>C687J35504_10001873_pt1 | contig 14549 bp, 15 predicted proteins | sample RifCSPhighO2_02_FD_35504 | JGI IMG/M metagenome (IMG submission 35504) | reverse complement strand
CGACCCGCCGGGTCGCCCCTACCTCTGGAAGAGAACAATCCTCTTTGTCGGAAGTGGCCCTGCTATTTTCCAAACCTTAAAGAGGTTAAGTATATATGATTGAAATAAGGATTCATGGCCGCGGGGGACAAGGCATCGTCACCTCCGGTGAACTCATCGGTTTCGCCGCCTTTAGCGACGGTAAATATGCCCAGGCCTATCCCTCCTTTGGTTCAGAAAGGATGGGCTCACCTGTTACCACTTACGTAAGGATAGACGACCGCCCTATCCGCACGAGGACGCTCATCTATAACCCCGACTTTATAATAATCCAGGACTCCACCCTCCTGGCCACTGAACCTGTACTGGATGGGCTCAAACCAAAGGGCCTCGTACTGGTGAACACCAAAAAATCGGCCGATGCCCTGGGCTTAGACCTCAACTCCAGGGTATTGACCATCCCCGCGGCAGAACTGGCCATGGAGGCCCTGGGCCGCCCCATCGTGAACACTACTATCCTGGGTGCCTTCGCCGCCGCCTCAGGGGCAATCTCCCTTGAAGGCATACGCAGCGCCCTGGAGCACCGTTTTACAAAAGAACTGGCAGAAAAGAACCTGAAGGCTGCCACAAAGGGATACAACTTCGTAAAGGAGAAGAAGCAATGAAGGTCATTCTAGGCGGGCTTGCCCAACCGGCTACCAGCCTTGCCAATAATACAGGGACATGGCGTAACTACATACCCGTCTTTCTGCAGAAGACCTGTACGGGGTGTACGATATGTGCCATCGTCTGCCCCGAGGGCTGTGTCTACAGCGTAGAAAAAAAGAAGTTCACCTTTGATGCCAAGTACTGCAAGGGATGCGGGATGTGTGCGGCGGAGTGCCCCGTGGACGACATAGAGATGGTAATGGAGGAGAAGTAAATGGCCAGGACTTTTACGGAAGGCTCTAAGGCCGTTGCGGAGACCGTCAAACTCTGCCGGCCTAACGTCATTGCCGCTTACCCCATAACCCCTCAGACCCATATCTCTGAGGAACTCGCCCAGATGGTGGCCAATGGGGAACTAAAGGCAGAATACGTTACGGTGGAGAGCGAATTTGCCGCCGCCTCGGTAGTCCTTGGTGCAAGCGCTACTGGGGCCCGCACTTATACGGCCACCTCCTCCCAGGGACTCCTCCTCATGACGGAGGTGCTCTTTAACATATCCGGCATGAGACTGCCCGTGGTGATGACCTGCGCCAACCGTGCCGTCTCTTCCCCCATAAATATATGGAATGACCAGCAGGACTCTATCTCTGTCAGAGACGCCGGCTGGGTCCAGCTCTACGCAGAGGACATACAGGAGGCCAGCGACCTCCACCTGCAGGCCTTCCGCATCGCAGAACACCCGGAAGTGCTACTTCCCGTGATGGTCTGCATGGACGGCTTTATCCTCACCCATGCCTATGAACCAGTGGACCTGATAGAACAAAAAGAGGCCGATGCCTTCCTGCCTCCCTATCAACCCCAGTATTACCTGACCCCGAAGAACCCCATAACCTTTGGCGCCATGATGGGACCGGAGTCCTACATGGAGGCCCGTTGCCAGCTTGACCGTGCCCTGTGGGGCTCTGCCAGGATAGTGGAGGAGGTAGCTAAGGAATTCAAGAAACGCTTCGGGAGGTTCCAGGGTGCCCTCGTTGACACCTATTGTATTGAAGGCGCCGAGATAGTCCTTGTGGCTATGGGTTCAGTAATAAGTACAATCAAAGAGGCCATAGACCTCCTGAGGAAGGAGGGGGTCAAAGTAGGGCTACTCAAGGTAAGATGCTTCCGTCCCTTCCCAAGGGAGGCCATAAAAGAGGCCCTGGTAGGGGCAAGAGAGGTACTGGCAATAGATAGGGCCTTCTCTCCTGGTTCTGGAGGGGTGTTAGCTACCGAAATCCGTGCCGCCCTCCAGGACGTGAAAAAGGCCCCCGAGATAAAGGGCCACATTGTAGGCCTCGGAGGCAGGGAGATAAGTGTAGAGACCATAATAAACATCGTAAAAGATAGAAAGGCTGTTGGCAGAGAGGACCGTTTTGTGGACCTCAAAGAGGCCCTGTTAAAGTAGGGGCAACCCTAGCGGTTGCCCAAAATAGGGCAGGTGCAAGACCTGCCCCTACAAGTTATTGTAATTTTTGGAGAAACAACTATGGAAAAACATCTATTCCTTGCTGGCCACACGGCCTGTTATGGGTGCGGAGAGGCCCTGGGGGCAAGGCTGGTGGTGGACGCAGCAGGACCAAATATAATCACCACGGATGCCACGGGGTGCCTGGAGGTCTTCTCTTCCCGTTGGCCCCAATCGGCCTGGGCAGTACCTTTCATCCACTCCCTCTTTGAGAACTCGGCGGCAGTGGCCTCCGGAGTGGAGGCGGCCTTAAAGGCCATGGGACGCCAGGGGGAGGCCAAGGTCATTGCACAGGGGGGCGATGGAGGGACGGCAGACATCGGACTGCAGTGCCTGAGCGGGATGTTTGAGAGGGGGCACGACATCCTCTATGTCTGTTACGACAACGAGGCCTACATGAACACCGGCGTACAGAGGAGCGGCCTCACCCCTTATGATAGTGACACCCGCACCAGCCCGTCTGGCAAGGTCTCCTGGGGCAACCGATACCTCAAGAAGGATATGCCTGCCATAGCCGCCGCCCACGGGGTGCCCTATATCGCTACTGCCAGCGTAGCCTATCCCAAGGACGTCCAGTCCAAGGTCAAGAAGGCACTGAGCATCACCGGACCTAAATACGTCCAGGTGCATGTACCGTGCCCCCTGGGTTGGAAGAGCGACCCCGCCCTCACAATAAAAGTAGCCAAGCTGGCGGTGGAGACCGGACTTTATCCCATCTTTGAGATGGAAAATGGTGTAGTTACTAAGGTGAGAAAGATTCCCAGACCGGCCAAGCCTGTTACAGAATATCTAAAGCTCCAGGGCCGCTTCGCCCACCTCTTCAAGAAGGGCGGTGGAGAGGCGGAAGTCAAAAAGATACAGCAGATAGCCGATGAAAACATAAAGAAATACGGACTGCTGAGCGAGGCGGCAGAAAAGGTGGCCGTAGAGAAGGAATAGTACACCCGAAGGGTCATTCTGAGCGAAAAACCTTTTATCTTAAGCCAGATTCTTCGGCACCTTGCAATGATGTCTTTGGTACTTTACAGCATTCAGAAGGATTACTGCTGTCGGGTCTACCCACAAACTCATTAGTATAAGTGTAGACCACTAAACCTACAGCTATGGCCGTTATTACCCAGAGGGGGACTTCCTGGGTCCAGCGTCTATCAATAGACTCACTTGGGCAACAAGGCTTTTTCCTTCTGTAGGTAAAGTAGTAGGACACCCCAATAAGGGCGAAGGTAATTCCGATAAAGACGAGCCTGTACCTGGCTATGGGTGCAAAGAAGCTTGCCCCACTAACACCAATGGCTGCCAGTACCAGTGGCCCTATACAGCAAGAGGAGGCAAGGATGGCCGTTAGTATGCTTCCTCCAGCAAGAATTTTTTCCCTCATGACGCTCCACGCCTCTCTTTCAGGGATTTCAGAACCTCCAGTAGCATTTCTTTGGGAGGATAATGATACAGTGCCCCCTCATAGATATAAGTCCTACATGCATTTATACTGAAATTTTCCGTAGCCGTAGGGGCGACCGGCCGGTCGCCCCTACCTGCTTCCAGGTCTAGGCCATTAATCTTTATGGTTGGAGAACCTAGAAATTTGTAGTCCCGGGCCTTCTCAGGGCTGTCCACCAGGGTTACCTCTATTTCTGCTGAAAGACCCAACTCTTTCAATGCCTCCTTTATTCCCACTAAAGCCTCTTGGCAACTATGGCAAGACTCCGTATGGAGTAGCTGAACTTTCAGTCTTTTCATGGTTACTCTCTCCCGAATAAGTCAATAGCAGGAGGTGGAGGGCTCTAGTACGAGCCCTCTGCACCTCCAGTGTACGATGGCCTAGAGGGGGCTACCAATCCCTGCCCCTTTTAGTGCCTTGAGGCTTGGCCTAGAACCCGTACAGCACTCGGCTATCTTGCCATCTACCACAATGGTCGGAACACGGTCTATACCGTAGTTCTTAACCTTGTCCAGACACTCCTTGCTTTCGCACTGCTTGATAAGGTCATAGACCACTACCTCACAACTAGGACAGGCAAGCTCCCTGACCATCTTTATTGCTTGCCGGCAAAGCAGACAGCCGGCAGTAAAGACCTCTATCCTTCTTTTTGCAACCATTTCATTTGCCTCCTTTTTCTTCTACCCCTTGCGTTTCTTTCTATCTCTGGGCAAACAGCCACACGGACAAATAGTTAATCTCTTTTTAGTCTTCATTTCTTTCACCTCCTTTTTCTCTTACCCTTTGCCTCCCTTTCAATTTGCGGACACACAGCAAAGGAACATTCCTTCGCCTCTTCCGCTGAAATCCACCTGGAGAGAAGCGTCTTTAATTCCTTCCGCATCCCCTGCATCTCCTTAATATTGGCCTCTAAAGCCTGTATCTTTTTTGTAAAAAGCTGTCTGACAAGTTTACAGCAAGGCCCCAGCCCCTCCTTGCTATACTGGATAATCCCTTTAATTTCCGAAAGGGTCAAGCCCAGCCCCTGGGCCTTTCTAATGAATTTAAGCTTTTCTATGGTCTCCAGCCCGTATAAACGGTAATTACCCTCGGTTCTGACGGGAGGAGATAATAGCCCAATCTCCTCGTAATAACGCACCGTCTTCCTGGGAACGTGGCTCTCCCTGCTGACCTCACCAATCAAGTATCCTTTTCTTTCCATCCGCTTCTCCATACTGAGTATAAACATTCCAGTATACTGGAATGTCAAGGAGAAAATTTTAGTGTCTCTGTTTTTTTTATTGATGTAAGGGGGCTCTGCCCCCTTACCGCCCCCAAAACCAGGGATTAGGGAAAAAGAATGTAGGGACAGACCTTCAGGTCTATCCATCCCTTCTCCGCCTTAGGTGGACTCAGGGCAGGCCAGAACAGGGCGTAGGGGCGTATTGCAATACGCCCCTACAACTTGCCTGGCACGTATGACGTGCGAGATAATCCGCCTAAGGCGGATCACGCTACAAAGATTCCCTTTGTAAGTAAGGTCGGGCAGGGGCAAGCCCTGCCCCTACAACTTAAACCCTTAAACGCTTGGTTTTTTTGAGGGGGTGGTAAGGGGGAGACTTCCCCCTTACATAGTATCACCAATATCTATAGAGAATACAACTTATACATACATTTCGCTTGCAAGGCACTACAGCGTGGTATATCCTGAGTTTGTGCCTCAGACCTTTCGGTTCTCACCCAGACCAAATAATGCCCACCTCATCCATTGGAGGGAGTGGAATGAAGAGGCCTTCCAACAGGCCCAAAAGGAAGATAAACCCGTCTATCTGAGCCTCAGTGCCGTATGGTGCCACTGGTGCCACGTCTTTGACGAGACCACACTATCAGACCCCCAGGTCATAGAAACCCTCAACCGGGATTTCATCTGCATCAGGGTGGATGCAGATAAAAACCCGCACATCCAGGGCCGCTACCTGGCTGGAGGCTGGCCCACCAGCGCCTTCCTCACACCAAGGAGAGACATTATTGTTGCCGGGACTTATATGTACCCGGAGGACTTCAGGTCCCTTGCCAACCGGGTCTCGGAACATTACAGGCACAAAAAAGGCGAACTCTACGCAAGGATGGCCCGCTACAAGATAGAAAGGGGCATTGAAAGGGAGAGACAACGCCTGCCAAGAGAAGGGCTAACGGAAGAAATCCCCAGGGAGGTCTTCAACTCCATCAAGAAATCCTTTGACCCCGTCCATGGGGGTTTTGGCACGGAGCCAAAATTCCCACAACCAGAGGTAATTGAATTCCTGATAAAAGAATCCCTCTTTAATCCGCCTGCAGGGGAGACAAACGTCTTGGATGGATTGGAAATGGCCCAAAAGAGCCTTGACGGTATGATGAAGGGCGAACTATGGGATGCCGTAGAGAAGGGCTTCTTCCGCTACTGCACCAAGTCCAATTGGACAGTCCCCCATTACGAAAAGATGCTGGAGGGCAATGCCGGCCTGCTAAAGGACTACCTCCTGGGCTATCAAGCCACTGGGAACGAGGCGTACCGTGTTATAGCAGAAGGCATCCTCCATTACACAGGCACACGCCTCTATGCCCCTGACGGCGGCTTCTACGGCAGCCAGGATGCAGACGAGGAATACTACCGCCTGGACGTCCAGGAAAGGGGTAAGGCTATCCCCCCCGTGGTAGACGAATGCATACATACCAATTGGAACGGGCAGATAATCTCCCAGTACCTCCTGGCCCACCAATCCCTGGGCCATAAATCCGCCTCAGGCGGACTGGAAAAGGCCACCAGGACCCTGAATTTCTTGAAAGAGAGGGCCTACAAGAAAGGTCATGGGATGCGCCACTACACAGTCATTGGGGAAGGTGGCATGACCACTCCCGACAGAGGGCTGGGTGGCCTCCTGGCAGACCAGGTGTACACAGTGGAGGCCCTTCTGACCGCCTACCAGATTACCGCTAAGAGGGAGTACCTCCAATGGGCCACTGACCTGATAGACTACACAATCACTGTCCTTGGAGACAGGACCGGTGGAGGTTTTTTTGACGTCTCGGAAGAGGTCGCCTCTATTGAAGGCATCTCCTCCAGGGAAAAACCCTTCCTGGAGAACTCTGCGGCGGCGAGGGCACTAATCAGGCTATCCTACCTCACCGGTCAGGAGAGATATAAAAAAGAGGCATTAAACGCCCTGAGGGCCTTCCTGGACACCTACCAGGACTACTCCCTCCAGGCGGCCACCTTTGCCCTGGCCGTGAGGGAATATCTTGCATACCCCATCCGTATATTTATCGTGGGTAGGGAATCAGATGCTGACACCCTGGCCCTGCACCAAGAGGCCCTAAAGACGCCGTCTTCCGCCAGAGTCTCCCCACATGGGGAAGGTCTTGAGTCAGCCCTCACATGGAAGATAGTACGGGTGCTGGACCCTGCCACTGACCCCCTCAAAATCGGTCAACTCACCTTCCCCCAGCAAGAATCCGCCGTGGCCTACGTCTGCCGGGAAGGGACATGTTCCCCACCCCTGGCACATCCTGCTGACATAAGAAAATTTCTGATAGGGAAATGACACAAGACAGGGACCAGGGGACAGGGGGCAGGGACCAGGGGTAGCCGCAGGCTTTAGCCTGCGTTATACTTTTTCCCTAATCCCTGATCCCTAGCCCCTGACCCCTATCTCTGCCCCCGGCCTTATCCCTTGAATTTTACATATAGTAGCACTATAATTTTTTAGTAAGAAGAAGTGTGCCTTAAGTGAGGGTTTGATTAATCAAACCTATACAATCCACATTATTCACCTCAACTAGGGAAGTCCATGGCTTGGGAAGATAAAGATTACTATAGCATACTGGAAGTAGACCGTAATGCCTCCCATGAAGACATAAAGAAGGCCTATCGTAAGATGGCCCTCAAGTATCACCCCGACAGGAACCCGGGAAACAAGGAGGCAGAAGAATACTTCAAGAAGGCCGCCGAGGCCTATGAGGTGTTAGGCGACCCGGAGAAGAAACAGCGGTACGATACGTATGGGCGAGAGGGCCTCAAGGGGTACGACATCCATGGGTTCACCAACTTTGATGACATCTTTGAACACTTTAGCGACATCTTTGGTGGGAGTATCTTTGAAGAGTTCTTTGGCACCCGCACTCGCCGCAGGGCAGCACGCAAGGGGCCGAGTCTCAGGGTGGACATAGACATAGACCTCAGAGAAGTAGCCACCGGCGTAGAAAAGACCATAAACCTCAACCGCCGGGAGTATTGTGACGTATGCGGCGGTTCTGGTCTCAAGCCAGGCACCTCAGCCACAACCTGTTCTTATTGCCGGGGCAAGGGTGAGACCCAGCAGACACAGGGTTTTTTTACCTTCCGCAGTACCTGTCCTAAATGCGGCGGCCACGGCAAGGTGATTGAATCCCCTTGTTACAGGTGTAACGGCCAGGGGCGTATTGCAAAGAGGGCCCAGGTTGCCGTACAGGTACCCCCTGGAATAGAGGACGGTGTGAGACTCCGGGTGGCAGGCCAGGGAGAACCAGGTGAGAACGGGGCACCCAGGGGTGATTTGTATTGTGACATCCACGTAAGACCACATCCCCTCTTTCAAAGGGAAGGCAGTCACCTTATCTGCGAACTTCCCATAAGTCTTACCCAGGCCGCCCTAGGTTATGAACTGGATATGCCTACCCTGAAAGGGGCTACTGCTAAACTGAGGATACCCCGTGGGACCCAGAACGGTGACGTAATAACCCTCAAAGGAGAAGGTCTCCCGGCCATGCAGAGTTGGGGTAAGGGAGACCTGCTGGTAAGGATAGTAGTGGAGGTACCCACACGGCTTACCGCACGTCAAGAGGAACTGCTGAGGGAGTTTGCCGAGCTTGAAAACAAGAACCAGAACCCCAAGTGGAAGAATTTCTGGCAGAAGGTAAAGGAGTATTTTGGATAATGGTAGAGAAGGAAAAAACCCGTAGTAAGCAAAGCCAGGGCCCTGACCCTGAATCTGCCCCTTCGCGCGGAGAAGGGGAAGGGGAATCTAGCGGCAGTACCGCAGGCGAAAAAGAAAAATCCACCTCCTCCGGTGGACCAGAAGGCACGCGTTCTGCCCGGGGCAAACCCACTACCAATCAGGTACGGGGCGAGGCAGAAGAAGGTGCCACAGAGGCCGTCCCTTCACCTGAAGCAGGACTTCCCACAGAAAAGAGGGTGGAGCTTACTGAGGAGGAGTTTGCGGGACTGAAAAAGAAGGTGGAGGAGAGGGACGAGTATCTGGACGTCCTCCTGCGTACCAAGGCCGACTTCTCTAACTACCAAAAGAGGATGAAGCGGGAGTTAGAATCTATGGCTCGCTATGCCACCCAGGACCTGGTCAAGGCCCTTATCCCCGCCATGGACCACCTCTCCAGGGCCATAAAGTCGGCAGGCAGTCATCCACCTCAGGCGGAAGGTGAAAGAGGGACTAACTCTGAGAGCCTAAGAAAATTTCTTGACGGCCTCCAACTCATCCAGAACGAGTTCCTCAAGGCGTTGGAAGGGGCGGGAGTAAAGAACGTTGAAGGCACGGTGGGACAACCTTTCAACCCGGAATTCCATGAGGCATTACTGGAGGAAGAAGATGCCCAATTGCCCCACCATACCGTCCTGGAGACGCTTGAACCTGGTTTTGTCCTCCACGACAGGGTGCTAAAACCAGCCAAGGTAAAAGTCTCCAAAAAACCTGCCCTTCACGAGGAAAAACCAGGTCAGGAAGCCCCGCCTGTTAAGGAGGAATCCCTTCCCGAGACAAAGCACGACTCGCCCTCAGGCGGATCAGAATGACGGATAGAGACCTCTGCAAAAGTGAAAGAAGTGACACCGCGGTGTCATTGCGAGCGAAGCGAAGCAATCTCATGCTTTTCTACTGTAACCACTTAGGAGATTGCTTCGGGACTAAAGTCCCTCGCAATGACAACTTCGCCAGTACTTTCTCAGAGGTCTCGGATAGTGTTGGTGCGAGTTTTTAGGGGGTCTTAGCCAGTACAAGAAGATACCTATCCTTTAGCCAGTCGCCTCTTTTTCCTCGTGGCTAAGACCGCTCTCCAACAGGCCAAGAGGGTGTGAATTTCCCAACCTTTTATCCAGTCTCTCCAGCTTGCCTTCCAGCCGGGTCGGCCAACCCTTCCAATACCTCTTGACGGTTATAACTATAAGGGCAAAGGTCAGGATTAAGAATAATATATAAAGCCAGTCCATCTGCTACTATCCTATTTGAAGTCAAAATATTATATACACTATCACGGCTGTGGGTCAAGCACCACCCTGTATACATTAGTACGCATCTTTTGGCTTGCAAAATATCTGAAAGATGGGTATATCTTGCGAAGAGATACTCTAAGAAATGGAAACCAGGCTGGCAAAGGTCTTTAGCTCGGGGGTAAATGGTATTGAATCCTACATCCTGGAGATAGAGGTCTGCGTCTCCAGGGGTTCTCTTCCCAACGTGGTCATGGTAGGGCTTCCCGACCAGGCAGTAAAGGAGAGTCGGGACAGGGTGAGGGCCGCTATGGTCAATAGCCAGTACCGCTTCCCTTACGACCACGTAACCATCAACCTGGCCCCAGCTCACCTCAAGAAGGAAGGCCCAGCCTTTGACCTACCGATGGCCATTGGTCTGCTCCTGGCAAGCGGGCAGATAGGGTCTCCTAAGCTAACAAAATATCTCATCGTTGGGGAATTATCCCTTGATGGCCGTGTGAGGCCGGTAAAGGGCTGTCTATCTATGGCCCTCAAGGCAAGGGGGGAGGGTTACCGTGGGATGATACTCCCCGCAGAGAACGCCCCGGAGGCCGCCGTGGTGGAGGGGCTGGAGGTTATCCCTGTGGGAAGCCTCGCCGAGGCCGTAGGGTTCCTTAGCGGCCAACTCTCCATCCGGCCCACCCAACTAAACCTTCAGGAGGTCTTTAATAATTCCGTCCACTATGAGCTGGACTTTGCGGAGGTGCGGGGTCAGGAACATGCCAAGAGGGCCCTCCTGGTGGCGGCCGCAGGGGGACACAATGTCTTAATGATTGGTCCCCCTGGAGGCGGCAAGACCATGTTGGCACAGCGATTCCCCTCCCTCCTGCCCCAACTCCACCTGCAGGAGGCCCTGGAGACCACCAAGATTTACAGCGTATGTGGACTACTAAATCAGTCTGCTTCAGGTGGGAGTAGCCCTACCACCTCAGGCGCATGCCTGGTGGCCACACGCCCCTTCCGCTCTCCACATCACAGCGTCAGCGAGGCAGGCCTGGTAGGCGGGGGCACTTTCCCCAAGCCTGGAGAAATCAGCCTTGCCCACCACGGGGTGCTGTTCCTGGATGAACTGCCTGAATTTAATCGGAACGTACTGGAGGCCCTCCGCCAGCCCCTGGAGACAGGAGAAATAACCATCTCCCGTGCCTCTAGCTCCGCCACCTACCCTGCCAGGATTATGCTCCTNGCNGCCATGAACCCATGCCCCTGCGGCTACTACACCCATCCCAAAAANCGGTGCCGCTGTACCCCCCACCAGATCCAGAACTACCTATCCAAGGTNTCTGGTCCCCTGCTGGACAGGATTGATATCCACGTTGAAGTCCCGGCCCTTGANCACAGGGATATAGCCCACAGCCCTGCTGGAGAGTCCTCNGCCCAGCTAAGGGAGAAGGTCTCCGGGGCCAGGGCAACCCAGATGGAGAGACTGCAAGGGCACGGCCTCACCGCCAATGCACAGATGTCTGGCAGGTTGATAAAGAAGTTTTGTACACTGGATACCCAGGCAGAGGACCTCCTCCAGAAGGCCATGATGGAGATGGGCCTATCGGCCAGGGGTTATACTAAGGTGCTAAAACTCTCCCGTACCATTGCCGATTTGGAAGGCAGTCCTGNCATACGCACCGAACACGTCTCCGAGGCCGTACAGTACAGGAATCTGGATAGGACTTTCTGGAAGTGACTCCGCTGAGGGATGGATAAGTTACAGCTTATAGAAAAAGAACTGCAAGGGCTACGCCAGGCGGGACTCTATCGGAGCCTCCTCTCTGTGGAAGGTGTGGAGGGGCCTTTCGTAAAGATTGGGGGGAAGAGATACGTCTGTTTTTGTTCCAACGACTATCTTGGGCTTGCGGGGCATCCGAGGATAAAGCGGGNGGCCCAGGAGGCCATTGAACGGTACGGATGGGGGACGGGGGCATCCAGGTTGGTATCGGGCAATACAACCATCCATGAGNCCCTGGAGTCCGACTTATGCGGATTCAAGGGTACTGAGGCGGCCNTGGTCTTCCCCTCNGGNTATATGGCCAACGTGGGTACCGTAACCGCACTTGTAGGGAAGGGGGATATCGTGATAGGCGATAGGCTCAACCATGCGAGTCTGATAGACGGGTGCAGACTCTCAGGTGCGGACTTCAGGGTGTATGCCCATAAGGACGTGGAGGGGCTGGAGGGTGTTCTGAGGAGGTCCTCCCAGTATAGAAAGAGGCTGATAGTTACCGATGGGGTCTTTAGCATGGATGGCGACCTGGCGCCCTTACCGCATATTGTAGAACTGGCCAAGAGGTATAAGGCGATATTGATGGTGGACGATGCCCATGGGACTGGAGTCCTGGGTAAAAAGGGTAAGGGTACGCTTGAGCATTACGGGTTGGAGGGAGGGGTAGACGTCCAGATGGGCACCCTGAGCAAGGCCCTGGGGGGGATTGGGGGTTTTGTGGCAGGGAACAAGACCCTTATAGAGTATCTTAAGAACAGGTCAAGACCCTTCATATACACCACAGCCCTTCCCGTAGCGGCATGTGCGGTGGCCAGGGAGGCACTAAAGATTATAGAGAAGGAACCTTCCAGAAGGGAGGCCCTGTGGAGGAATGTCCGATACCTGAAAGAAGGTTTAAAATCTGGTAGGGGCGTATTGCAATACGCCCCTACAGGTTTACAGGTGCCAGAGGTTGAGTCGCCTATATTCCCCATTGTAATAGGTGATGCTAAGGAGGCGGTGGCCCTGTCCATGTCCCTCTTTGAGAAGGGTCTCTGGGTAACGGCCATCCGCCCGCCAACTGTACAGGAGGGCACAAGCCGACTGAGGGTAACGGTTACGAGTGAGCACACCCAGGAACACATCCAAACCCTGCTCCAGGCCCTGGTGTAATCCGCCTGAGGTGGCAAGCGCCTTGCGCCTTGTATGTTTTTACAGGAGAAACTGGGTTTGACACAAAGCAAGGATGGGTATTTAATGCTGGGGAACCGTCTTTAACAGATAAAAATAGGATGCAATACTTATTGTGACGCATAACAGTGTAACTCGCCGGTTTATGTCGCCTGGTGCACATTATCTCGCAATAATATTAACGGTCTTGTGGGCCTATGGTGGGGGACTGGACATGTGTCTTAATAGTACGAGTCTCATCACTATAGCGTCTGGTCTCCATGAGACACACACTTTCGTTGCCCAGGCCTTCTTCTGGCGTCCCTTGGCCAACTACGTCTCTCGTATCCTTTACGCCGGATTTGGGATCAACCCAGTACCCTACCATATCTTAGCCCTTATTATGCACAGCCTTAATGCCCTTCTGGTATATCACATTGCAACTAAGCTCAGTAAAGATGGCATTGTNGCCCTGATGGCCGGGTTAATGTTNGCCGCCTTTTACCGCCATGCGGGGTTGCTATTTGGCAGTGGGCTCTTTTACGAGTATGGTTATNCCTTTCTTTGTTTGGTGGCCATAGTCACCTTCCNGCATTTCCAAGATACAAAAAGGCCAGNCTATNTGGCCGTCTCATTGTCCAGCCTCTTTGTTGCCTTACTGCTAAAAGAGAGTGCCATTGCCGCCTTTCCCCTTATAGTAGCGCTGGACCAGTTCTATAGGCCGCACCCATTACCCAGGGTACGGTGGAAATTAATCCTCTGCCTTGCCGGTGTCGGAGTTGTTTATTTTGCCCTCAGGATGCATTTCGTGTCATCTTCAGCCGGGGGGACGCCTGTATGGCTAAATAGCATGAAAGCCCCTGGCGTGTACAAGACATTCAAGCAGATGTANAAGGGGCTTTACATAACTATTGCCAATGTCTGCCCTGGAAAAGACATGAGCGGTATCTTTTATCTAGGTTTTATACTGTTTNTCTGGAAGGCNGNCAGGTACAGACGTCTAGCCGTTACTGCTGGAACACTGGTAATTATCTCTGTCCTTCCGCTTTTATATGGGGCTGGCCCTACAAATAGATATCTGTATTTTTCAACGGCATTCTCGGTGATATTTCTTGCCGTTGTTATCAGGTACTCCGTCGTAGCACTTACTGACCGCATCCTGTCCCCTTACGCAGGTGTGGGGACAGGCCTGGTTACTGGGACGATACTTCTGCTAATCGTGTCTCTTAACATCCACAAGGTCCATAACCTTGAGGTAATGTACAGGGAAGCCAGTTGCCTCCACAGATCAAATCTTGAGGACATTGTAACGGCCTTTCCAAACGGGACCAAGAATTTCAGGCTTTTTCTAATTAACACCCCTATAAATCTTCCACGTAGTCACGGTGGCATTCAGATATGGGAGGGGGGAATAAATGTCAAGTATATCCTATCGCTCTTTTATGAAGAACCTAATAGCATTGGTGAGGTAATACAATTAACTACGGACCTGGGGTATCCTGTACCCACGAATCAAGAAAAGATTTCCATGAGGACATCTAACAAGGAGCTGGACAATATAAGTCAAGACCCTAAAAACAAGGTATTGGTTTTTAATCCCTATACAAAACACTTAGAAGACAAGACGGGGAAGACGTCCCAAGAGATTCGGATGGCCATAGAGAATATCCGGAATTAATTATTGTTGCCGCACGTAATGAGACCTCTGCAAAAGTAGCCAAAACAGCACCTGTCATTCTGAGTGAGCCGAAGCCCTGAGCGTAGCGAAGGGGAAGCGAAGAATCTAGACCCTTCGCTCCGCTCAGGGTGACATTTCGGATTAGAGATTCTTTCCGCCTCTGGCGGGGCTTTTTGGCGT
>C687J35504_10001866_pt1 | contig 14583 bp, 7 predicted proteins | sample RifCSPhighO2_02_FD_35504 | JGI IMG/M metagenome (IMG submission 35504) | reverse complement strand
GTGGTGGCGCGGAAGCTGATTGACGCCGGGGCGGCGGCGGTGATGCCGCTGGGCGCGCCCATCGGCTCGGGGCTGGGGATCCAGAACCAGGCCAACATCCGCATCCTGCGGGAGATGATTACCGCGGTGCCGCTCATCGTGGACGCTGGCGTGGGCACGGCCTCCGACGCCACCGTGGCGATGGAGCTCGGCGCCGACGGCGTGCTGATGAACACCGCCATCGCCCAGGCCGAGGACGCGGTGCTGATGGCGCGGGCGATGAAGAACGCGGTCGAGGCCGGCCGGCAGGCTTATCTTGCCGGCCGCATCGCGAAGAAGCTCTACGCCTCCGCCTCCAGCCCTGCCGACGGCCTCGTCCGCTAGTCCTTCCCGCAGTTTTCAAGTGAGCGAAAAGGAGTGGCGCGCCTGGGGAGAGGAGTTTATCCCGAGTCCCTCGAGGGAAACTCCCGGCCTCTGGTTCCGGAGTTCAGGACTAGATTGCGCATCCTGTTGGTTCGCTTTGCCTGTTACTCGGGCTCACAGGTTGGTTTTCACGGGTTTTCGACCCTCCCCACCCTTCCCAACGCCGAAGGGTCGGCCACCCGCCCTAAACCGCGGTTGGTTGGGCGAGCGCTACGTGGGTGTGCCCGTCGGCGTATCCACGTATTGTATTTGCAGGCAAGAAGTCTGTACCTTGGGTCGCGCGGTCTACTTAATTTCAACTCTTCGAGCGAGCTGCGCTCGAATGCCGGAGGCGTACAAGTATGGAATGAAAGAGCCAAGTGTAGAAGAGCCAACTTATGAGGAGAGATGGGACAATCTCCCATCGCGCTACGTCATGCATGTTCTGTAAGTGGAAGAAAACGACAAGGATTCCCCCTGGAAACACAAGAGGGAACATCAATACGTTATGGAGAAAGCTGATTCTCTCAGGAAGAGGCCATAGCAAGAGAGCACAGCCCACCTGGACAAGTGCCACGATCAACCCAGCCCAGAGCCAGTCTCGATCTTTGATTCCCAAAACCCCAGGATGCTCTCCGCGCATTGTCGTCACCTTTTCTTTTTCAACCTCTTCGTTCTATATTCTCTTGGCTTTTTTGGGCCTCAGTCTCCTTTCTTGACACCAGGCTCTTTACCCTGGGCGGGTGGCCCATGCTTGGCTCCCCTTGCCGTGATGATACCACCGCAGAGCGACCCGAACCGCGGAGTAGTTCCTTCGGCGGGTGCCCCACCCTTTGGTTTGCAAGGGTGGGGATTTGTACGATAGGAAAGAAAAGGAGTGGCGCGCCTGGGGCGATTCGAACGCCCGACCTCTGGTTCCGGAGACCAGCGCTCTATCCAGCTGAGCTACAGGCGCGTCGCGAGCGCAGTCAGCAACCATTGTAGTACGCCCACGGGAGTGTTTCAACCGTCCCCCAGGCAGGGGCCCTTCGACTTCGCTCAGGGCAGGCCTGGGGGCTCGGTGGTTGTATTTCTTCGCAAGGGTGGGGCACCCGCTAGGCTGGGATCTTCATCAGCACCACGGTGATGTTGTCGTCGCCGCCGCGGGCCTTGGCGAGCTCAACCAGGCGGGCGCAGGCCTGCTGGGGGTCGGGATCGGCGAGCGCCAGCTCGAGCAGCTCTTCGTCGCTCACCAAACCGGAGAGCCCGTCGGTGCAGAGCAGGAACATATCGTTCGCCCGCGTAGGGAGCGGCTCGGCGAGGCGCGAGGGCCGGGGCGGGTTGGGCGTGCCCAGGGCCTGCATGAGGATGTTGCGGTCGGGGTGCAGCTCGGCCTCGTGCGAGGTGATGACGCCCTGGGCGGCCATGGCCTGCACCCAGGTCTGGTCGGAGGTCAGCCGCTGGATCTTGGCGTCGCGGATGAGGTAGGCGCGGGTGTCACCCACGTGCACGACGTGGACGCGGTTGTCGGCAAAGACCAGGGCGGTGCAGGTAGTGCCCATGCTGGCGAGGTTCGGGCGCTGCTGGGCGGTCTCGAAGATGCGCTGGCTGGCCTGCTCGAAGGCNTGGTGGAGGATGTCGGTGGGGGAGCCCGCCGCGGCGTCGCGGTAAGCTCCCACGATGGTGTCCACGGCCAGGCGGCTGGCGACGCCGCCGCCCTGGTGGCCGCCCATGCCGTCGGCCACGACCACCAGATGTCCCTTGGCCGCCGCCGGGCCTTCGCCGCGGAAGTGGCCGTAGCTGTCCTGGTTTTCCTTGCGACGCAGACCGATGTCAGAGAGAGCNGCGACCAGCGGCNCTGTGGTGGANGNGNCCATGCGCGCAATCGGNNNTGNNGCTCTTCACGAAGCCAACCCCGGACGCCGGATTCGCTCGGCGCCCGGAATCCCCTGCCTGCTACAAGACCTACGCCGTCTCCCCTAGAAGATGATCTTCAACCCCCACTGAATCTGCCGGCCCGGCCGCACCTGGAGGATCTGGCCGAAGAAGGGGTTCGGAGTCAAGGGAACACAGCCGGGGAAGAAGCAAGCGCCCGAGTACTGCCCCGTCTGGCTGAAGGGCTGCCGGAAGTTCACGTTGTTGAAGAGGTTGAAGAATTCGACACGGAACTGGACGTTGACCCGCTCGTTCTTCCCCACGTAGGTGTTCTTCAAGAAGGAGAAGTCGAAGTTCACTAGGCCCGGTCCCTTGAAGGTATTGCGCGCCAGCGCCCCGGGGAGGAAGAAAGCGTTCAGGGTGGGGTCGAAAGCGCTGGCGGAACCGGTGCCGGCGCAGATGAAGAAGACGTTGCAGCCGGAGGGCAGGCCGCCGTCAATGGCGCCGCCGGCGTTGTTGTTGTCGGTGTTGGCCGGGCCAATCTGGTCGGGGCGCAGCGGCACGCCGAAGAAGTCGCCGAAGACGGTGTAGGGCGAGCCGGACTGGATGGTGGTGACGCCGGCGAGCTGCCAGCCGGCGCCGATGAGTGTGGGCCCCCACTTGGGCACGTCGTAGATGTAGTTGATGACGAAACGGTGCCGGACGTCGAAGTCGGAGCTGGCCCGCTCGCCCGCCAGGTTGGCCGAGTTCAGCGAGTCGGCGGGCAGCATGCCCCGGGTGGTGATGATGGGGAGGCCGGGCCGGAGGCTCAAGGCCGGGTTGCCGCTGTTCAGCGAGGCGAACTGGTCGGCGTTGATGCTGAAGAAGGAGCTCAACAAGCTGGCCGAGGCCGGGGAGAAGAAGAAGACGGGCGGGTTGGAGCCGGAAGCGTCGTCAATCGAGTGCGCCCACTGGTAGTGCATCCGCACGGTCAGGCCGTGGAAGGCGCGGGTCTCCCAGCGCACCTGGAGGGAGTGGAAGTTGGAGTTGGCCGAGTTCTCCTGGGTGATGACGGAGTCGGAGGCCAAGCCGCTGCCGCCGAAGAAGCCCGCCGGCAGGCAGGTGAAGGGGAAGTTGTTGAAGAGCGTTGCCGTGCACTCATTGAGGAGGCGCAGCCGGGGCAGCTTGTGGCCCGCCGAGCCGACGTAGGCCGCTTCAAAGAGAGAAGACTTGCCCACCTGCTGCTGCACGCCCAGGTTCCATTGGTGGACGTAGGAGGTGCGGGTGTTCGGGTCGCGCGCGGTGATGGAGTAAGGCTGGCGCAGCCAGAGGGAGGCGAAGCCGTCGCCATCTCCGTCGAAGGTGGCCAAGGGGAATTGCGGGAACCCCGGCGGGAAAACGTCGCCCAGGCAAAGGATGCTGCCGCAGGGGGAGGCCGCNCCGAAGNAGAAGGAAGTCCACTGCTGGACGAAGGGCGGGTTGAGGAGCATGTTGGCCGAAGCNTGGAGCGATTGCTGGTCGAAGGTGACGGCGTAGCCGCCGCGGAAGACGGTCTTGCCGTTCTTCCAGGGGTCCCAGGCCATACCGAGGTGCGGCCCGAAGTTGTTCCAATCGGTGTCGAAGCCGGCGCGCGGAGCGGCGGAGCTGGCGGTGCCGAGCACGCTGCCGTCGCTGTCGAGGAAGGTGTTGGTGCCCGAGCGCATCAGACAAATCAGTTGCCCGCAGGCGCCCGTGTAGTTGTTCACCAGGCGGTCGCGGCCCTCGGTGGGCGCCTGGTTGACTTCGTGGCGGAGGCCGGCGGTGAAGGAGAGATACGAGCGCGGCCGCCAGGTGTCCTGGATGAACCAGTCGAAGGAGTTGGAGCTGAAGCTGCGGTCAAAGCCGCCGCCGAAGTCGGGGCTGACGCGGGCGATGGAAGCCAGGTCGGGCGCGCCGCTGCTCTGGCCGAAGAACGCGCTGAAGAAAGTAACAAAGCCACGCCCGAGCGCCTCGTTCAAGGTGTTCAGGCGGTTGTGGCGGATCTCGATGCCGGCCTTCAAGACGTGCCGGCCCCAGGTGCGGCCGATGTTGTCGGCGAACGACCAGACGTTGTTGGCGCGGTCGTTGGGCGAGTTGAAGTCGGCGCCCAGGGGAGCGTACGGCCCGAAGGTGTAGTTAAAGCCGCCGATGAGGACGTTGGGCATGCCCTTGTCGGTGAAGTTGAGGTTGCTGAAGTAAGCCGAGGGGTCGAGGGTGGCGTCGATCGGCAAGGTAGTGAGCCGGAAGCGGCTCCAGCCGAAGCGGAACTCGTTGGTGGTGCGGTCGCTGATGGTGTGGAGGTAGTTGAAGCTGAAGTTCTGGTTGCGGCCGGTGACGCGGGAGCCGCTGCCCGGGTAGCCGGCATTCGAGTCGGAGTAAAGCCGGCCGGCCTGGAGCTGGCGGATGCGCTGGATGTTGTGCTTGAAGCTCAAGCTGACGCGGTCGCTCACGCGCCAGTCGATGCGTTCGAGGAAGTTGTCCGAGTGAGTCGAGTTCTGGGCGTCGCTGGCGGCAAAGGCGCCTGTCCCGAGGAATTCATCGATAGGGGTGGCCCCACTTGGGTCGCTGACCGGAAAGCCGAAGGCGTTGAGCACCGTGCTCTGGGGCACGTTGGGCAGCGGATAGAGATTCAGCAGAGCATTGGCCCGGGCCGTGGAGGGGTTGGACACGAAGCCTGTGCCGCGCATGAGCATGCTGGGGACGCGCTCGAAGACCGGCCGGTCGTTGTCCGCGCGCGTGCTCTCCCAATTGAAGAAGAAAAAGAGTTTGTCCTTCACGATGGGGGCGCCGAAGTTGGCCCCGAACTGGTTCTGGTTTACATCGGGGTCGCGGCCGGTTTCGTCGAAAAGGGCCGACAGGACGGGGTCACTCATAATCGGCGTGGGGAAGAAGGTGCCGGCGCCGAACTGGATTTGGTCCACGCGGGCGGCCTGCGCGAAGGCGTCGAAGGTGCCGCCGCGGTAGGCGGAGAGCGCGTCTTCGGCGCTCAAGGCCGAGTTGCGATTGAACCAGAAGAAGGTGCCGTGGATGTCGTTCGTGCCGGAGCGGCTCAAGAGGTTGACCTGGGAGCCGGCGTTGCGGCCGAATTCGGCGTTGGAGGTGCTGGTCTGCACGCGGAATTCCTGCATCGCTTCCACGATCTGGAAGGGCAGGGACTGGTTGAGGGTGTAGTCGTTGTTGTCGGCGCCGTCGAGCAGGAAGTTGTTCATGTCGGCCCGGACGCCGTTGGTGACGAGCGAGGCGCCCTCCAGGGCCGAGCCCTGTTGGACGGGATAAGTGCCGGGGATGAGCAGGGCCAGGTCAATGAAGTCGCGGCCCACGAGCGGCAGGGTGCGGAGGCTGCGGCTGTCCACCACGCCGCCGAGCGTGGTGCTCACCATTTCCAGCGCCACCGGAGCGGCCGCCGGCGCCTCCTCGCGGATCTCCTGGCCGGGCTGCGCGGCCGGCTGCAGGATGAACGGAGGCAACACCAGCTTGGCCTCGCCCACCGCCACGCTCAAGCCGGGACGGATCACGGTGGCAAAGCCGCTGATCTCGACCGACATCACATAGTTCTCGGCCGGAGGCACGCTGGCGAAGGTGTAGTTGCCGTTGGCGTCGGTCTGCAGGGTTTGCGAGAAACCGATACTGGCGTTGAGCAGGCGGACGGTGGCGCCGGGGACAGCGGCGCCGTTCTGGTCGAAGACGGAGCCGGTCACCAGCGCGTTCTGGGTCGCGGCCCAGACGGCTCCAGCGGCGAGCGTCAGGATGAACAGGAAAACCAGCAGGCGCAGCGGGGATTTCATGGGGAGGTTTCTCCTTCCCGGGAAATGGACAGCAGCCGGGGCACGACGGGATTCTAGGATTGCGTCTTTGCGAAAGTCAAGGAGCACGGTTCCTCGCGGTCCTTAGCGGGCTTCCGCCGGAGCCACTTCCGTGTACAACGCCAGGACCTTGGGGGATACGTATTTCTCCGGCGGCCGGAAGCGCCGGTTGTCTTTGTGTACGGTCCGGAAGTCCTCCTGGGCCCGCTGCTTCTGCTGGGCGTCTTTCTCGCCGGAGAGGAAGTAACGGGCGGAGCGGGTGGCGCCCCGGAAGAAATAGGCCAGGGCCTGTTTCTTGCCGTTGTTGTTGAGGTAGTCGCTCAACTGGCGCTCGGCCTCGTCGTACTTGCCTTCGAAGTAGGCTTGCAGGCCGCCGCGCAGGGGCGCCTCCTCGGCAAGCTGCTGGCTTTCGCCGAGCAGCCGGCGGGCGTCGCGGTTGTTCGGGTCGAGGGCGGTGGCAGCCGAAAGCTTTTCCACCGCGGAGCGGTAGTCCTTCCGGTTCATAGCTGCCTGGGCGTCGGCCACAAACTGCCGCGCTACTTCCCGCGGGTCCTTGCCCTGGGCGTCGATCCGGGTCAGGTAGAGCCGGGCGTCGTTGGCGAGCGACCCTTTCAGGCCGATGACTTTCTGGAAATCCGCGCGGGCGCCGTCGAAATCATTGCGCGCAAACTTCTGGACGCCTTCCTTGAAGGCGGCTTCTTCCTGCACGGCGGTTTCGATGCGGTTCAAGTAGCGCTCGGCCTCGGCCTTGCGCGAGCCGTTCATCCCGGCCACCTGGCGGAAGCTGGCCTGGGCGTCGGCGTAGCGCTTCCCCTCGAAGGCGCGCACGCCTTCGTTGAAGGCGCGCTGCTCGCGCTCGCCCTGCTCGATCTGGCCGAGGTAGCGCTCGGCCTCGGCCTTGCGCTTGCCGTTCAGCCCGACCACTTCCTGGAAGCGGCTGCGGGCGCCCGAGTAGTCGCCGCCCTGGAGGAGCCGCACGCCCTCGCTGAAGGCCGACTCTTCCCGGCGCTCTTCGATGCGTTGCAGGTAGGTGCGGGCCTCGGCGGCTTTGGCTCCGCCGCCGCGGACGATCTGGTTGAAGCGGGAGCGGGCCTCGGTGTCGTTGCCGTCGTTGAAGAGCTTCACCGCCTCGCCGAAGAGTTTGTCCTCGCCGAGCCGGGCGTCGATGTCGGCCAGGTACTTGTTGACCTGGTCGCGGTAGCGCGGGGTCTTGAGAGGGATGCCCTGGGCCTGCTTGAATTTCTGCTGGGCGTCGTCGTAGTTCCCCTGGTTGAAGAGCTGCACGCCCTCGTCGAAGAGCTGCTTTTCCATCCCCCGGGCGCGCTCGGCTTCTTTGCAGGCGGGGTTGAGGTAGGTGCGGGTCTCGCGGTAGCCGGGCTTTTCCTTTTCGATTTGCTGGAGCAGCTCGCAGGCGTCCTCCATCTTGGCGCTGTTGAAGGCCTCGATGGCGCGCTCGTAGCGCTTCTCCAGGGGCTCCTGGGCGGCCGCCGGCGCGGCCAGCCAGACGGCGGCCGCGGCCAACGCCGCCATGCCGGCGCCCGCCCTAGTACGACGTGACCAGCTCATCCACCAGCGCATCGACCTTCACCTGCGGGAAGGCGTAGTTCACCGCTTGGGTTTGGCCCGACTGCACCGTCACCTGCACCGTGCCCGTGGCCTCGCCGTTCTTGAGCTCGATGGTGTAGTCGCCCGGCGGCAGGCTGACGTAGAGGGGCGTCTGCCCGGTGATCTTCAGGGTCTCGCCGCCGGCGGTGCGCACGCTCACGACCTCCGCCCAGGGCGCGGCGGTCAACTGCACAAAGCCGGGCTCGCCGCCGCCGCTCAAGAGGAACTTCCACGCGCCGAACCCCGCCAGGGCCAGGACCACGACGCCGATCCCCGCCCAGAGCGCCACCGGCGTGCCCTTGGCGGTAGGAATAGCCAGGGCCGGCTCAACCGCGGCGCGCTTGGCGGCCGCCGGGGCGGCCGGAGGGCGGAAGGCCGGGCGTTTCTTGGTCGCCTCCTGCTCGCGTTTCCGGGCTTCCTCGAGCAGGGCCTTGGCCTCGGCCGCGAGCTCGGGGATTTCCGCCGCCTCCCAGGGCGTCGAAGTGAGCAAGTCAACGGCCTGCTTGTATTGCATCCGGCCCATGTGCACCTTGACCTCGTCGAGCAGCTTGTTCCACTGGAATTGACGCAGGCGGGTCTGCTCTTCGCGCAGGCGTTTTTGGGTGGCGACGAGTGTAGCGTCGTCCGGATAGCTTTGCAGGGCGTGCTGGAGCACGGCCTCGGCCTGGGCGACGTCTTCGCCGGCCAGGCACTTCTCCATCTGCTCGACCGCGGTGCGGATGAAGCTCGAGCGGTCCAGCCCTTCGCGGCAGGCGGCGTACACGCGCTGGAAGGCGTCATTCTTGAAGAAGCTCTTGGGAGCGGAATCGAGCAGGGCCACCGCCTTGGTGGCGTCGCCGGCTTTGAGCAGCTCCTGGGCCCGGGCCACCAGGTCTTCGCGGCGGCGGCGGGAGGCCTGGGCCTGCTCGCGGGCCGAGGTGAGCAGCTCGGTGATGGCCGGGGCTTTCAGCTCCTTCTGCCCGCGCTCCAGCAGGCGGATGGCCTCGTCGAAGTCCTCCTCCAGCAGCGCCGCTTGCGCCCGGCCCATCACCTGGCGCACGCGCTCGTCCTTCTCCGTCTCCGCCCATTGCTCCCGGGTGACCTGGAGCAGCTTGTTCAATTCGGGCGATTGGCCGGCGCTCGCCAGCGTCTTCTCCAGCACTTCGATGGCAGCGGCGAAGTTTTTGGCCCGGAGCAGCTCATGGGCTTTGCGGAGAGCCTCCTGGCGGACGGTGTCCTGCTCGGCCTGCTGCTGCGCTTCCTGGACGGTCTTGAGGAAGGAAGCCAGCCGGGCGTCGTCGGGGGTGGTCTGGATGGCCCGCTCCAGCACGGCGGCGGCGGAGCTGAACTGGTTCTTTTGCAGGAAGTCCCGCGCCGCTTTGAGCTGCTCGTCCACCGATTTCTTTTTCTTGTGGACGTCAGCGCGGCGGCCGGCCATAGCGTGGAGCTTGAGCACCTCGGGGTCGTCGGGGAAGTCCTGGAGGGTCTTGTCGGCCAGCGTCAGGGCCTCGTCGAACTTGTCCCGGTTCAGGGCGTCCTGGATGTCGGCCAGGCGCTGGTCGAGCAGGTGGCGCTTGCTTTCCTTCTCCTGGCTGGTGCGGACCAGGCGAGTGAGGGATTCGACCTCGATGTTGATGGGGTCGAGCTCGCGGGCTTTGTCGAGCAGTTCGGCCGCCTTGGCGTAGTTCTTCTCCGCCAGGTGCTTGCGGGCGCTTTCGGTGTGCTGGCGGACCTGGCGCAACCGTTCCTGTTCGGTCAGTTCCTTCAGCACCCAGTCCATCATCTTCTGGGCGCCGCTGTGCTTGCGGTCGACGCCCAGGACGGCTTCCAGCTCCGTCTTGGCGCTCTGGTAGTCGGCGTCGTTGGCCAGCTTCTCGGCCCGGTCCATGTGTTTCTTGATCTTTTCGGTGCGGTCGCGGCGCTCGACCGCCATCTGCTTGTACTGCTGGGCTTCGGCGTGGTCGGGAACGACCTGGAGGATTTCGTCGAGGGCGGCGATGGCGTCGTCGTAGCGCTCGGCTTGCAGCGCCTCTTTGGCCTGGCGGATGGATTGGTCGGCCTTCTGGGCGCGCTGCTTGGCGTAGAGCTGCCCCTGCACCTGCTCGAGCAGGCTCTTGGCCAGGCCGTGGCTGCTGTCGATTTCCAGGACCTTCTGCAGGGACTCCTTGGCCACGGTGTAGTTCTTCAGCTGCAGGGACTCCTGGCCCTGCTTCAAATAGATTTCGACCATGTCGCGCCGCAAGCGGTCGGCGATCCGTTGCAGGTCGAAGCCGAGGTCTTCGGCGGTCTGGTAGCGCTGCTCGCGGTCCTTTTCCAGCGCGCGCAGGATGATCTTCTCGAGCTCCGGCGGGCAGTTGGGGACCACCTCGGTGATGGAGGCGGGCGGCTCGTTCAGGATCTTGAAGAGGATGCCGGGGACGTCGCGGCCGGGGAAGGGGCTTTGGTAGGTCAAGATCTCGTAGAGGATGATGCCGATGGAGAAAATGTCGGAGCGGGGGTCGACCGCCTGCCCGCGGATCTGCTCCGGCGACATGTACATCACCGTGCCCAGCACCATGCCGGTGCGGGTCATGGAGGTGGCGCCGATGCGGGCGATGCCGAAGTCCACGATCTTCACCAAGCCGTCGGTGAGCAGGAAGATGTTGGCGGGCTTGACGTCGCGGTGGACGATGCCGTGCTGGTGGGCGTGGTGCAGCCCCTTGCAGGCCTGGATGACGATGTCGAGCTTCTTGACGACGGTCAGGTCTTTGCGGGCGGAGATGATCTTGTCGACGTCCTCCCCTTCCAGAAACTCCATGGCGATGAAGGGAATGCCGTCGGCTTCGTCAATGTCGTAGATGGTGACGATGTTGGGGTGGCGGAGCTGGCCGGCCGACTGCGCCTCGCGGTAGAAGCGCTTCAGGAGCTCGGGGTTGCCGGCCACGTTCGCCGACATCGTCTTCAGCGCCACCGGACGGCCCAGCCGCGGGTCTTCGGCCTTGTAGACCACGCCCATGGCCCCGCTGCCGAGCTCGGACTTAATTTGGTACTTGCCCAGTTTGGTGAGCATCAGCGCTTCAGTCCCGGCGACTCCCGGGGTGCAAGCACACGTCCCCCGACCCGGCCAATCCTAGCATTTGACCCCGCCCAATTCAACCAAACCCACGGCGGGAAACCTGGAAGGGGAGGATGGCCGGTTAGAAGCGGCCGAAGACGCCGAAGGTGACGTGCAGGTTGGAGTAGAGCCCGCGCTGCTGGGAGGTAACGTCGGAGCCGAAACGCACCACGGGGCCCGGAAAGGGAAAGAAGCCTCGACGGGCAACTCCTCCGCGCTGGGTGAACTCCGAACCAGTGAAGAGGAAGCGGGCGTCTGCTCGGACGCCGACGTGCCGCCTCCAGTAGTACTTCACACCGCCGCCGACGTTGCCGCCGACACGCGTGAAGCGCTCGTTGTAGCTGAACTCGGCTTCGTCAAGGATGTCCACAGTGAGGGAAGGGCCCAATTGGCCACGCTCCAATCTTATGTTGGGACCGCGGCCGAAGCTCACAGCGTTCACCCCGCCAGTTAAGTACGGAACCCAGCGGCCGCGCTCCCGCAAGTGAAAGACCCCGTTCAGCGAATGAATCCACAGCCGCCCGGCAGCGGGCTGCTCTTGCAGGACGGTCACGCCCACGAGCGTGCCGGGGGGAGGCTGCTCGACGAAGACGTCGGTGAAGCGGAAGTTGTTGCTCTGGGTGAAGGTGAAGCCGTACTCGACGGCCCAGCGCGGAGTGACGTCGTAGCTGGCGCGGAAGCCGCCCTGCCAGCGGACGTCGCGCGAGCGAATGTCGGGCCGCAGCGCGCAGACAACTGGATCCGGGCAAATTGAGGCGAAGGGAGTATAAGCCGGGTTTTCGTGGCGCGTGGTGGGAAAGGCCAGATTGGTGTAGAACCCGAAGTGGCCTTCAATCTCCACGCGGTCCTGCGGGTCACGCCCCTTCTCTTCCTGCGCCGCCAGCGATGTGGCGACGAGGCACACAACACCGAGCACCAGACACTGCATTTTCTGTTTCATTGCAACGGCTCCAGGCTGCGGCGGAAACAGACGCCCCACCACCAGTAGTCTGGGTTCACGCCCCGCAAGCTGCATCCGAAAACGAGGTAGGCGCTCCCGGCGGCGTCCAGGGCGATGTCGCCCTCGAAGTGGCCGCGCCGACCGGNGGCGTTGAACTCCTTGCGGAAGTTCTCCCCGCCATTGAACGAGCACCGCATGAAGATGTCGAAACCCTTGTTGACTTCCTCCCAAACCGCGCAGACCTGCTCGGGGCGGCCCACGGCGATGCCCTGGGGGATGGAGGAGCCGTGGCCGCCGCGGGATAGCCGTTTGAGCTCGGAGAACGTGGCGCCGCCGTCGAGCGACCGGCGGAACATCGTCTCCCACGAGCGCGGCCGCAGCATTTGCCAAATGGCGTACACGCGGCTGGGCGTCTCGCTGGCAATTCGCAGCCTCCCGGAAGCTCCCAAGCCCTCAGACAGGTTGACCGGAGCCGAGAAGGTTTGCCCGCCGTCATAGGAGGCCACCAGCAGAACATCGGGGGCGGCCCCGATCCTCCCTTGGTCCCATCCGGCGTAAAGCTGGGCAAGAGCGTCAGTACTGACGGCGGGGCCTGAAGAGGCAGACCACTCCGGCGTCCAACGGAAGGACACCTGAACCGGTGCGGAGAAAGTGTCGCCGCTGTCGGTCGAGCGGGTGAAGAAGATTTGCTCTGATTGCCCCGGGTACGGCTCGTATTCATCCAGCCACACCGCGATAACTTCGCCGACCGCGCCCGCCGCCAACTCGGGAACGAAGGCGCCGGTTGACTCCGCAGTCCGGGAGATGTTCTTCGGCGCGGTGAAGGTCCCGCCGGCATCGGTCGAGCGGACAAAGTAGATGCCGAAATCGGATGGGCCGCCGTACACCCAAACCACATAGAGCGTCCCGGCGGCGTCGACAGCCACCTCAGGGTGCCAGGCAGCCTCGTTGGGAGGACATCCCAGGTTCGAAAGGCTCACTGGCGCGGAGAAGCTACTCCCCCCATCCAGAGAGCGGGCGAAGTAGACATTGCTGTTGCAGCCCGACGGGGGATTCCCATCCCAGACTATGTAGATCTCTCCACCAGGTCCCACGGCAACCTTCGGCTCGCCGGTGGATTGCAATGGGTCGGAAAGGAGCAAGGGCGGGGAGAGTTCCGGGCGAGCACTTCCCTGCACCTCGCGTGGCGCCGGTTGCAGGGACCCGGTGCAGAGCCACCCCAACGCCAGAAGAAGCATCACCTTGGCATGTGGCTTCACAGCCAATAGGGTAGCTCCGTCACCGGCCTCGATGCAAGGCGGCCACCCAGGGCTACCCCCTAAGGGGTAACCTGGGTGCTCCAGATGTCCTGCTGGAACTTCTGGGTGCCGGGCTTCAACCGCCGCGTGTCCATCCACACGGGGTGGATTGTGACGGGGCCAGAAACTGACCCGATGTAATCGCCGATGAACTCCCCGTTGAACTGGGCGGCCTTGATCTTGCCGCCATCGTTCACCTGGGTTTCGGCGCTGAAGGTTTGGCCCCCATCAGTGGAGCGTCGCCACATCAAATTGAAGCGGGCCTTGGTGGTGTTGGTGCGACTGTAATAAACGAGGTCCAGGCTGCCGCTCGGGCTCACGCTCAACCAGGGGAAGAACTGGTCGTACTGGGCGCTGAGCCGCACGGGCGTCGTCCAGGTGCCCCCTTGGTTCGTGGACCGCGTAACGAAAATGTCAGCATTGGTGTTCGTGGCGCTGCGGTAGGCCCCCCAGGCTAGGTGGAGCTCGCCGGAGGGCAGGCTGCGGGTAGGGTCCACCGCGGCCGTAGGAAAGCTATTGACGCGGAACTTGGTGTTGACGAGTTGCGTTTGTCCTCGGGGGTTATTCGGCAGGCCGAAAATATTGTCGGCCACGATGACGGGCTGCGGGCTCCAAGTCTGCCCACCGTCGGTCGAACGGGAGATCAAGATCCGGTTAGTCTTGAATGGCTCTGTGGACCTGAGCCGGGCCCAGGCCACGTAGACCGTCCCGTCCTGCCCGACGAAGGGAACCGACCCCTGGTTGTAGGCATCCGTCGAAAGGGTGATGGGGGCGCTCCACGTGTCGCCGTTGTCGGTCGAGCGCTTAACCTGGATGGCGGCACCACCAAGGACGATCCGAGTCCAGCTCACGTAGACGTTGCCCCGGTGCGCGCTGTTGGATTGATCGGCCGCGATGAACGGCTTGTCGTTGAAGGTGCTGGAGCCGCCCTGGGCGATGATGCGCAGGTTCGCAACTGGAAACGTTATACCCCCGTCGTCGGACCAGACCATGAAAACGGTGCCGTTGGTCGGGCTAACGTCAATGAGGTTGAATGCAACGCACGAGTAATACACTCGCCGCTCCCCGCCGATGACTGGGTCAGGGCTGAAGGCGAGCCCGGGGTCACTCGCCCTAGGGAACCCACCAGGCAGCGGAAGCGCTCCCGACTCCGAGACCGGCCAAGTCAAGCCGCCATCGGGCGACCGGTAGTGCCCGCACGTGGGGTCGCCGCCAATTCCTTGGAAAAAGTCATTGGCGCCAGCTACCAAGTGGTTAAGGTCACCAGGGTTCATCGAGATGTAGGGCTCGTTTTGCGGCTTGCCAGAGTCATTGGGGTCATTGACCAGGGCGTTCGTTCCGACACTTAGCCCAAGCGGACAGGGCAGTTCCGGGGTACCGCAGGTGTCGGGGTCGTTCGGGTCTTCCATTTCGATGGTCGCGGGGTCTATGCACACGGCACCCGAGGCGACGTCGCAGACGGCGGGCCCGGATTGGGCTTGGGAGGGCGGCAACAGCAAGATAGAAGCGCCGCCGAAAATCAGAACTACGAGAAGGGGAAAAAGAAGTTTCTTCATGGAGCACCTCACATTACGATCACACTACAGGCCCCGGCGCTCCACGACGCCGCCCTTTTCTCATACCCCCCCCCCC
>C687J35504_10001854_pt1 | contig 14635 bp, 13 predicted proteins | sample RifCSPhighO2_02_FD_35504 | JGI IMG/M metagenome (IMG submission 35504) | reverse complement strand
ACGTTGAAGTTCCTGAAATCGCTGGCATCTACTCCGTCCCGTATATCCAGTCCAGCCAGGTTCTTCCAGAACTTAATGGCGTCCTCTGGATGAACAAGCCTGTTATACATGTCTACCTTCTTCTTGAGTATATGCTCATGGGCTGAGACCTTCTTGAGGGCGCGCCCATTACCCTCATGGCAGACCGTACATCCATAAATGTCAAAGGCGAATATCTCTGCCGTGTAGGGGTGCTGTTTAATGAGCTTATCCTCGTTTATGTGGCAGGTCATGCACCTGTCTACCCTTGCGCCACTTGTCCCTTTCTTCCAGCTTCCCTCCCCCTTAAGGATTATCTGTTTGACCTGATATCTGGGTTTTTTGAGGTACTCCAGGCTGTTCCTGGCCAGGGCGGCCTTTTTGGGGTCACCCCACTGGGGGTCCTCCAGTATCTTTAGCTTGGCCTCCATGTCTGTCTGCATCTGGGCGTACTCTTGCTTCTGGTACCCCTTCCACTCCACCCCCCAGGTCTCTCTGAAGACCCATAGCAGACTTACGGCCACCAGGCCGCAGGAGAATATCAGAAAAGGTATCAGCCACTTTATAGAAAGGTTAATGGGAAACATTTTTAGTCTCTTATATGTTGAACCATGGTGTTACAAGGATATATTTCACACTAAATGCGCTTCTCAGAAATATCTTGATGGGTACGAAACACATGACCGCAAAGAGGTTAAACGTGATAAGGTATCTTATCAACCCCAGCCGGAAGAAGAAGTTCTGGAAGATAACGGCAGGGAGGATAAGCACCAATGTCCCATAACACACAAGGAAGGCTATGCCTGCTGAGAGGGGGAAGCTCCAGAGGGCTACTTCCGTGGCCTTCACTACCGACTGGTCCTCCCACGGCCAGTAGAAGCTCCAGTAAGGTCCCCTGAAGAACCAACCCACCAGGAGGAGGCCATACCACATGGCAACCCCCCCCAGGAAACAGCCGATGGCGAACTTCCTCTCCTTGAAGGCAAAACGGCCTATCCCCTTCACGGGGTCAGGGTCAATAAAGGGTATCAGATAAAGCCCGGCCAGTATCATGGAGGGGATAATCGCCCCGGCCAGATAGGGGTCAAAATAGGCCAGCAATTCCTGTAATCCCACAAAGTACCATGCGGCCTTTATGTGTGAAGGTGTCTCAGCGGGGTTAGACAACTCGTAGAGGGGCGAGTCCTTAAAGTAGGCCCACACAAAAATAATTATCAGGAAGGCCAACCCCACGCACAACTCCTTCATCACGAAATTGGGGAAGAAGAGTTCGTACCCGGGAGGTCTCTCGTAGATGTCCCTATTCCGCAGGGTCTCACCCCTCACCACAGTGAGGAGTCTCAGTTTTTCTTTGCCCTCTGTGGTTACTGGTCCTTCTTCAACGATCTTTTCCGTCATGGGTTATTCCCTGGTTATAATGGGCCTGACATACCACCGGCCCTGTGGATATTGAAAAAGTGGAATCCCATTAACCCCGCCAGGGCACCTGGGATAGCGATACAGTGTGCGAAAAAGAAACGGCTGAGCGTCGGTTGGTCTAACACGGTACCACCCAGCATTATGTAATGTATGTCCTTATCTGGCGGAAGTACGCTAAAGGGTCCTTTTGCCCCAAGGAAAGGGGAGTTCTCCGCCATGGTGGCCCCGATGGTGGCGCCCCAGTATGCCTCCTGGTCCCAGGGGAGCATGTAGCCCGTGAAACACATGAGATAGGTAAGGATTAGCAGCGTAATCCCTACCAGCCAGTTGAGCTGGCGCGGGGGCTTATATGCGGCCTGAAGGAATACCCTGGTCATGTGTGCGGGTACGCAGACAATCATGAGACAGGCCGCCCAGCGGTGGACGTTCCTTACAAAGGACCCAAAGGGCACTACCTGCATAATATCCATCACGTCGGCATGGGCACGGTTCACGTCAGGCACGTAATAAAGCATCAGGAATGGCCCGGTGAGAATGCATAACAGGAAGAAAAACACACTGAGCCCACCCAGACAGACGGTATATCTCACAAGGCCTAGCGGTACCCACTTCATTCCAATCTTACCTCGCCTTTCTTATTACGCGGAATTCGGAAGGCGGAGTCCGNAATCCCATACTCCGCACNCCACACCCTTTTCATGCCTCCAGGAAGAAGTCCATACCCACGTTTATTGACTTATCTACCAGTAAACGGCCATCCGGGGACAGGCTCAGGTGGAACCTGGGTAATGGCAGGGGGGCTGGACCGGCAAAGTTAATGCCTTCCTTATCAAAACGGGCGCCATGGCACGGACACTTGAAGACCTGCTGGTCCTCATACCAGATGGGCTGGCATCCCAGATGGGTACACTTGGCTGATAGGGCATAGAACCCCTTCTCCGTCCTTACCACAAAGACCCCTCTACCATGGATAAGCGAAACCGAACCTGCCTTGTAGTCGTCCGGTTTGCCGGCCTTAAATATACTGGAGGGCTCAAAGACTATCCTGGGATACGCAAACCTCACTATGCTTGCCCCTAATATCCCGGCAAACCCAACGAAAACCCCCCAACAGGCCCAGAAGAGCCCCTTCCTTATGGCCTCCCTACGGGCAATCTTCTTCGGGTCTATAGCCTCAGCCTTCGCCATTGGTTTAAACATAAAACATTTTTCTCCCTATTCCACCTCTTTGAACTTTACCATGTTTATGGCATCCGACCAGCAGGCCTCTGCACAGGCCCCGCAGTGGACACACTCCTTTTCATTCATAATTAACCCCACCCAGGGGCCTTCTCCCTCAGCCTCCTCTATCCAACCATCACCAAGACTGAGGTCTTTGTTATTCATAAACCTTAAAGAAAGGCACTCTGTAGGGCAGACGTCCAGACAGTCACCGCAGGCATTGCACGGGTGGTAGGGCCCTATCATTGGGCTTACCGTACAGTCCAGGCACCTCTCTGCCTGCCTCCTCGCAACTTTATCAGAATAACTCCCTTCCACTGGATCCATACTCCTGAGCCTGGCGCCTGTGGGTGCTATTGGAGGCAGAATGCGGCCTATCGTAAGCCGTCTGGTAAAGGTATCCGATTTCTCGTGGTGGTGGACGGGCACTACAGGGCGCAGTTCACCCAGTCCAAGAGAACCCTTGCCTCCCAGGTAATTATGGATGGCAAGGGCGGCCTTCTGCCCGGAGGCAACCGCCTCCACTACATGCCCAGCACCAGCCAGGTCACCACATACAAAGACCCCATCCCCCAAGGAGTGTGGAATTCGGGATGCGGAATGCGGAATTCCCAACTCCGCACTTCGCACTCCGAATTCCGAATTCTGCAGGAGGGCAGGGTCAGGCTCCTGACCAATCGCCAGGAATACCGTGTCTGCCTCTATAACGCTGGAACCGTTTTGCCCAAATACAGGTTTATATCGTCCTCCCCCGTCACGGTCTAGTGCCACAACCGGGGCCAGTTCCAGACCCGCTACCCTGCCCCTTTCTCCCAATATGCGTCTAGGACCAAGCCCTGGGTAGAATACCACCCCTTCTTGTAAGGCCTCAGCAATCTCTGTATCCTCTGCTGTCATCTCTTGCCCCGGCCTTCCGGGCTTCGTACCCCTGGCTGACTCGTAAGAGACCACAGTTACCTTTGTATTCCATACCCCTAATCGCCGTACAGTACGGGCCACCTCTACAGCCATACTGCCACCACCTACTACCACTACCTTCGTCCCTAATGAGGCCCTCCCCCTGGAGGCCACTTCCTTGAGGAAATCCAGCCCCTGAGATACCCCTGCTAGTTCCATGCCAGGTACGTCCAGGGACCTACCCTTCTGTAGGCCGGCGGCCAAGAGTACGGCATCGTACTTCTTCCTGAGTTCGTCTATACCGAAGTCCTCTCCACACCTAGTGTTAATCTCTAATTCCATACCCAGGGAGAGGATACCTTCTATGTCTCTTTTTACTGCCTCTCTGTCTAGTCTGAAGGAGGGGATGGCGTTGTTCAACATACCACCAGGCTGGCTTGAGGCCTCTAGGAGTTTCACCTTGTAACCCATAAGGGCGAGGTCGTGTGCGGCAGACAGACCCGCAGGCCCTGCTCCAACTATTGCTATATTGGGAACTTCTGCCTTTCCAGCAAGCAATACCTTCCCCTTCTTTTTATTGAGCCACTGGTAGACCTCTTTGGCGCCCAGGCGGTTTTTTTCTACCGCGAACCCTTTCAGGGCCCTGATGGATACTGGTTCGTCCAGCTTACTCCTGGTGCAGGCAGGTTCACAGGGGGCATCACAAATCTTACTACAGACAGATACAAAGGGGTTATTTTCACGAGCTACAAGGTAGGCCCCCTGGTAATCCCCCCTAGCAATGGCCGTAACATAGGCCCTGGCATTAGTCCCTACAGGACAGGCCTCTCTGCAGGGTACGTTCTTGAGGAACCATTGGAGGTCATTGGCAACGTCTACTTTGTATTTTCTTTCTGAGAGGAGCTTTTGGAAGGAACCTTTATAGCGGATGGCAGAACGTGGCAGAAAGTTTATATTGAGTTCAGGCTGTCCGAAATCTATGGTAAACCTATCCTCGTGAGCCATCGCCTACCTCCAAGAGGTGTACGTATGTATGGGCAGACCTTTAGGTCTGTCCATACTGGGCGGGGTTAAAACAATACCCCTGCGTCAGGAGAAAACCGCCCTGTTTTATAGCATTCTAAATGGAAATTTCAAGTCTGCATTTCGTACAGACTACTCCACTGAATCACAAGAACCGTAGGCGCGGCCCCTGTGATACTGAACCTCCTGCCTTTTAGGTAGATGGCTATTAGCCTCCCTCCTCACTGAGAAGTAACAAGTAGTTTAGCGAATAAAAACCAAAAGTCAATAGCAAAATCGGGCCTCATGCGAAGATTTGTACCAGACGTAAGCTCCTTTAAGCGTGGTTATTAGAGAAGTAGGGGCACGGCATGCCGTGCCCCTACTATGCAGTGCCTGAAAGAGAGACGGCAGTCTTACCGGTCTCTTTATAACAATCTTTATAATAATCCCCTGACTCCTGTAGCTTGTGGAGGTTCTCCAGCACCTGCTTGAAGACCTGGTCCCAATCCTGGCTTACCCTCAGGGCAAACATGGAGTTGCGGGGATTGCCTGTGGCCTTAATGGAGTTCTTGAAACGCATCCTGAGATTGTCTCCGGCATAGAGATGGTCGTAAACGTACTGCATGCCGTTAACAAAATCATCCAGTGTCATATCCACGAGGCGGTGGACGATGTGTGCGGTCTCATAGTACTGCCAGTCCCAGGGGAAATTCTTCCTGAAGAGTCTCCTTTCGGCATCTAACCTGTAGAATAACGGGGTCTTGGGAAATGGGCAATCGAGGCCGTAGGTGAGGATATCTACCTGGCAGTCCAGGATAAAGTCCACCATCCTCTTAAAGGAGTCCTTGTCGTCTCCGTCAGCACCGAATACCACCGAGCCCCAGACGATCAGGCCTGCATCGTGGACCTTCTTTATGCAGTCCTTGTAACTCGTAGTCCCCAGCCTGAGGTTCACCTTCTTGTTCATCTTCTGAAGGACCTGCTCGTTGGTGGACTCAATACCCACAAGGAATCCAAAACAGCCCGATTTAGTCATGAGCTGTAGGGCCTCAGGGTCAAGGCCGATGTTCAGGGCAGTGAAGCCCAACCAGTTCTTGCCCAGGTTCCTGTCTATCATACCCCTGAAGAGGTTTTTGGCCCGTTCAGCAGACTTTACGCTATGCCCATAGAAATTATCTTCGGCAAACATNAGACCTTTGTAGTCTGTAGCGGCCATCTCGTCCAGGACGTCCTCATAGGGTCTTTCCCTGAATTTCTGCCCCTGGAAGGTAGGCACACTGCAGAAGTCGCACCGGTTGGGACAGCCCTTGGTGGTGATTATGGAGGAAAACTTGTAGCCGTACTTCTTCTTCAGGAGTTCTCTGTTGGGATAGACTTTTTTCAACACAGAAAGAGGGGGTAGCCCGCCGTTGTATATCTTTTTCAACTGTCCCTGCTCAAAGTCCCTGATGACCTCTGGCCAGACGGTCTCCGCCTCGCCTGTTATAACGGCGTCCACGTACTGGACGGCCTCCTCAGAGCAGACGGAGGCATGGATACCACCCATGATGACAGGTATGCCGCGCTTCCTGCAGGCCATGGCGATCCTGTAGGCCCTTGGGGCCTGATAGGTCAGTGCCGTGATGGCCACCAGGTCGGGAGGCTCAAAGGTTATCTCCTGTTCCTTTTCGTCCAGGGCAAGTTTTATGTTCTCGTCAACGACGTCAAACTCCCAATCCCCTGGTGTGAGGGCGGCGATGTAAGCCAGGTTCAAGGGCATCTGGACGATGACATGGATACTCTCCTCCCCGTGGCGTCCTGGGGGATGAGGGTTAATCAGGAGCATCTTTTTCATATAACTTACCTCCCATTTTCAAGAATACAGGAAACAGGCCACAGGACACAGGGAAAAGATTTTTTAACCTGTTCCCTGTCTCCTGTAACCTGTTACCTATTAAGTATAAGATTTGCCACCCTCCAGCCCGAAGATACTACCGCACAGACTCCTGGCCCTGGGTTCGTCCAGTGTCCTGCCAGAAAGAGATTATCTAGCGGGGTGCAATGGTCCAGCCTTCCCGAACCTGTCTGCTCCGGGGTAACTGCCCACCCGTAGGCTGCCCCCCTGGAATTCAGGGTGTATCGCTCCAGGGTCCTGGGGGTTGCGGCCTCCACTACCTCTATGTGCTTTCTGAGTCCACCTGGGGCGGGTATCAGCCTATCAAGATAATTTATGTTCTCCTGGGTGAGCCTGTCCTTCAGGGCCTTCCAGTCCCNCACCTCTTCGTAACTTTCCTCTACGGTGGCTACCACGTTAAGAATCTGTCTNCCNCCAGGAGCCAGGCTGCTATCCACCTTTGTGGGGGCAGATACGTATTTCCACTGGTTAGCCGGGCCGTGGTAAAAGCCTCTCCTGAACCCTTTCAGGTCAATCCCCGGGTCAAGCCCCAGATACAGGAGGAAATAGGAGGGGCTTTCTTTCATACCCCTTAGCCTCTCTGAATACGTATGGTCAAACTCTTCTTTAACGAGGCGTGAAAAGGTCTGCCTGGCATCCACGTTAGAAACCACTACGTCTGCCAATGCCTCCCCTCCTCCTTCCAACTTAACGCCCATCACCTTCCTACCGTCCATAAGGATTTCTTCAGCCATAGTGGATAGGAGGGTCTCACCTCCGGATTCGGTAAAATTCTTAGCCAGGCCATTGGCAAAGTTCTGTGTGCCACCCCTGGGGTAATAGGCCCCGTCCCTCAGGTAATTTATCAACATCTGGCACATCCCTATACTGGATACCTCTCCTGGGGGTGTACCGAGATAGCCCCACTGGCCTGCCAGGGTACTCTTCAGTTCCTCGTCCTCAAAAAAGCTATCCAGCATCTCTTTATACGTCATATTCTTGTAGTTATTCAAGGTTGGGCTACCTGAGGCTTCGTTGATTATAGCCCAGTAGAGCTTTACAAAATCCTTAAAGAACCTCTCTATATGCTCCTTCTCTGATGGGTATCTCTTGCCTAGCAGGACTATATAATCCTCTATTTCTGCTGGAATATCAATAGAAAAATCGGGGAAGATGAGGCTGTCCATAGGGTCGAGCCTGCAGAACTCCATTCCCAGACCCAGCTCTTTCAGACATCTCCCCACGATACTGTAGCGTCCGCAACCTCCTATATGATGCACGGCCGCATCAAAGATGAAACCCTTTCTCTTGAACGTAGTGCAGTAACCCCCAGGCTGAGAATGCTGTTCTACCAGGAGTACCTTCTTCCCCTTCCTGGACAGGAAGGCACTACAGACCAGCCCCCCAATACCTGCCCCAATGACTACTACGTCGTACCGTTTTGCCGAGGGTCTGCCCATTCATTGTCAGGAGTATTTAGACAGCACCATGGCAGAACAGTTGCCTGTGTAAGAAAAACTCTGTACCAGGGCATGTCTGACCACCGCTTCCCTCTTCACGTTAGGGACTACGTCAAGGTCGCATAATGGGTCTGGTTCCCGATAGTTGATGGTAGGGGGGATTATCCCGTTATTGATTGCCCCAACGCAGGCTATACACTGCATGGTCCCGGAGGCGTCCAAGCAGTCCCCGGTCATGGACTTTATGGCACTGACAGGGATGCTTTTTGCACGTTCCTTGAAGGATTCCTTTATGACGGTGGCCTCCATACGGTCGCCGTTAGGGCTGGAGTTGGCATTGGCCGAGACATAGGATATATCCCGCGGGCCAAGGCCCGCCTCCTGGAGGGCCATAGAGACTGCCCTTACCCCACCCTGGAGGTCACTCTGGCTCAGGCTCGTGGGATTGAAGGCAGTACCATAACCTTTGACCTCTGCGTATATGGTGGCCTTACGGGCCAGGGCATCTTCCAGGGTCTCAAGGACCAGTAATGCGGCCCCTTCTCCCAGTACGATTCCATTCCGCCTCTTATCAAATGGTGCGCATATTTCTGATTGGCTGTCTTTACTGCCGGAGAGGACACCTGCCTTGTAAGCCGCCCAGAAGATATCCCTCGTAAGGCCATAAACGCCCCCAGCCAGCACCACCTTTATCCTTTCCATCTTAAGGAAGTCAGAGGCATAGATTATGGCGTCCGTCCCACTGGTCTCCCCCGTGGAGACGGTAGAGTTTAGCCCTTTGGCCTGGCAGAATATTGAGGCACGGCTGGCCGGGGCATTAAGGACGGTGTTGGGGAAATCCATTGGGTTGACGTAATTGGGCCCCTCTCTGAGGGCCTCCATGTCAAAGGTAGATATACTGTTAATGCTCCCAAAGGTGGACCCCACCACTATCCCTATATCTTCCTCCCCATAGACCTTATCCAGTCGGGCATCTTCCAGGGCCATAGCGGCGGCGGCAGTTATAAGCAGGCTTGTCCTATCAAAATGCCTTATACCTTTCTGTCCAAGGTAGGTCTTGGGGCTGAAGTCGGTTATCTCTCCGGCCGCCCGGCTGGTGTACTTACTTACGTCAAAGAGGGTAACGGGCCTTACCCCTGAGATACCCGCAGCCAGGTTCCCCCAGAAGGCCTCCTTACCGGTGCCTATGGGGCTGATAATCCCAATGCCTGTTACTACGACCCGTTTCTGCATTTCTATGTATGGTTAAAAATGTCTGGAAAGGAGATGCACGTTGCGGTTAATTCAAGAATTTCTTTATAACCAGACAACTGTTGTTACCCCCAAAGGCATAGGCCGTGTTGAGGGCTATGTTTACGGGATGTTCCCTCTTTACGTTGGGTACATAATCCAGGTCACATTCGGGGTCCTTTGTCTGATAATTGATAGTGGGGGGGACTACGTCATGCTTTACCACCAGGGCACAGGCAACCGTCTCTATTGCGCTGGCCGCCCCCATGGTGTGACCCATCATGGACTTTATGGAACTCACTAATAACTTCTTGGCATGGTCCCCAAAGACCTTCTTTATAGAGATAGTTTCTGCCTTGTCGTTAGCAATGGTACCGGTCCCGTGGGCGTTTATATACTGCACGTCCTCAGGGGTTATGTCGGCATTCTTCAGGGCCTTCCGCAGTGAGGAGGCCACCCCATTCCCTTCCGGGTGTGGGATAGTGATGTGATACCCGTCGCAACTAAGGCCGTAGCCGATAATCTCGGCATAGACAGTGGCGCCCCTCTTCAGGGCATTATCCAGGGGTTCCAGTAATAGTATACCCGCCCCCTCTCCCACAAGCATACCTTTGCGGTTTTTATCAAAGGGCTGACAGATATCCGGTGCCACTGCCCCCAGGCGGCCAAAGCCAATAAAGGCCACCTTGGAGAAGGGGTCTGCCCCCCCTGCCAGCATATAATCAGCCCTCCCTAGTTTTATAAGGTCGTAGGCGTAACCAATGGCGTAATTGCCGGCTGCACAGGCAGTGGGGATGATAATGTTGGGGCCCTTGAGGCCAAATTCTCTGGCAATGTTGGAGGGGATATTGTTGCAGGGATGCCTCAGAAAGAGGCCTATGTCCACATGGTCTTCGTCCTGCCCGTATCTTATAAGGTTTATCTTCTCCAGTATCTGTATCTCTCCCCCGGTAGTGCCTACTGATACACCAATCCTTGTTGGGTCAACCCCCTCAAGCCCTAGTCCTCCGTCCATCAGGGCCAACTTGGTGGCCGCAATGGCCATCTGAGACCCCTTACCCAGCTGGTCTACGGTCCCGTTCTTAATGTAGTCCCTGGGATTAAAGTCCCTTACCTCGGCACCCCTATGGACTTTGTGTCCTGAGGTATCAAAGCAAGTTACCTCCCCAACGCCTGACTCCCCTTCCAGCAGGGCCTTCCAGAACTTGTCCTTGCCAGAACCGATAGGGGTAATTACGCCCAGCCCAGTGACTACTACACGCCTTTCCATTAGATTAGCTTCGCTCACGACTTGTAGGGGCAACCCCTACTATCTAACCCAGAGAACTCTTATCAGCCAGACCGAAGGTCAAGGAGGCCTTGGCTACTATCTCCTCCCCCACCCTTGCCGTACCCTGCACTATTGCCCCTTTAGACACCACCTTCTCCACGTTGACTTCCAGGAGTAACTGGTCTCCGGGGAAGACAGGCTTTACGAAACTGGCCCTCAGAGAGGCCAGGAGGAAGACCGAATTGGAAGTTTCTTCTTTAAGGAAGCTTTTTTTGAATAAGATTATGGAGGCTTGGGCTAGGGCTTCCAGGGTCAGTACCCCAGGCATTATGGCATACTCTGGAAAATGTCCTACAAAAAAAGATTCATTTCCTGAGACATTCTTTAGGCATAAGATCCTCTTACCTTCCTCTAACTCCACTACCTTGTCTATGAAGAGGAAAGGATACCTCTGAGGGACTAGTCTCCTTACCTCCTCAAAATTGATACCCATAAAGGGTCCTTCCTAGGCCTTCTGAGGCTCTCCCTTGAGCCTTCCATTCTCAGACAGGACCGCTTTGGTCATATTGATGGTGCCAGTTAGAGAGGTAATGTCTACCAGCTTCTCTTCAGGAATCTGAATCTTGAACTTCTTTTCTATAAGGGCCAATATCTCCAGGGCCAGGAGGGAGTCTATTTCCAGCTCTTTAAAAAAGTTGGCCTCCCTTTTCTGCCATATCTCCTCCCTATCTAGCTCGGTCACCTCTGCTACTATGGCAGTGACCTCCTTTTCTACTTCTTCCGTGCTCAGTGTCTCCAAATACACCCTCCTTTTTGTTCACTCTAAAACCCTTTGAGACAAAAAGCCACCCTTTAGATTATAGAGACCCCGCTCGGGTGGAATAAATTTGAAACATGATAACATCGTACATATTCTATTGTCAATAACAAACTCTGTCTTCTCAAAATCAGTAGCCGCAGGCTTTAGCCTGCGTTAGAAGCGAAACCTAAAGGTTGCGGCTACTTAGCTGCTGGCTACTGTTTACCCCCCTTGGCCTCGCCTGGGGTGGCTCCGCCTGGGGCGGCCCCGCCGCCCTTCTCTGCCTTGGCCTTGTCGTGGTAGTCCTTACTGCGATAATCCGTCTGATAAAAACCACTCCCCTTAAAGATTACGGCTGACCCCGTCCCAATACGCCTCTTGGCCTTATCCCCGCAAGAGGGGCAGGTCTTCACCTTGCCGGCATTAATGGATTCAAAGCGCTCAAATTCATGACCGCAACCTCCGCACCTATACTCATACGTCGGCATATATTAACCTCCACAAAGTAAAACAGTCCACCCCTGCACCACAAGGGTGCAGGGCAGGTAACTAACAGATTATATCTTGACAAACACAAAATTCAAGACCTTCCCCTTTGTTACGCCCCGTAAGGACTAACTGGCATCAAATTTAAGGGAGGTGGTGATAATCTCTTTCTTTTCCTTCTTTATCTGGGCCCTGGACACGCTGTACTGGACACTTACGGCCTCCCAGTTCAGCTTGCCATCCTTATAAGTACCTGACCCTATCTGGATACTTATTGTGCCATCGTCATCCCCCTCATCCTGAAGGGCTTCTGCCTCAAATACTACCTCGTTAACCCCTGCCTCCACAAAAGAAGTTACGTCCACTATCTCCTTCTTAACCTCCGGCTCTATCGTCACAATATGGTCATCATTAATATGTACGTCCACCGCACACCCGGGTTCATGGCCCGTCTCGGCAAGGAGGTAGTATTGATGTCTAAGTTCCCCAAGTACAAGACCATTCCAGACAAGCATGGACAACCCCCAAACCACCACTACCGTCAAGAGTGGCCTCGCCACCCCTATCCGCCATGGTCTCATCTCATACTCCTTTCCCTTTTTTGTCCTACCTGAAGTGTGGGAATGCGGTCCGCCTCAGGCGGATGCCCCTATAACACCCGAAAGGAAGAGTCTAGCAGTTTACCTCCCATTATGTCAATAGCTAGGGGGTAGGGAGTAGAGGCTAGGGAGTAGGGTGTAGGGAATAGCAGGATAAAATCTTGCTACTCCCTATCCCCTAAAAATTAAAAAATTAATGGGACGGTTCTATTTCCTCACGTGCCCCTACTTACTTACTCATGTCCTAAGTTCAACCGGTCACGATTGACAAAGACATCGCAGTCTGCTAAGATTTTTCCGCCTGGTGCTACATTGCCCCATGCCTAATTTGTACGGGGTTTGTGTCTCACAATCTTTACATAATCAACTGGCCAGGCAATCTGGCACATCATACTGGGAGAAACTGAAGATGTTTGATTCTATTCGTAGTAGGACGATAATCCTCTTCCTCCTCTTTTCCGGCGTCCCCTTACTGACCACCAGGCTGATGGGTTTCCCCATGATACAGAAGGCCTTTCAAGAGTCTGGAAAAAGAGACCTGGAGAGCGTGGGCCACAAGCAGGCCGAGCTTGTCTCCATGTGGATGAAGGAGCGCAAGACCCACGTTACGGTCATGGCCGGGGAGTATCTAATCAATTCCTTCCTAAGGTTCAATCCGGGCGACAAAGAATACCAGGAGCTTACTTCTCAGCTCCAATCCATAAAGGACAATTTCGGTTACAAAGAAATCTCTCTTGCCGACTACCAGGGTAGGATTAGGGTATCTACCAGAGAAGACCTACTGGGGCTCAGTATGGCGGAATCTGATTACTTCCAGGAGGCACTAAAGGGTAACGTCTTCGTAACCCGTGTCCACCCCTCTGCCCTTCCCATCCAGAACGAGTCCGGGGAGATGGAGAGGGGCGTACCCACCCTCTTTGTCTCAGGTCCCGTAAGGGACGACAGGCACGGGGTCATTGGGGTAGCGAGCCTAAGGGTGGACGTTATGTCCCTCTCCAGGGTGTTGCGCGGGGTAAAGCTTGGTGAGACGGGGGAGACCTATCTGGTGGACGAAGACGGTTACATGATTACTGAATCCCGTTTCGCCTCCACCATCAGGGAGATGGGTTTGGTAAAGAAGCGGACGGCCCTGGAATTGAAACTCGTAGACCCCACTACCGGTCAGCTCACCAGGGGGGTGCAGGCCTGCCTGAAGGGGGAGCTGGGATATGACGTAGAAGGTTATCCGGACTACCGTGGGGTGAAGGTACTGGGTTTCTGGCACTGGATTCCTGAGTACAACTTGGGGCTTATGTCCGAGATTGACGTGGATGAGGTCTATAGGGACCTTCATGAGCTGGACAAGACTCTTAAGGCCGTCGCCTTTGCCTTCATCCTGGTGACAGTGGTGGCGGCGGTCTTCCTTGGGCGCAGACTCACCGCCCCCATCCTTCACCTGACGGAAGTTAGCAGGAGGATGTCCGGTGGAGACCTCCATCAGAGGGCGGGTATAAGCTCCAGGGACGAGATAGGTGCCCTAGCCCGTAGCTTTGACACCATGGCTGAGACCATTGAAAATAATATAAAGGAGATGCAACAACTGCACTCCCAGAGGATGTCCACAATTGGACACCTCTCCAACGGCATAGCCCACCACTTAAATAATCCCCTGTCAGGGATAAATATGTGCACAGACATCCTCCTTAACGAACTGGAGAAGGCAAAGGAATGTACCCATTCAGGGGAATTTAAGAGCCAGCTCTCCAGGCTAAAGGCAACCTCACAACACCTGGAATCTGTGATGAAAGGCCTCTTTAGCATATCCAGGATATCCAACCCGGAGAAATCTCCCACCGCCCTGAACAAGCTGATGGAACTTATCCTGAGGAAGACGGCTGAACAATTGGAACCTTTAAGCATCCAGCTCATAAAAGAACTCTCACCCACAGCCCCCATGATCCTTGGCAACCCCGCTCAACTGGAAGTGGCATTTATGAACCTCATCTCTAACGCCTTAGACGCCACGCCCAAAGGGGGCACCCTGACGGTCAAGACCGAGCACCTTGCTAATGAGAACAAGGTTGGAGTAACCATCACAGATACAGGCAGTGGAATCAATGGAAAAGACCTACCACACCTCTTTGACCCCTATTTTATCCTCAATATCAGGCCGTCTACGAAGTGTACAGGACTGGAACTAGCCCTCNCACAGTTGACTATCCAGTCCCACGGGGGTACCATTGAGGCAGATTCAGTGGAGGGCAGGGGTACGACCTTTAAGGTGGAGTTGCCTGTTTATAATGAGACTGTAGGGGCAGGTTTTAAACCTGCCCCTACCCTTCCTGGAAAGATGCAGTTGTAGGGGGTAGGGGGTAGGGA
>C687J35504_10001848_pt1 | contig 14654 bp, 17 predicted proteins | sample RifCSPhighO2_02_FD_35504 | JGI IMG/M metagenome (IMG submission 35504) | reverse complement strand
CCGGCAATTTTAAGATCGGGCTTTGTCTTCATGTCGAGCTGGTTATTAGTTACTCGTTACTAGTTATTAGTAGTCAGTAGGAAAATATTTTGACTAATAACTAATCAACTAGTAACCAATAATTTATTTTCGAATTTTGGGGCTATCTTTCTCGGGAAAATAGAGATCACAGAACGGGCAGTGGAAATCCATGCCCGACCCCAGCATGTGGGGATTGGCGACAAAGACCTTTTTGCATTTCGGACAACTAATTTCTACGGCTTGACCCATGTTCTTACCTCTTTCTCAATTTTCGATTTTAGATTTTGGATTTTAGATTAAATACGAAACCCGCATACACCAAAAACCCAAATCCAAAATCGGCAATCGAAAATCCAAAATTAATTAGCACCAGTACGTGGTCCGGTCGGTCGGGATATGCTGCAATATCTCACCGGGAATATAATCTTCCAGCTTGATCCGCTCCATGGCATCGTCCGGGCACTTGGAGACCGGCGAAAAGGGACGATCAAGNGGCCTGGTGGCGTCGACGATCATGCCCGAGGTCTTGATCTCATCCACCAGCGACGGATCCAGGAAGTTGCCCCGAAAGAGCGGCTGGAGGATCGAGATCTGCCGGTGCGGCTGCACCCGGGTGGCCAGCGCCCAGAGGATATCGGTCGCATTGAAGACATCGATATCATCGTCAAAAACGAAGACGTTCTTCGTGTGATCGAACGTGAGCGCGGCGGCCGCGGCGCGGCCGGGATCGCCCTCGGACATCTTTTTCATCGAGATGAAAACGTTGTAATGGGCGTGGCGTCCCATCTTGCAGACGGCTGTCACCCCCGGGATCGCTTCGCGGCAGCGCCTGAGATAGGCGCCTTCGCGGGGCAGATCCATCCACGGCTTGTCCCCTTCCGGCGTGATCACCGACTGGTACATGCCGCCCTTGCGGTAGTTAATGGCGCGCACCTGATATTCGACGCAGGTTGTGTAGCGCTGAGGGCCGAGATATCCCGGCGCCTCTCCGAACGGTCCCTCGACAACCCTCTTGCCGGGTACCAAGGCCCCTTCAATTACGATTTCGGCATCCGCCGGTATGAGAAAATCTTCTCCCCAGGTTTCCGAGGCCGTGAGGCGCAGGGGCTCCTGGAGATAGCCGCCGATGACCTCGTACTCGCTGACCGCAAACGGACCGCTGTAGCAGGCGCCCATGTGATAAGCGGGATGATGCCCGAGAACCGTAGCCACCGGGCANTCCAGATTGTTGTCCTCGTGATCGCGAAAGATNTTCCACAGATGACGCGGCGAGGCATAGAGCGCCGTAGTGTTCCTCGACTTGATCTCCATGCGATGGTAAGAGCAGTTGTAGATCCCCGACTTGCGGTCCTTGGTGACGGTCGACAATACGACATACGGGCCGCCGTCCATGTAGTGGTGGCGCATGATCGGCAGCTCGAACAAGTCCACATCCTTCCCGGCCTTTACAACTTCTTTTACCGGGGCCTGCTTTTTGTCGACAATCGCCGGCAGAACCCTATGCTCCTCGCGCTCTAAACAAATCTCGGCCATTTGGGTGCGATCCATCTCCTTAGGCACTCCGAGCGCGATCTGCGTCTTGCGCTGCGAGATCTCGCAGTTCATCACCAGTTTAAAATCATTACTCGCCCGCCCATGCAAATTTAACGGCCGGTCGAAGACAAGAATGGGAAACTTCTTCATCGCTCCCAGATGCTTGATAATAGCGGTGACGTCGTAATGAGCCGGATCCACTTCCTTCGTAACGTGCACGACTTCGTTGGGGATCTCTCTGCGGCAATCCTCCAGAAAGGTCCTAAGACTCTTGGGCATGCAATCCTCCTTGGGTAAAAAAAATTACTTAGTTATCCAAAATTTTATACCAGCATTCCTATCCCGAATTTTGTCTCCATGTCAACGGCCCGTTATTTCCCGCCCACCAGGCTCATGAAGGAGTGGTCCACCAACTCATCCAGNGTGATTTTCCTCTTGATCCTCCCCGATTCAAATTCTTGTTCAATAACAACGGGGATCGCCTTCTCGGCGAGCCTGCCGTTGATCGGAAANGAGTCGCGGTACTCGTCATAGCCCAACGGCGCATAGGCNGGNTCCATCTTNACGTACTTCNGGATGGCTTTCACCCCGTCTTCTTTGTTNTCCAGTGTGTGCTTGACGCCCCGCTGATAGGCTCGCAGGAACCTGGTGACCGTTGCCTTTTCCTTGTTCAGCCAGGATTCCTTGGCGGCAAAGGTTTCATAGGGCCATTCAGGGAAGACTTCTTTCAGATCCAGAAGTTTGACAAACCCCTTAGACTTGGCAATCTCGGTCACGGGGAACCAGACGATGCTGGCATCCACCCCTTTGGCTGTGAGAGCGGCAAAGCGGGCCGGCGTGCTGCCGATCTGCATGATCGTCACCTCTTTGGGATTGATGCCAAAATGGTTCAGCGTTGCCCGCGTGAGAAAGTCCGTAAGCGACCCAAAGCGGCTGATCGCGAAGCGCTTCCCTTTCGCCTCTTTCATGGAGTTGAAACCGGGCTGCGAGTAAAGCTGAAAAGGCATGAGATTGCAGATCCCCCAAAAGTTCTTGACGTCGAAGCCCGCAGCCCTCCCCCCTATGGTCTCCACAAAGGCGCTTCCCATAATCTGGATGTCGCCGCCGACCAGAGCCTGGAGNTTCGTCGAGCCGGCGTTGAACATGACAAAGAGCACATCCAGCCCCTCGTCCTTAAAAAAACCTTTCTCCTGAGACACATAGACCGGCAGAAAGGCGATGTTCACCGAGGAGAGCCCGACGAGAATCTTGGTCTGNGCNGCNGCCGGANGGACAAAAACGCACAGCAGGAGAAAAAGGCATAGTCGCAAACGCATAGGATACCTCCTTTATTTGTTTATTTGCTGCCGCCGAAAAACCGCAAAAAGACAATCAAAAACCCCGATCAAACGGCGCATGAGGTCTGCTCTACAAGAACGGCTTTAGATGANCGANNGNTCCGGCAAAATGCTTTTCAGGACCCGCAGGTGGTTCCCGCCAAGGATCAAGGCGATCTCCTCCTCCTTGTAACCGTGGCGGATGAGCCCCTCGATGAGCCTGGGCAAGTCCTCGATCTCTTCAAAATCCTTTATGTAGGTACGCTGGTGCAGCGGATGGTGCTGATCCTTCAAGGTTCGCGGGCCGTCGTTTTTGATAAAATCGAGACCGAGGGCGATGTGTTTTACACCGACCAGCTCGACCATATAATCCAGATGCTTGAGGAGATCGTCCAAGGTGGCATCTTTCTTGGCGACGCGTTCGGGCAGCGCCAGGATGCCGACCAAACCTCCCTGACCGGCAATCGCCTTGATCTGGTCGTCAGCCAGGTTGCGCGGATTGTCCAACATCCCGCAGGCATTAGCGTGACTCACGATGAGCGGGGCCCGAGCCACCTCCAGCGCCTGGAAAAAACCCTCGCGGTTCATATGGGCGAGATCAACCACCATCCCGAGCCGATTCATCTCCCGGATCACCTCCACGCCGAAGCGCGTTAGACCCCCTTTGGTCCGATTTTCCCACACGCCATCGCCCAATTCGTTGCGGAAATTCCACGTGAGCTGCATCGAACGCAGACCCATACGGTAGAAGTTCCGGAGCTGGTGAATGCTGCCCTGCAGCGGCATCCCCCCTTCAAAGTGCAGGATAAAGGAGATATTGCCTGGACGGACCTTCTCGGGAAGATCCGATTTCGTCCGGACGAGCGAGATCATCCCCTCCGATTTCGGCGCCTCTTCGAGAAACATATCGATATTTTCCAACGCGGTCTCCAGATACCTCCCGGTATTCTGCGTGTGCGAATAGGAATCACCACTGATCGCATAAACACAGACATTGATCCCGTCGCGGATCAGCCTTGGAGCGATGGCATCCCTGAGCGGGGTCTGCTCTCCGATCGAACCCCGATGGAGCTGTTCGTAAACATCGCGATGGCCCTCAACCACGACGTATTTCTTCAGTATTTCCGCTGGATTCATGACTTCCCCCAATGGCTTGAACAAGATCGGCTATTGGGGTACTAATAGCTGCAAAACTAACCGGAAGCAAGCACAAATTCCCTTGATAAAACCACTTAGAAAAGGCAGCATTGTCGCCCTCTCTTTTCTCTCTTTGTTCTTCGTCTCCTCGTGCAACCCCTTTTCTCCAGGCGGCAATCCAAAGGCTTTCCGCGTCAACCTGGGCACGGAACCCCCGAGCCTCGATTGGTCTCTGGCCACGGACCATGTCTCCTTTAACGTGATTGCCAATCTCATGGTAGGGCTTACGGAGTTCGACAAGAGCCTAAGACCCGCGCCGGTGATAGCAAAATCCTGGGATATCCTCGAAGGGGGCAAGAGGATCGTTTTCCATCTCAGGGATGACGTCACCTGGAGCGATGGAAAGAAAGTCCGAGCCCAGGACTTCGAGTATTCGTGGAAGCGCCTGCTGAATCCAAAAACCGCTTCCGAGTATGCCTATATCCTCTTCGACATCTTGAACGCGGAGGAATACCACGAGGGAAAGATCGGCGATGAGGCGCTGCTGGGCGTCCAGGCCAAGGACGACTCGACGCTGGAGGTGAAACTGAAACACCCGGCCTCCTATTTCGTCTCCATCACCACTTTTGAGGTCACCTACCCCCAGCGCCAGGATATCGTCGAGAAGTTCGGAACCAAATGGACGGAACCGGGCAACATCGTGACGAACGGCCCTTTCTTGCTCGCCTCCTGGCAACATGAAAATGAGATCCAGCTCAGCGCCAATCCTAATTTCTTTCTCGGCAAGCCGGCTGTGGAAAAAGTCCAGATGTTCATGATCAATGAGAAGACGACAGCCCTGGCCATGTACGAACAGGGCCAGCTCGATTTCATTGACAACCACAGCATCCCTATTCTGGAAAAACAGCGCCTCTCCAAGCTGCCCGGTTTCCAGCGCGTGCCACAGCTCAGGGGCTATTACTATGGCTTTGTCATCGATCGAAAGCCGTTCGACGACGTGCGCGTGCGCAAGGCCTTCTCTATGGCCATTGATCGAAGCGTTTTCCCCAAGGTTCTCCATGGAGGAGAACAACCTGCGAGCTGCTGGATTCCGCCCGGCATGCTGGCCCATGATTCCAGGATAGGACTGACGCATAATCCGCCCGAGGCCAGAAGGCTCCTCAGGGAAGCCGGATATCCGGACGGCAAGGGCTTTCCTCCGGTTACCTTAGGATATAACACGGATGAGGATCATAAGATCGTGGCCGAAGCGGCGCAGGGGATGTGGAAGAGAAATTTAGGTGTTCTGGTGCGCCTGGAGAACCAGGAGTGGAAGGTCTATCTCAAAAAACTCCAGACCGAGCCCCCTCACGTCTTCCGTCTGGGCTGGGGAGCGGATTACCCGGATCCGGATAATTTCATGAAACTCTTCACGGCGCTGAGCGGAAACAATAACACGCACTGGAAAAACCCCCGCTACGATCAACTGCTGGAACTGGCCGCTAAGGAATTCAACGGAAAAAAACGCGTCAAAATTTACGACGAGGCGCAAAAAATCCTGTGCGAGACAGATCTGCCGATCATCCCTCTATTTACCACGGCGGAGAGCACGGTGCTGAATCCGCGCTTCGCCGGTTTAGAATACAGTCCCATGGGGCGCCTCATGCTGCGCCATGTCCGTCCTAGCAGAACAGAAGATGGAAGATAGAAGATCGATCATCGATTCTCAATTCTCGATCCTCTGATTGCCTAGACATGACTCGTTTTCTTCTCACGCGACTGTTTCACGGTTTGACCGTTTTATGGGTGGTGGTCACCCTTACCTTCGTTCTCATGCGCGTTACGCCCGGCGGCCCGTTTGATCGGGAACGGCGCCTTCCCCCTGAGGTCCTGGCAAACATCGCCGCCAAATACCACCTCGATGAGCCCTGGTTGAAGCAATACGCGCGCTACTTAAACGGAATCTTTAGGGGAGATCTGGGCCCCTCCTACAAATATCTCGACCGGGGCGTCAGCGATATCGTTGCCGAAACCTTCCCCGTCTCGGCCTTGCTGGGAATTTTTGCGTTGGTCTTCGCCCTGGCATTTTCCTTTCCCGTCGGCATATGCGCCGCTTACTATCACAGCTCCTGGACGGACCGCTGGTGTTTGCTCATTGCCACTCTGGGAATCTCGCTGCCGCATTTTATTCTCGGCGCATTACTGATCTGGCTATTTTCTATTCAGCTCGGATGGCTCCAGGCCGGCAGATGGGAGGGCTTTACGAGCGTGGTCTTGCCAACGGTCACCCTGGGGGCAGCGCCGGCCGCTTACCTTTCTTACCTTCTCCGCTCCACCCTGCTCGAAACTTTGGCAGAGGATTTTATTCGAACGGCGCGGGCCAAAGGGCTGAGGGAGAGCGCCGTCCTTTTAAAGCACGCGCTGAACAACTCTCTCATCCCGACCCTGACCGTGCTCGGTCCTCTTTTCGCGGCCCTGATTACCGGATCTTTCGTCGTCGAATATATCTTTGCCATCCCCGGCATGGGGAGATTCTTCATCACGGCAGTAACCGATCGCGATTACCCCCTGATCATGGGGGTGACGCTGGTATATACCGTGATTTTGGTATGCGCCAATCTTTTAGTGGACCTGTTCTATTCCTTGGTGGACCCGAGAATAAAGAGCTATTGAACCCCGGCGATGAAAAAACCCAGAGAATTGATAAAGGGACTATTGCGGGAGCCAGGCGCTTTATGGGGACTCGCTTTTATTCTAGTTGTCTGCCTTGGCGGCATTCTCGCCCCCCTGATTTCTCCCTATGGCCCGGGCGGATTGGATGAGCAGCGCATCCTGGAAAGTCCCGGATGGAGTCACTGGATGGGCACCGACGGATTAGGTAGGGACCTTTTCACTCGCATCCTTTACGGGGCGCGGGTCTCCATTACGGTGGGAATCGGGACAGCATTTATTGCCTTGGTAATAGGGACTGTCTACGGCCTGATTTCGGGTTATATCGGAGGCACCTTAGACCATCTTCTGATGCGCATCGTGGATATCTGCTACGGCCTGCCCGATCTGCTCATCTTTATCCTTCTCTCATTAGTCTTTGGACGTAATATCGCAGGCGTTCTCATAGCCCTCGGACTTGTGACCTGGGTCCGCTTCGCCCGGATCACCCGCGGGCAGGTGCTTCAGGCAAAAGAATTAATTTATGTCGAAGGTGCCAGGGCTATAGGGGGATCGCACACGAGGATCATCGTGCGCCACATCCTGCCAAACATCATGGCTCCTCTCTTGGTCACCCTCACCTTTAGCATCCCGGCAGCGATCCTGGCGGAATCTACCTTGAGCTTTATCGGGCTGGGGATCAACGACCCTTATAGCGAATGGGGAACGAGTTGGGGAACTCTGGCGCAGGACGGCTGGCGCGCTATGCGCACCTATCCGCATATCATCCTTTTCCCGGGGCTGGCGATCTTTCTCACGATCCTCGCCTTCAATTTCCTGGGCAATGGGCTAAGGGATATCTTGGACCCTAAGGGGAGATAAAAGAAAACAAAAAAATACTAGGCGGCTTTTTACGCTTCACGCGGCTGAGCTAACCCTGGATCGCAGGACCCGCAGCCTGTTGGTACCTACTTGGGCGACTTTTTCTTTGGTTCCTCTATAGGGTTCCACGCCTCAAAAATATTACGGCCGTCTTCAGGAAGGTCCGGCGAAACCTCCAGATGAATTTCGCTATTTTCGGACGTTACCGGCGCGACAGGGATCGTTGGATCTATAACAATGCCTTTCCCATTTACGATTTTGAACGGGTATTCCGTGAGTTCTACCGCTGTCGCTCTCATTTTTCGCACAAGAATGGTCCGCGTCAAACCTCTCTGTGTCTGGGTTAATTTCAGCATAATAACGCCGGCAGCCGGGTACTCCTCCCATTCTCCTATTTCACCGGTAGTGGCTGAAGGCAAAACCAGCAGATTGGTTGTGCCCAGGAGCTCCCGGAGGGAGCGGATCAGTGATCGAGCGTTGTCTCTCACACGCTTGCCTGATTCCCGGGACGGGACCAATGGCCCGACCGGATCGATCACAACGCGTGAGGCCCCTAATCGGCTCACATAACTGGCCAGATCAGCTACCGTTTTGGGTATATCCAACTCCTTGGTCAATCCATTAGGACTGCTGAAAAACGGAGCAGCATCCAGCATCAATAACTGCTTTTCTGATAGATATTTCATCAGATCCCAGCCCAGTGAGGCTGCTTGTTCCACTATGTCACTTGGTTTATCATCCACTGAAACATAGACGGCCTTTTCCCCTTCCATAAGACCCTTTAGGACAAACGCAGTGGCAAAAATGGTTTTACCCGTGCCAGAATCACCCGCAATAAGATAAGACTTGCCTTTTGGCAAACCTCCTCCGATAAGAAGATCAAGTGGGGGATCCCGGTTGAAACCCGCTTTTTTTCAGTTAAATCCTTGGAATCTGCTGCCAGCTCCTCTACTGGTAATACTTGAGAGTCGCTGACTTTCTCCACCACATGCATTGAGTGTACCTCCTGGAAGAGCTATTCTTCACAGTTAGCAAAGAATATGCCACGAACTGATAAAACCGCAACNCGTTGTTTTTCAAGAAGAATGTTTCCGTATGCTAAAATCAGCCNNATTCCANGGAATGACAAAAAGTGATTAAAAAGGACCCAAATTGCCCAAAAATGGGAATCGCTGCCATTTCGCGTATCATCCTTTCTTTAGGGCTGGTGCCCTTTCTGACCATGCTTGCGTTCAATTTCTTGGGCAACGGCCTGAGAGATATTTTGGAGCTGAAACACTAGTCCTGTTATGCTAGACGTGGTAAATAGATGATGTATGTGATTCAATAATCTCCTATAGACCGGCAGGAAAGGAATCGCAATGGTACGAAAGATTCTCTATCTCACCAGCCTTGTTGGAGTGGGAATCCTTGGCCTTCAACTCGCTGCGTGGTGCTCGGAGATCGACACGGGGCGGGATCTCTATCTGAGGTATTGCGGCTCCTGCCACGGGAAGGATGGGAAGGGGGACGGTTTCGTCAGCCCCTTTCTCAAAATTGAGCTNCCGGATTTATCCCTGCTCAAGAAAAACAACAAGGGGGTCTTTCCTTTCTCCGGCGTCATGGCCTCCATCGATGGCAGCCNGGTAGTCCGAGGTCATGGGGATCCTGCGATGCCNGTTTGGGGGGAGGTTTTTCGAAAAGAGCTGGAGCCACAAAAATACCATGAGCTAACCTCTCTCCTGAAGGTTAAGATAATTGCTGAGTACATCTCTACCCTCCAGCGCTGATCTGGCTTAGCAGCTTAATGAGTATGTCAGCTTTGAAGTTGGGTTTTACGACCGGTTTTGTCAGTTATCTTGACTTTGCGCCGGAAATAAGTGTAATTTTAAGTTGAGGTCCAATAATCCAATCAGGACCCTTAGGAGAATGAGGAGGAGACATGGCGAAGACCTTCAAACAGCTCATGGATGAGGCGCGCAACGAGATCAAGGAGATCTCGGNGCAAGAGGCCGACGAGCTCCTTAAGAAAAATGGCAAATACCTGTTACTCGACGTGCGGGAAAAGGACGAGTACCGAGAGGGACACTTGGAAGGGGCTCTCTCTTTGCCCCGCGGTTTTCTTGAGATTAAAATCGAGTCTGCAGTTCCTGACAAATCGACCCCGATTCTTGCATACTGCGCCGGCGGAGTACGCTCGCTCCTGGCGGCTAATGCCCTAAAAGAAATGGGATATCAGGACGTTATTTCTATGTCCGGCGGTTACACTGCATGGAAGACGGCCGGATACAATTGGGTGCAGGATCACCAGTTTTCCCCTGAACAAGTAACCCGGTATAGTCGCCATTTCTTGCTCCCCGAGGTAGGCGAAGAGGGCCAAGCCAAGCTTCTACAGGCTAAGGTGCTGATGGTGGGAGCTGGTGGGTTGGGCTCGCCCTCGGCATATTACCTGGCGGCAGCCGGTGTAGGGACACTGGGGATTATCGACAACGACGTCGTCGATCTCTCCAACCTGCAACGGCAGATTCTCCATACCAACGATCGAATTGGCATGCCCAAAACGGAATCCGCCAAGCTCACTATTCAGGCGCTCAATCCAGATGTCCGAGTCATCCCATTCCAGCAAAAGCTCACTTCACAGAACATCATGGAGATTATAAAGGACTACGACATCGTAGTGGATGGGTGTGACAATTTTCCCACCCGCTATCTGGTCAATGATGCCTGCGTTTTAACGAAAAAGCCCAATGTCCACGGAAGTATCTTCCAGTTTGAGGGGCAGGCCTCGGTCTTCTACCCGGGGAAAGGCCCCTGCTACCGTTGCCTCTACCCGGAACCGCCTCCCGCCGACATGGCCCCGAGCTGTCAGGAGGCCGGGGTGCTGGGGGTTCTCCCTGGGCTCATCGGCGTGATTCAGGCCCTGGAAACTATCAAGCTGATACTGGGCAAGGGAGACACTCTGGTGGGACGGCTCCTCTGCTTCAACACTCTTACGATGGAGATTAACACGCTCAAGCTTATGGCGGATCCTGCCTGCCCTATGTGCGGGGAAAAACCTACGATTCACAACCTGGTCGATTACGAGGAGTTCTGTAGTCTCCGGGCCGCCCACGCGGCTTAATATAATCTCATCCAGGCAAAGCACATGGCGGCCAGAGCTACATCCCGACGGACTTTTTTAAGGTAGCGATCTCCCGGGGAGAGAGCGGACGCATTTCGCCCGGTCCAAGGAAACCGAGACCAATCGGCCCCAGGCGAACCCGCATCAGCTTCTCGACGAAATAGCCCAGCGCCTCGAACATCCGTCGTACTTCACGATTTCGCCCCTCACCGATCTCAACTTCGATCCAGGCATTCTTCTTTAGAACCTGCAGGACTCGAACTTTGGCAGGTGCGGTCATTCCATCCTCCAGCCTGATTCCCCTGCGCAAACGCTCTAGCTCACTCTCCTTGGGACAGGCACTGATTTTAACCCGATAGGTTTTCTTAACCCCGTAGCGGGGATGCATCAGGCGCTGCGCCAGCTCACCATCATTGGTCAGAATAAGGAGGCCCGAGGAGTTGAAATCCAGCCTCCCAACGGGATAAAAACGCCCTCTCCTCCCTAAGGGCTCGAGCAAATCCCCCAAGTTGGGGCGTCCCTGAGGGTCACCCATTGCGGTGATTAATCCGGGGGGTTTATGAAATAAATAATAGAGTCGCGGAGCCCGCAAGATAAGTTTGCCATCAACCTTGATCTTGTCTTTGAGCGGATCGGCTTGAGAACCGAGCTTTTCGACTACTGCCCCGTTTACCGTGACCCGTCCTTCCAGGATCCACCTCTCTGCCTCTCTACGGGAGGCCAGACCGGCCCGGGCGATAATCTTCTGGAGACGCTCCATAAAACTAGCCGACAGTAAACAGAAAGCAGTAAGCAGTCTCGCCACTACCTATGATGCGTTCACTTTTCACTGCTGCCTGCTTACTGCTCACTGCTTTCCGGCGGGGATTCGGAGTCGGGAGAGGCGACCGTCATCTCCTCCATCTCTTTCAGGGTTGGGAGATTGGCAAGGTCTTTGAGATTGAACAGCTCTAAAAACTCGGTTGTCGTGCCATACAGAAAAGGCCTCCCTGGAACGTCCTTGCGGGCAACAATCCGCACCAGCCGCCGTTCCAAAAGAGTGGAGAGCACTCCGTCCACGTCGACGCCTCGTATAGCCTCGATCTCGGCCCGGATAATCGGCTGCTTATAAGCGATGATAGCCAATGTCTCTAAAGTGGCGCGACTTATCCGTGCCGGCCGGCCCCGAAACAGGCTCTTGACCCAGTCCGCGTTCTCCTTCGGGGTTCTCATCTGATAGCCGCCCGCCACCTCAATCAGGCGAAAACCACGGCCGGCCGTCTCATATTCCGCCTGAAGCTCTTCGAGGACCGCAACAATTTCTTTTTTCTCGATCCCCCCGAGGACCTCGCTCAGGCGATGGACTGTCAGCGGAGTTTCCGCGGCAAAGAGCAGACTCTCGAGAACGGATCTCAGCCGATCATGCTCCACGGTCTTCTCCTTCGATCTCTTCCTTAGCTATCCTGTCCTGGATGTCCCCTATGGCAGCTGCCAGCTCAATGACAACAGGCCCTATCCGCTCTTCCTGCCAGACCCTGATGGCGCGGATCTTCACCAGTTCCAGCATGGCAAGAAAAGTTACCACGACCTCCAACCTGGACGTCGCGGTTTCGAACAGCGATTGAAAAATCACCTTCCCTCTGCGACGGAGCTCATCCAGCAGGAAGCTCATTTTCTCCCGCACCGAAATCGTATCCAGCGTAANTTCATGAATCCTCTCCTCCGGAAACCGCTCCAAAACGTGGCGCAGGGCCGAGAGCAGGTCAAAAAGCGAGAGACTTTCGAACCCCACTGTCTCAGCTTCCTCCGGAGCTTCGGAACGGCGCACGAAAACATCGCGGCTGAGAAGCTCTCGCCGCTCCAACTCCTCCGCGGCTTCTTTGAATCGTTGATATTCCAGCAATCTGCGGATCAATTCCTCGCGCGGGTCCCCTTCTTCCTCTTCTTCATCCTCATCATCCCCCGGCGGCAGGAGCATCCTGGACTTGATATGGATAAGAGTGGCAGCCATCACTAAAAACTCTCCAGCCACATCCAGATTCAAGCCCTGCATCAGCTCTAGCGTCGAAAGATACTGTTCCGTGATGGTCGCAATCGGGATATCGGTGATACTCAGCTCGTTCTTCTTGATCAGGTGAAGGAGAAGATCCAAAGGACCCTCGAATATCTCCAATTGTACGCGGGTTATCATCACTACTACGACGCGCTCAATTCACAATGCAAAGTGCAAACTGAAAAATGAAAAATTTGCATTCTGCAATTTGCAATTTAGATTTTGCATTGCCTCGCTGCTCACAGTCCCACCGCGCTTCTAACCTCGCCCATTGTCTCAGCGGCCTTCTCCTGCGCGACGCGGTTCCCGGCAGCCAGCGCGTCGTCAACGTCGGCGGGGCGTAATTCATATGCCGCCCTCTTTTCGCGAAAAGGTTCCATCTCGGCAACGACGTGTTTGATCATTACCCTCTTACAATCCAGACAGCCGATCCCCGCGCTGCGGCATCCCTGAGAGACCTCTTCNATCTCCTGGGGGGTGCAGTATATCTTGTGAAGCTGAAAAGCCGGACATTTCTCCGGCTCGCCGGGATCCTGCCGTCTGACCCGAGCCGGATCGGTCATCATCCGGCCCAGTTTCTGTTCGATCTCCTTAGGCAGATCCGAGAGAAAGACCGCATTATTATAACTCTTGCTCATCTTTCTCCCATCGAGGCCCGGAAACCTTTGCGTCTCCGTCAAAAGCACCTCCGGCTCGGGGAAAATCGGGCCATAAAACTGGTTGAAACGGCGCACGATCTCACGCGTAAGCTCCACATGAGGGGCCTGATCTACCCCCACCGGGACCTTGCGGGCCTTGTACATGATGATATCCGCCGCCTGCAGGACCGGGTATCCCAAGAATCCGTATGTGGAGAGATCCCGCCCCACTAACTCCCGGATCTGCTCCTTGTAGGTCGGGTTCCGCTCCAGCCAGGGCACCGGAGTAATCATCGAGAGAAGTAAATGAAGCTCCGCGTGTTCCTTGATGCTCGACTGGCGGAAGAGAACGCATTGTTTGGGATCCAGGCCCACACTCAGCCAGTCCATCACCATCTCCCGCGCGCTTTGCTGGATTCCCTGTGGAGAGGAATAGTCGGTCGTCAGCGCGTGCCAATCCGCAATAAAGAAAAAACAGCGGTAGTCCTTCTGCAGTCGGAGCCAGTTCTTCAAGGCGCCGTGGAGATGGCCGAGATGGAGACGGCCTGTAGGACGGGCGCCGCTAACGACAGTTTCCATGAAGCCTCATTTCAAAGTATCCCGTCAAACAACCGGAGCAGAAAATAGACGGCCGGGCCCATGACTGCGTCCATAACGTGGCTCATGAGCAGGACCAGGATAATGAGAAAGCCGTACGGTTCCACCCGCGCCAAGGCTGAAGATTGGGGTTCCGGCAAAACTCCCACCAGCACCCTCCCCCCATCCAGCGGGGGGATCGGAAAGGCGTTGAACACCGCCAGGACCACGTTAATCACAACACTGTTTTTTGCCATCAAATAGACGGGGTTGAGAACAGCAAGTAAATAGGGTGCATAGCTACTATCGGGAGAGAACTCAAGCGCACGAAGGAACTTCAAAATCAGGACGCTCCCAAGCGCGAGCAGGATGTTGGTCAAAGGGCCGGCCAGGGCCACCCAGATCATGTCCCTTTTGGGATGATTCAGGTTGTAGAAGTTGACGGGCACCGGCTTGGCATAACCGAAGAGAAAGGGGGAACGGGCCACAATCAAAAGCAGCGGCAGGATGATCGTCCCGAAAAGATCGATATGGGAGATCGGATTGAGCGTCAATCGCCCCATGCGGGCAGCGGTCGGGTCGCCGAACCGATAGGCCACCCATCCATGAGCCACCTCGTGAAAGACAATGGCCGCCAGGACCGGCAGCGCCCAAATCGAGATCTGAATTATGGTCTCTTCGATCATGCCTTACCCGCTCGCACTTCCTTATAGGGAGATTATCAGTGTTTAAAAAATACGGTACTCAGTACGAAAACACAAGGAGAAAAAGGAATAAACGATGCTATTTTT
>C687J35504_10001831_pt1 | contig 14722 bp, 17 predicted proteins | sample RifCSPhighO2_02_FD_35504 | JGI IMG/M metagenome (IMG submission 35504) | reverse complement strand
CCGAGGTTCGAAGTACCGAGCTAGATTAAGGGGAGCAGCTAGAGGAACAGGTAACTTGGGGAGATACTCAAAACCTGCAGTCACCAAATTCAAGCGCACTGGCGCAAAAAACACTAAGAAAACCGATTTACGATTCACCTGTACGGTTTGTAAAAAAACTGCTTCTCAAAGTGCGGGGATGCGAGTAAAGAAAGTGGAGCTGGTCTAAAATGGTCGATGCTGTCAAATTACCAAAAAGCAAATTCATCAAAGTTCGCTGTGCTAAATGTAAAAACGAACAAATTATCTTTGGCAACGCCAGCAGCGTTGTGCCTTGCTTAGTTTGTAATAAAGAAGTCGCTTTCCCTACTGGTGGAAAAGCTAAGGTTTCTGCAAGGGTTTTGGAAGTCTTGGAATAGGATTTTTATTTTTTAAGGGTGTGGTTTTAGGTTATCGGTATAAAAAATGCTAGAAATAACTTTACTTAAAACAACTCATCATGGAATGGGTCAAGTGAAAAAACTTCTTTCTTATATTAGCAAAGCAAACGTATATTCTGCTGAAGGAGCTTTTCTAACTGAAGAATCTGCAGAAGCTTTAGAAAGGAGATGGGAACGATTGTTGTCTTCCGGAAATTCACAGTCAAAATCAATAGAATTGGTAAGAGAAAAATCCGAAAAATTATCTAAAGAAGTAAAAGATTATGAATCATTAGAAAGAGAATATTTGCTCAGAAATAATGTTTTGTTATGGCTTACGGAAAGATTTAGCGATAGGGATAGCGCAAAACTAAAGGAAGGGATAGAAGAAGAGGACGTGTACCGAAGAGCAGCACTAACGGCTTTATCTGAAGGAGACGTTACTGGTTTTTTAAATTATCAATGGGAGAATTTTCAGGTATCAAAAAAATTAGATGAAACTCGTGATAGGGAGATTGCTAGAAACATAGATCGTGCAGAAGAACAATTAAGGGAGAGATATCCTTCTTTGTCTTGGGATAAAAAAATGCATTTTGTGGTTAACATTGGAGCAATCCATTCACCAGAAAAGTATACCAATAAACTAGCGAATGTCTATGACATATCTGGAAATTGGCACCCGTATGATAGGGTTTACCAAGCCGTATTAGAAGGTAAGCAACTTGAAGAAGTTAAAACATCTATGTTAGCGGTAGAAATGCTACGTATTGCAAAATTGGCAAGACTTCCATTAAAAGAAAAGCAAATCATGTCTATGAACTTTGAACAACTATCTGCGAAGTTTGTAAAATTCTAAAGCCTAAGTTCTTCATAAAAGTTTATAAATACTCTTCTAAGTTTAGTAGAAAATGCTGCATAAGAAGAAAGGAATCCCGGAAGAAGAAGAAATCGTCTTCTGTAAAGTTACTAAAATCTTTCCTAACTCTGTCTTCGTGGAACTTCTAGAGTATGGTGAACAGGGGTTAGTGCACATTTCTGAAATTGCACCGGGGAGAATACGAAACCTCCGCGATTATGTCAGTGAAGGAAGGCAGATTGTCTGTAAAGTTCTGCGTATCGATCGGCAAAAAGGGCACATTGATCTTTCCTTGAGAAGAGTCAACTCTCATCAGCGCGCTGCAAAATTGGAAGAAATTAAGCAGGAAGCGAAAGCAGAAACCTTAGTGCAGCAATTAGCAAAAAGACTCCAAATCCCTCCAGAAGGGTTTTACCAAAAAATCACGGAACACGTTTTCAAAGAATACTCCTACTTATATTTATATTTTAAAGATGTAGCTTCAGGAAGTGCAGATTTAGAGAAACAGGGTCTAGAGAACAGAATCGCTACAGAATTGACCAGCGCGATCATGGACAAGTTTAAACCACCTAAGGTGGTCCTTAAGGGAGAAATGACCCTCCATACCTATGTATCGGAAGGCATAGAAAAAATTAAATCTACCCTGCTGTCAATCGAAAAAATCTCCTCTACCATCCGTATATCCTATCTGGGCGGGGGCAGGTTTCAATTGATCATAGAAGATGTAGATTATAAACCGGCCGAGCAAAGCCTTAAAAAAGTCCAAGACCTCTTGGATAAATTCACTGACAAGCTTTCCACTGCTTCATTTGAACGAGAAAAGACAGAATGATCTTTTAATCTTAAGACAAAAACTCACAATGGCAGAACATATTCACAAGTGTTTGACTGATTTACACTATACTATTGCCAAGCTTTGCCCTCTTTGTAATACCACTACTATATTGCCTCGTCCACCTAAATTCTCTTTGCAGGATAAGTACGCAGCCCTTAGGCGGGAAGAGAAGAAAAAAGAACTCAAAGAAAAAAAACTTTATTGAGTTGCTCTATCAAAAACATAGAAAAAAGAAGATAAATTCTTAGCAGAATTTAATATCTGTCTCTTGGTTTTCGTTTTGCGTAACAGGCTCTGCAGTATACAGGTTTTCCTTCGGTTGGTTTGAAGGGCACGTCACATTCTTGTTGGCAATCAGAACAAGTTGCTTTATGCATTTCCCGTGGTCCGAAATTACTCTCTCTTCGGAATCCGCCGCCACTGCCGCCGTTTCTGTTAAAATTTCCCATTTTATTCCTCCACTAGACTAAACAAAAACTGAGAATTTTCGTTTGTCGCTTTGTTGTTTAAATAGAGGTCTATTTATAAAACTTTGTGGTTAAAGTGGATTTTTAAGCTTATTTATAATACACTCATTTCCTCTGGTCTATTGACCAGAGGCGCATTCGTAAGTCAAAATGCACAGTTCCCATACACTCCTTAGCGAGTGACCCGAGCGAAGCGAGCATGCAAGAAATTAAGAAACTACCTAATTTCTGCACAGAAATACAATCGTTGTAGTATTTCTTGTGCCACCAGTCTGTGACTGGTGGTGGTCACGAGCATTTTGACGATCAACCAAAATCCTAACGTAGAGTAAAGGTTAAGAGTTCTCCCCCAATGTAAAGACCTTTTACTTCCCCTTCCATAGCTAAAGAAGTGCTATTTCTTGCTTCCTTGTCAATAGTGAGGCCGCCATTAAAGTATAGGATTTTAAGCTCTTCATCATCTAAAGTATAGCGTAACTTCTCGCCTACCGTCAGTTCGCCATTCCCACGGTCCAGCTCTAAATCCTTTAATTCTAGGTCAGCAATATGCAAGTGCTGATAATTTAGGCCCTGAAAGAGGATGGGTACTTCTTTCTCTGAGGAGAAAGCAATATCGTTCACTTCAATGCGTCTTGCTGTCCCTGCCAACGAGAATTCAGTGCTTCCTAGAATTACCTTGCCTGCAAAGTCTTCAATGGATAAATCCACTTCTTTGAGATTCTTTAATTCCAATTGATCTCCGTTCACAGTGATAGTAGTGCTGAGATCATCAAATTCCAAGTTAAGGACACTAATTTTAGCTTCCTTTTCCACTTCTGGAATCCTGTTAAAAGTAAGAGCTACCGGAACACCGCCACGATTGCTTTTTAGTTTATTTCCTTCACTTATGAGCTTGTCAAATTCTTGATCTAATTCCCCAGTAGGATCGGTGTCTGCATTTTCTTCAGTATCAGCAGAAGAATAACCGGTAATGGCGCTGATTAAACTGGTATCAGATCCATCGCCATCATTTAAGTACAATAAAAAGAATAATCCACCTACTACGAGGGTTACCATAAACACATAAAAACGTAAATGCGGCCGATGCGGTTGGGGGCTATTTTGCATTACATTACACCTTTTTTATGAGACCTTTTTTACTTATTTTCAAATCCTTGACGTTAATAAACTTTTTGGTGATAGAAATAGGAACACCTCTCCCTCTCGCCCCGTAGGCTGTCAGGCTAAGTTTTAAATATCTTCCTTTATTTTCAAATCACATGCCAGAACTGCCTGAGGTAGAAACCATTGTACGACAATTGCAGAAGAAAGTAGCCGGCAAAAGGATCAAGAAAGCTGAAGCCTATGACAAAATAGTTGATCCTAGGATTAAGAATTTCTCTTCCATTTCCATTACCTCAGTACGGCGCCGTGCTAAATATATCATTGTTGAATTGAGTAATGGGCAATATCTGCTTACTCATTTGGGGATGACTGGGCATTTCCATTTCGTCGACCTTGATCAAAAACGCGCCCCTAATAATCATGAACGATTCATGGTAGCAAAATTTCAATTTTCTGATGGTTCATTCTTAACCCACAATTCCATACGTAAATTTGGGCATATGAAATTAGTGACAAAAAAACAACTTGAAGCGCTGTCAGCAAAGCATGGTCCTGAGCCTTTAGAAAAAAGTTTCACTCTCCAGATATTCCAAGAAACTCTCGCTAAAAAATCTAAGGCAAATATTAAGACTACTTTAATGAACCAGTCAATCATTGCCGGCATAGGCAATATTTACGCTCAGGAAGCACTTTATTTTGCAGGCATCTCGCCATTTCGGCAAGCAGGTTCATTGTCAGAAAAAGAAGCAAAAGCGCTTTACACAGAAATACGTAGAATTTTGCAGCAGGCGATTAAACATCACGGTTCCACGGTCGATAATTACAGCAATCTGGAAGGAAGCGGCGGTTTTCAGAACTATTTAGCAGTGTACCAGAAAGAGAAGTGCGAAAAGGGCCACTCTTTGCAAAAAAAGACTATTGGCGGCAGGGGAACAAGTTATTGTTCTACCTGTCAACAGTGAAGAGTCGAAATTGAAAGAAAGATAAAATGGTTTTCAAAAAAATATTACAAAAGCTGAAAGAAATAAAAGAAACAAGGTTGGAAAAAAAATCCAATCAAGATTATTCTGATCGTTTTTTGAAATTCTATCACAACCATAAAAAAAGATTATTAAAAGAACGAAAATCATTATACCATGAGAAAAAAGAAAAGGGTATTTGCGTGCGCTGCAAGCAAAAGGTTTTGGAAGGCATTATCTTTTGTGAACATCATCAGCAGAAACAAGTGGGATATAATAAACAAGCGCGAATGAAGCAATGATAACACTTATTTGAGGTTCTTTATTTTCCCAAAAAACAAGGTTTCTTTTTCTCCGACCACATAAACTTCGAAATTCCGTATATCTTCAAGGAATGGGCTTAACAACTGTTCTTTTAACACGTCCGTTCCTTCCAGCAGTGGGTTGAAACTAGGAACAGCAATCAACTCCTTCAATCCTTTTTTTTTGCTATCTTTTCCCTTGCTTTTCCAGGTCCCTTTCAGAAAACATTTGTATTTTTCCCACTTGCTGCCTTCTCGGATGGTGACTGCCGGATGTTCGTGCCCGATGACGATTCTTTTTGCGGTAGTTTCAACCAATGAATCACCATGCACTATCAAAGTCTCTCCGACCATATACTCGCTTACTACATCTACACCCTTCTTGTCTGCAATCAGTTTGATGATGGGGTCATGGTTGCCTTTGACAATTATCACTTCTGAAACAGGTTGTAATAAAAAATCTAAAAATTCCAACACTTCCTTCCATTCCTGCTGTAAGAATTTTCCAAATTCATGTTTCAAATCCCCATTAATAATAACTTTTGCAGGTTTTGTTTTTTGAAGGATGATCTTGAGCTTATCAATGATCTGTTCTAATTGGAATCTTGGAACAAGGACTCCTTTAAGATGCAATGATTCCTCATAACCGATATGCAAGTCATTGATGACCAGCACTTTTTCTGCTTCAAACCATAATGCGGTGTCCACAATTTTGATGCCTTTTGATATCTCCATATTATGCTTTGGATAAAGAAATGTTTATAAAGAATTTGCTTACTAAAAGGCTTATGCCCCAGTGGCTCAGCGGCTAGAGCGGATGGCTGTTATCCTCACTCTCGTTCGGGACTTCCCAAGCTGAGTTGGTAAGTAACCATCAGATCGTCGGAAGTCTTGCTATCCATGCAAAACTGGCGAATTCGAATCCGACCTGGGGCGTTTTTTTTAGGGGAATTTTATTCCCCTTTCTTCTAATATTTTTATCCGATCATACAAGTTGGTGCCTGGTGACAGTTTTCCTGTTTTTGTCCAAACTAAGTATCTAGTAATAGTATTATAACTGGAAAACCCTATCTGATTTACCCATTGTTTTAAGTTCTTTTTTCCATTAATATCAATTTGGTAAGTGACCAATTTTGTTCCTTTACGTTCTCTATGATAAACTGCAGCGAAATATGAAATACCCAGCTCAATCAGTAACCATTTTACAGAGTAGTGAAGGGTTTTACTGTAAGTGCAATGATTAATAGTCGGGTATTTTCCGTCTTTTTTGAAAGATAAACTAAAATCAGTATCCGCCAGGCCTCGTAAGAAGCTTGCTTTGATATTATTATCTGACTTCTGAATGATTGAAGGTACACTAATGTACTTTTTTTGCCCACACGGAATTTCACAGCATCTATTTAGGAATACTAAAATTGCCTTAGAACGGAAACTTATATTCACAGTGCCTCTTGTTGTTTTAGTGATATTAGCTTCTTTGTTAAATAATTTTTTAATCAGTGGGTTTATGTACTCTATGTACCATAAAAATCCATTTTCATGGTGATCATCATACGCTAATCGATAATCAATTTTATTTTTTCTTCTTTGGACGCTCATATGGCCATCGCCAACATGAAATCCTAAAAAATAAGCTAATTCTTCCGTAAGATGGTCTGGAATCTTAATTCCTAATCTTAGGTCATTTTTACTAAATTCAACCATCGACAAATCGAATTTTATCATTTTAATTTAACCTCCAATCTTCTACAAGAAGAAAGATTGGATATTTTTCATTTAAAAGAGGCAGTTTAGCGAAACTTCTTAAATTTTTTTCTTGGTTAAACCAAAAGAATTTTATTGAAGTTTTGCGTTGCCTTTCCTTGATTATTGGCTTTTCAAACCAGCTTCGTAAATTTTCTGGGCAATTTTTTCCATTAAATCCAAATCATCGCATTTCTTGAACAATAATTCTCCATAGCCATGGACAATAATTTCTACTCCTTCAACCGAGACGACCAGCAAGATGGGCGTTTCTAAAACTACTGAAAATTTCTGTTTGATTTTCTGTAAATCTAATTTTTGCTGTTTTTTCAGTTTAGCAGAATACGCTGTCTTGGTTTTACATTTCTCTACTGTGAATTCAATCATGTTTCTTTATTTTTCTTTTTTCAATATAAATCCTATCTAAGAAACACACAGACGCAGGCGAGGCTGGGGTCGCGCCGTCCGGGCTGCCGAGCGAGGACAAAGCGTAGCTTTGGACGACTGCCGTCTGTTGTGTTGGTTTTAACTAAGAAATAACTAAAGAATAAAATCGTCAGTAACCGAATGATTTATATACATAAATGTATTTTCAAGTAGTAATATCGGAGTCATTATTAGAGGTGAAAGGATAGGATGGTTCAAAAAAGAGGTCAATCATTACAAAGCAGGGGGCAATTAGAACTTCATCGTCTTGCTCATTATGCTTTTTTCGTAGGAATTTCGTTAGCTCTTCTGGTGGGGATTTTTCATCGCGTTTTTGATTCATGGCTTGGCCCAGAAGCATCGCGCGTCTATGTTACTACATTCGTCTTGTTAGGTACCTTAGTGGGTTTGTTTAATCTCACGGCAAAAGAAACTACGCCTTTCTTGACTGCTGCTGTTGCCCTGATGTTGGCTGGAATTGTCAATCTAAATCTAGTTTACGGAGTTGGCGACATCTTACGGCCCAGCTTAAGCAACATAGTAGTGTTTGTCGTTCCAGGAGCAATTATCGTGGGAATGAAAGCAATCTGGCGCTTAGCTTCAGATTAATTTTTTATTGCTTTTCTTTTACTAAGTTTTTCTTTTATCAAATTTTGGTTGATTTTTGTTTTCTTTTGCAAAATACGAGGCAATAAATAATCTGCAAAATTATTCTCAAGAAAAACCAAACATAAAATGTTATACTGCGCGTAACTCTCTTTCTATCGCCGTTACTTTTTCTATTTTCTTTTCCAGCATGGAAGCTTTGTCCTTGGTAGAAGTTTTCTTCTTCTCCAATGTTGCTTCTTTTTTCATAAGTTCAGAAATCTGATTGCGCAAAGACACTTCCTTATTCTGAGTTGAGCCGATTTCGTTAGTGAAAGACTGCATCCTTCGTTCTAATTTCATCTTTTCAGAACGTAAGTCGCGCAACTCTTTATCTAGGTCCCTAAGCGCTCCCTTTAACAAGCTATGCTGGCTTTTCAAGCCGCCGTTACCAGAAGACCTTTTATTTTTGGCGCTTCCCTTTTTCATAGAGTTCTCACGCTTTGTCAGCTCCTTTTTTATGTGTGTAATTAAATAGTAATTGTTTATAAATCTTTTGCAGGCTCAACTCCTGCTTTTTATTAAAATACTGTCGAAAAACTATCTCCTCATCAATTCATGCAACTTTTCCTTTCCCTTTCGATAGGTATCAGCCTTGATGAACCCTCGCCGGTATCCTTCTCTCAGCAGGGCCAGTTTGCGCTTATACCCAGAGACATCGCGCCTGATAATTGGCTTGATGATCGTTCTCGGGCGGATAATAGTTTTGATAGTTTTTTGCCGGATGATTGTCGTTCTGCCTTTTCTAATTTTACGCTGGGTGAAGTATAAAGCAAAGAGTATGCCGACAATTACTGTTGCCATGACCGGTACTGCTATAAGGAAACCTTTTCCGCCTTTACTTGCCGCTAAGCCGACTAAAGCAGAAGGTTTTTCTTCAATGGTAAAAATTTCCGTAGCGCTGGCAAAAGATTCTAAATAGATTACTTTCAGCGCGTAAATGTATTGGCCAGGAGGGATAGTTTCCGACAAGGGGATGCTTTTGGAAAATGATGCTCTTTCATCAATCGAAATTTTCTCTTCAACTTCATAGATAATATTATTATTTGCATCTAAAATGGTATGAATCAAGGTTACTTCGGTGCTGGGTGCAATTCCTTTTAAGTCATAGATGGTTATGGTTGCCTTCGCTTCTTCTCCTGGGCTAAAGGTCTTTTTCTGGAGATCAAGACTGGCATCAAAGAAAACTAGTTCGGATTCAATTTCCAGGACCACTAATACATCTTTTGTTATCGACTGGGTTTCAGAAGAGCCGGTCATTTCTATAATATCCGTATAAACGCTAGGCTTCGCATTTAATGAGGGATTAAACACCAGCCAGATATCCTGGCTTCCTTCTGGAAGCAGGGAAAAGAATGCTGGGCTGAGTGATATTATTTCAAAGGGGTTGGTTATATAAACATTAAGTTTGACATCTCCTTTATTGGTTGCGGTCAGCTTTTTGCTAAGTTTTTGCGATTGTTTTAGTGCAACTTTGATGGTGTCTTCGCTGAGATCAAGGATAAGTCTCTCTTTTTTCTTAGGAGGCCCACCTCCACCACCTCCACCACCTCCTCCTCCACCTCCTCCACCAGCGCCCCCTCCTCCTTCTCCTGCGCCACCGGCCTGAATAGTAAGCACAAAGGAATCAGAATCATTCAAGGCAATATCGCAGCTGGAACTGTCTTGGGCCGTAATGAGTATATCGTGAGTTCCAACACTGGCAGCAGCCGGGGTGAAGCTGATGTATCCGCTTCCGTTGATATTAAACAGAGAAGTATCATCAAAATAATTTATGTTGCTATTTGATCCATAAAAAGTGGTTTGCACTTGTAGTGTAAACGCAGTTCCAGCGGTTGCGGTTTGATCGGCGATTGCGGTAATTTCTGGCGGTTTCATGATACAAAGATCAACAGTCCCGCTGGTATCGCCGGTTGTTTCTCCGGTAATAGAAGGAATAGTGAAGAATGTGAAAATATTTACTGCTAAAAGCGCTGCAACTAGGACTAGGATCGACAACCCCTTTTTTAGTTCCATGTATTGCTTAAAGAAATATTTACTCTATAAATACTTTTTCTTCAACAGATAAAATAATCTAGATAAAAAATTAAATCACATTCTTTCGTCAATATCTTTTGCTACTTCTTTTAATTCTGCAAATAATGATTCAGCATCCCGCTGCAGGTCTAAAACCAGCCGTTGTAAATTATTCTCCCGCAATAAATATCCTTCTTTCTCTCGAACAACTATCCCGGAATCCATCAGCTTGATGAGGTGGTGGACCACTGTTCCTCTGCTCAAATGTAATTTTTCTGCAATATCATCAGAAGAGATCGGCGCATTATGATTTGACTTTTTAATCAAAGTAATAAATATCCTAAAGCAGCTGCTATCCCTGTCCCTGAGATTGAACAATCCCAGAGAATTGCCCAGCCATTGTAGGTCTGCATTTACATTTCCCTCGCCTACACGGCGGACTTTGATCACTGTCACCTTTTTCATAAATCTTTGAAAACTTCTCTGATTTTTAAGCTTTTTCCGAAATATTTATATAAAAGTTCAATTTCAAACCAACTAGGTCGACTTAAAGTCAACACAGATTAGGGATGAGGAGAACAAAGCATGGAAACCAAACCACAAACGGAAGAAGAAGTGAGAAAATGCTGCGGTGGCAGTTGTCATAGCAAGGATAAGCTTGCAGAACCTGAAAAAAAACAAAATGAAAAAGCTTCTCCCATGACGGTAGAAGAATTAACTGATCTGTTACAGCGCACTCATGCCAATTTCGAAAATTATCGTAAGCAAATGCAGCTTCAGATTGAAGATATCAAAAAAATGTCTGCCAGAGATATTATACTGCAGATATTGCCGGTGCTAGATAACTTTGAATTGGCGCTCAAAAACATGCCTGATGAAGTAGGAAATGGTAAAAACAAGGATTTTGTTCAGGGAATGGAATTGATCTATGCGCAATTACTGGAGCTAACACAAAATAATAATGTTGTTGCTATTGAAACAAAGGATAAAGACTTTGATCCTTATTACCATGAAGCCTTGATGAAGGTACCTTCAGAAGTTCCTGAAAATAAAATTATGGAAGAATTTCAGAAAGGATATATGTTGCACGGCAAAGTATTGCGGCATGCTAAGGTGAAGATCAGCGCTGGTCCGGAAAATAAAACTAATAATCAAAACAAGAATGGATCTAAAAATGAAAATAAAACTGGAGGTCAATAAAAATGACAGACACACAAAAAAACACAGAAGTTTCAGGACCAACTATCGGGATTGATCTAGGCACAACTTTCTCTGCAGTAGCAGTTATGGAAGGTGGAAAGCCGGCCATAATTCCGAATGCGGAAGGAACTCGCACTACTCCCAGCGTCGTGCATCTTAAAGATGAAGAAGTTATCGTCGGGCAAGTGGCAAGAAACCAAGCCATCATTGATCCATCACACACTATTCGTTCTATTAAAAGAAAGATGGGAACGGATGAAAAGGTTGAAGTTGATGGAAAAGAATATACTCCAGAACAGATCTCCGCCATGATTTTGCAGAAATTAAAACGTGATGCAGAAGCATATTTAGGACAGACAGTAAAAAATGCAGTGATTACTGTCCCTGCTTATTTTAATGACGCGCAGAGACAAGCAACTAAAAATGCCGGAGAAATTGCCGGCCTGAATGTATTGAGAATTATCAACGAACCGACTGCGGCTTCACTAGCTTACGGATTAGACAAGCAGGGGAAAGAGCACACTATATTAGTGTTTGATTTTGGCGGCGGCACTTTTGACGTCTCCATTTTGGAATTAGGAGACGGAGTTTTTGAAGTAAAGTCAACCTCGGGAGATAATTTCCTAGGCGGAGATGATGTTGACCAGTTAGTCATGGATTTTTTAATTAAGAATTTTAAAAGTTCTACCGGCATTGATCTGCGTGATGATGCAGTAGCAGTGCAGCGCCTGAAAGAAGCAGCAGAAAAAGCAAAGATAGAATTATCTACCAAGATGAAGGTTGAAATTAACATCCCTTTCATCACTGCTGATCAGCATGGGCCAAAACACATCAAAGATGAATTGACTCGCGCTAAATTTGAAGAATTAATTTCAGACCTCCTAAGAAGGCTGGAAACTCCAGTAAAAAATGCATTACGGGATGCAGACTTGCCAACCTCAAAAATAGATAAGGTCATTTTTGTTGGCGGATCAACCAGAATTCCTGCCGTGCAAGAATTGGTGAAGAAACTTACCGGAAAAGAAGGAGACAAATCTGTCAATCCAGATGAAGCAGTGGCGGTAGGAGCATCAATCCAAGCTGGAGTTCTGGCAGGTGATGTTAAAGACGTATTATTGTTAGATGTAACTCCTCTCTCTTTGGGCATCGAAACTCTGGGCGGAGTGTTTACCCAGCTTATCGAGAGAAATACTACTATCCCCACCAAAAAGTCGCAGATCTTCTCTACCGCTGCAGATAACCAAACCGCGGTTACGATCAGAGTGGCGCAAGGAGAACGCCCTATGTTTATCGATAATAAAAATCTCGGCCAGTTTGACTTAGTAGGAATACCTCCCGCTCCACGGGGAGTGCCGCAGGTTGAAGTTACTTTCGACATAGACGCAAACGGAATTCTCCATGTCAGCGCTAAGGATAAAGGAACCGGTAAAGAACACAAGATCAAAATTACTGGAACTGGAAATCTCAGCAAAGACGAAGTGGAAAAGATGAAGGAAGAAGCTAAAAAGAATGAAGCTGAAGATGCCAAGAAAAAAGCCAAGATCGAAGCTGACAACAATGCTGAAGCAGTACTCTTCCAGACTAAGAAAGTCCTCGAGGAGTTTAAGGATAAAATCGATTCCGAAACCAANAAGAGAATTGANGTGAAGATTTCCGAGCTGGAAGAAGCTAAGAAGGAAGGCGATGTCTCTGCCATCAATGCTAAGATCGAAGAGCTGAACAAAACGGTGCAGGAAATTGGCACTAAGATTTACCAGGAGACGGCGGCAAAAGAAGGAGCAGGAGCAAAACAACAAGCTTCAGGGCAATCGCAATCTGCTGCTGAAGAATCTTCTGAAGAAGGCAGTGAAAAAGTTGTAGATGCAGAATTCACTGAAAAGGTTAAGGAGAAGAAAAAGGCATAACTTTTTAACTATCTTCCTTTTATTTTTTTATTATGAAAACTGCCATGGGGCTTCCAACAGAACAGCAATGCCTGAACTACTTTACCGAATACAAAGTGCCAGATAATATCTTCAAGCACTGCTGCAAGGTGCGTGAAATTGCAGTATTTTTAGCTGAGAGGCTGAAAGAAAGAAATTTTCCCATAGATCTAGAATTTGTAAGCTGCCTGGCTTATTTTCATGATTTGTGCAAGATGATAGTTATAACTGATTTTGGAAAAAATAAATTTCATCAAGAAGCGGTGATTACTCCAGAACAAGCAGAATTTTGGAAAAAAATGCAGCAAAAATTTCCTCAGCATTACGAAGGCGAAGTTGCCTATGAGTTATTCAAAGAGATGTATCCAGAATTAGCTTCTTCACTCAGAAAAGTAAGTAGTCCAAAAAATGAAAATCCTACTTGGGAAGAGTTAATAGTTCATTATGCTGATCTAAGAGTTTTGCAAGAACGCATTGTAAAAATTCCAGAACGCTTAGCTTATTTGCGCCAGCGTTATCAACACAGCCAAGAAATCTGGCAGAAGCACCAGCAAATGGCGCAGGAACAGGAGCAGAAAATATTTTCACATCTTGCATTTACCCCGGATAATCTGGGAACAGAAATCAGCAAAAAATTGGAAAATCAAAATAGGATAAAAACAATCTATCCGGAACAACAATGACTAAAGATTACTATCAAACTCTTGGCGTCGGAAAAAACGCTTCTAAAGAAGAAATAAAAAAAGCTTTCAAGAAGTTAGCGATGCAATATCATCCCGATCGAGCGCCGGAAGAAAAGAAAAAAGAGCATGAAGAAAAATTCAAAGAGATCAATGAAGCAGTTTCCGTGCTAGGCGATGATAAAAAAAGACAGCAGTACGACCAGTTCGGCAGCGCGGCATTTTCCGGGGGGGCTGGAGGAAATGGCGGAGCAGGATTCCAGCAAGGATTCGATTATTCAGATATCATGTCTCAATTTAGATCAGGGATGTTCGGAGACTTTGATGATGTTTTTGATCATTTGTTTGGCGGTAGTGGGGGAAGCGGCGGGGGAAAAAAAAGAGCGCGCCGCGGAGCAGATTTATTGTACGAGACGGGAATAACTCTTGAAGAAGCTTATTCTGGGATCACAAAAACAATTTCGTTGAACAAACTGGAACGATGCAGTGATTGTAAGGGAAAAGGCGCGCATACCTTTGAATCCTGCGAACATTGCCATGGATCAGGCTACATCAAGCGAACCCAACGTACGCCTTTCGGCCTGTTTCAACAAACCGGCCCATGTCCTTATTGCCATGGCCGCGGCGAACTTCCGCAGGATTCTTGCAGTAAATGCGGAGGTGAAGGTCTTATTCGAAGAAAAAAAGAAATTGAAGTTTCTATTCCAGCAGGAATAGACAGCGGGATGAGGCTGCGCGTTGCTGGTGAAGGAGAAGTTGGGGAACACAACGGCCCTTCCGGAGATTTATACTTGGAGTTACAAGTTGCAGCTCATGAAGTATTTGAAAGAAAAGGAAATGATTTGCATCTGACTGTTCCGATCTCTTTTTCTCAGGCTGCTTTGGGTGATGAAATTGAAGTGCCTACTCTTGGCGGGAAAGCTAGTTTAACCATTCCCGCAGGAACGCAAAGCGAAACTATTTTCAGAATGCGTGGAAAAGGGATGCCTTCTCTTTCAGATTATGGATCAAGTTCTGGCATTGGAGACCAGATGTTGAAAGTACATATTGTGGTCCCTTCTAAATTAAACAAGAAGCAGAAAGAATTGCTTAAAGAATTGCACGAAGAAAATCCGCAAAATAGTTTTCTCAAGAAAATTTTTGGATGAATCATAAATAGAGAAGTTCTC
>C687J35504_10001820_pt1 | contig 14773 bp, 17 predicted proteins | sample RifCSPhighO2_02_FD_35504 | JGI IMG/M metagenome (IMG submission 35504) | reverse complement strand
GTCCCTATGGATGGTTCCAAGAATTCTATGAGAGGATTAGACGAAGCAATTTATCTTGCGAGACAATGTAATGCGATAATTACTGGTTTGTATGTAATTCCATTAGCCAAACCTGTGACAGATTCACAAATTTCATACCTTGAAAAATACCTACTCAACAATGCATCTAAATTCATGTCAAAAGCAAAAATACGTGCTGCACAAAATGGTATTCTTTTTGATGATGACATAATTTATGGTGATGAAGGACCAAAAATCATAAACTACGCAAATAACAAATCATATGATATTATTGTTATTGGCTCAAGAGGAATGGGTTCTATTAAAGAGACTTTTCTTGGAAGTACTTCAAATTATGTTTTACATAAATCTAAAATTCCTGTCTTAATAGTAAAATAACTACTTTTTTACATCCGATAATTTCTTTGTATGAAAATAAGGATCTTATTTATTAGAAGAAAATCTTAGATAATGATATGGCACATACATTCGTAAAAGATGTAATGATTAGTGATTTGACTACATTAGATGTATCTACTTCAATTAGAGATGCTGCTAAACTGATGGATGAAAAGGACATTGGTTGTATCATTGTAACTAAAAATCAATTACCAATAGGCATCTTGACAGAAAGAGATTTTGTTAAACGAATAGCTGCTAAAGAAAAACCATTGACTGCTTCATTAGAAGAAGTAATGTCTACACCATTAATTGAGATAGATCCAAACGAAACAATTTGGGAAGCAGCACAAATCATGAAAACAAACAACATTCACAAACTACCTGTCAAAAAAGATAATCAAATCATTGGAATAGTAACAACCACGGATTTGGTAAAAATTTGTAGTATTGGTTCTGATTCTGAAATGAGAAGAATCTGTGATCAGATAATTACTAGAATGCAAAAAGAGTAAATTTCAGACATGGTTTTTTCTTATCACGTCATTAAATTTGAAACCATCTCATTTTTACAAGGTACACATTGGTCTCAATCAGTAGGAGATAAGGGGATTTTATACAAATCTCTTAAGGATCCTTATTCGAAGTTGATAATTCAATCATCTGATAATTCAGAAAAACTATTTCATGTTCCTAAAGATAGAACAGTAATTGTTGTAAACAAGGTTGTTCACTTTCTAGGCGAATTAGTCTAAAATCTATCTAACTAATAATACAGGACATTTAGCTTGTTCAGAAACCCTTCTACTAACACTACCCAACATCTTTAGTTTTCCAATTCCATGTAAACCATGACTACCAATTACTATTAATGAAATTCTTTTCTTTTTTGCAAAGCTCAAAATTTCATTTGCAACATTACCTTGTGCAATATTATATGATGCAGAAATTCCTTTTTCATCACATCTTTTAACAGCTGATTTTAACATTTTTTCTGTATCTGCTTTAACTGATTCTGTCCATTTTTTCATAGACTCTTTTTCAGATTTTGTTCTGGTAAGTCCTAGTATTCCAGGCGGCGAAATATAGTCTAGATAAACAACAGAAAATAGAAAGATCTCTGAATCAAGATTATGTGAAAGTTCCATAGCTCTAGTTAATGCCTTTACTGAATATTCGGAGCCATCATATGGAACAAGAATTCTAGTTAGCATTTTTGAAAACATTCTGATCTCTACTTTATCACTAACACTGGAATTTTTGATTTATGAACTATAGCTTTTGCAACACTACCCAAAAAAACTTCTTTCAATCCACTTTGACCTCTAGAGCCAATAACAATAATATCAAATTCTTTATTTCTAGCCATGTCATCAATTTCTATAGTTGGGCTTCCAAAAACTATTTTGGATTTAAATACAATTCCTTTTTGAGCACAAATAGTCTTTGCAGATTCCATAAATTTTTTAGCTGATTTAGTAAGATGAATCTGATATGGCATTATAGCATCAGTAAAATTTCTTGGATATATGGGAATTACATACAAACCAGTAATTATCGCATTACATTGTCTCGCAAGATAAATTGCTTCGTCTAATCCTCTCATAGAATTCTTGGAACCATCCATAGGGACGAGGATTTTCTTTATGTTTTGCATGATTAATTCATAAAAGAACTGAATTTAAGATATATCATAGCATTCTCGGATTTGATTTTCAACAATGAGATTATGCAAAGCCACTAATATACAGAAAATTTAATATTTATTTGAAAATGGCAGATGCAACCAAGATTACAGTTAGAGATATTATGACAAAATCGGTAATTGCAGTAGATTCGTCAATTACTGTAAATGAAGCAGCAAAAATGATGGAAGATGTAAAAGTNGGTGCAATTATAGTTATGGAAAACAATACACCGATAGGAATAATCACTGATAGGGATTTTGCAGTAAAGATTGTAGCTCATGCTTATCAGATTACAACTCCAGTAAAGCAGATTATGTCAACTCCTCTAATTGGAATCAGTCCAGATGAATCAGTATGGATGGTTGCTGATCTAATGTATACTAGAGGCATTCGTAAATTACCAGTTATAGAAGATGATCAAGTGATAGGAATTATTACTGCTACTGATCTTGTAAATCAGCTTGCTATATCAACAGATGAAGATATTAGAAAAATGTATCATGAATCAGTAATCAAAGTATACAAACAATACAGTCCATACAGCTGATTAACCATTTATTATAGCAGCCATTAGTGATTTTCCGCCAATTAATGCACCAACAGATAGTCCTATGTTTGCTANGAGATTAATAACTAAAGTACCATAATGGTGATTATCCAAGAGATTACTAGAGTCAAGCGCGAATGATGACATGGTAGTGAGTGAACCACAAAAACCGATTGCAGTTAAGAGTGAATATTTTCCATCGAGATTCCATTGTTCTGATAAAATGACAAACATTCCTAGGATAAATGCTCCAAGAACATTAACAATCAAAACATTGAGAGGTAAAGTATTGAATAATAATGGAGATTCTGTAATTTTATATCTTAGAAAAGCTCCAAGCACAGATCCTACTGCTAAAAATACAAATTCCAAACCTTTCATTATTTACCTGTAATTTCTTGTATTATTAGATATTATTAGGTCATTTAACATGATTTTTTATTTATATCAAGGCTAGTGTCTCACTATTTTGAACATAAAACTTAGGATTTTTATAGGTTCAATAGTTTTTGCAGAACGAATGACGCTTAAACTACGATGTAAGGATTATGGGTTTGAATGTGACTTTGTTCTGGATGGAGCAAAGAATATCGCATTGCTCGAAAAACTAAGAGAACATTTTGCAGAAGAGCATGGAATTGATTACACACGTGAGGTAATCACTCAGATGATTGTTAATCGCGGTCATTCTCTAGATTCTATTCAAAAAGAATAGTTTTGCTTTCTCGTATTTTTCATTTTTTAATTTTGTTTAAAGAATTTATTTTTAACACTTATTACAATGTAGTTTCTATATCAAATAGAAATTACTCTTAACAAAGTTAGAGGAATTTTTTGTAATCAAGTTCTGGTTTTAGTTACAAAATTACCTGTTTCAATCTATTTTTATTGTATTAACGATAATGCTACTCAGTAGTGTTAGAAAATTATTCAAATGATTATGATGTAAAGTGTCAACTAGATACTTGCAAAACCTATCCCATAATAACAGATTCTGAGAGAGGAGAAATGTTTTGTGGGGGATGCGGTCTTGTTCTAGTGCAAAACATAGCTGATAATTCACATGAAAGTAATGGTTACAGTCAGGAAGATTTCATGAAGTTAGCAAGAACAGGTCCCGCAACGTCATTAACAATGCATGATAGAGGATTATCAACTGTAATTGGTGCAGACAAAGATTCTTCAGGTAATGCCTTATCGAGTAAAACAAAATACGAATTTAATAGACTTCGTACATGGGATCAGAGAAGTAAGTCAAGATCAACTGCAATGTTAAGCAAAGCTTTTACTTTATTGAATGGAATGAAAACAAAACTTGGAATACCTGATAATGTAGTTGAAAATGCAGCCTATATTTATAGAAAAATAGTTAGTGCAAAACTTACAAGAGGTAGAACCATGGCTTCTTTAGTTTCTGCATCCTTGTATGCTGCATGTAGAGAGAACAATATTCCTAGAACATTAGATGATATTGCCAATGCAGGAAATATTGAAAGAAGAATTCTATCTAGGGATTTGAGAACAATTATTAAAAAACTGGGATTAAAGCTAAATCAATATGATACTTCATCATTTATCTCCAAGATTTCAAATAATATGAATCTGAAAGAAAAGACAAAACGAGATGCGTATGATATCCTAAAACGTTGTGAATCTGAGGAAATAACTGCAGGAAAACATCCGGTAGCACAGGCAGCTGCTTCTTTGTATATTGCATGTATAATTAATGGAGAAAAAATCAGTCAAAAGAAGTTTTCAANGGAATCTGGAGTTAGTGATGTCACCATAAGAAACAGAGTGGTATTAATTAAAAAAACACTCAAAATTACAGAATAATAAAATGAGCGTAAAATTAATTCATTGTGAATGTGGGATATGTAATCATGGAACTGATTTAGAGTGTATTAAAAAAGAATGTCAGTGTTGTTTTAATTTTCATATTAGATCAGGCTAATAGATCAGATTTAGAAATCAGTTATTGAAGAAAGTGATTTATCAAATGTAATCATTTTAAGTTTAGATACTAAATTCATAATTACTTTAATTTGTTCCATAATTATTTCGTGAAGATTTTTTGTTAAATTGTTTAATTCAGCAATTTTTGTTTCTAAATTAGAATTTTGTTCCTTTAGTTTGTTATTTTCTTCAGTAAGTCTCTGTATTTTTTCAAAGTCAGTTTCTCCANGAAATGGTGCAGGAATTGGTTCTGATTTAGGTTGTCTTATTGGTTCTGGTGTGGGTGATGGTTCAGGTATTTGAGGAGGTTTTGGTTCTTGTTCAATTTCTTGAGCCAGAATAGGTTGAGTATAAAGTAATGATAAAAGTAAAGCTGTTAAACCAAAAATAATATTTTTCTTCATTTTATAATATAACATCACCATATTGAATTGATTTTTTGTATATGAATATGATTATTGGTTTCTAAGAATGATAATTGAAAAATGAAATTATTTAAAGAAATCAAACTCTTGATCTCTTTTTTGTTTAGGTAGATCCTCCATTACAGCTTGTACTACTTCATTGTGATTATATGTGAGATGACGTAGGAACTTTGCAGATTCATCAGCTCTCTTCTTTGTGTCTGCAAATAACATTTCAGGACTACTTAGTTCATTCATCATGGTGTTACATTCTTTGCATGGCTCAAAATCAAGATAGAGTTTCATAGTTTGTGGTCATCTTCTTAGTATTTAGACTATTTTATGGATTGAATCATAGGTGCCTCTTTTTTTCTAGGCTTAACCTTGTCAATGGAGTCAAGTAGATCTTGCTGTATTATTTTGATATCTTTGACATTTTCTGATTTTGTGCTGACGTGTCTTTTCAAAGCAAGAATCGCGGCTCTATTTGCTATAGCAGTCATCTCAGCACCACTAAATCCATTTGTTAACTCAACAATTTTTGTTATGTTGACATCGTTTGCTAGTGGTTTCTTTTTGGAATGAATTCTGAATATCTGTTCTCTTCCTTTAGAATCTGGATTTGGAACCTCAATAATTCTATCAAATCTACCAGGTCTGAGTAATGCCTCATCAACAATATCAAGTCTGTTTGTAGCACCAATTATCAAGACGTTGTGTAGTTCTTCCAGCCCATCAATTTCCGTGAGAATTTGAGAGACAACATTTTCTGTTACATGTGAACCTGAATCACCGCTGCCTCTTCTTGGTACAAGAGCGTCTACTTCATCAAGAAATATTATACATGGTGCTGCCTGACGAGCTTTTCTGAAAATTTCTCTTACTCCCTTTTCAGATTCGCCTACCCATTTTGAGAGTAATTCTGGACCTTTAATGCTAATAAAGTTAGAATCAGTCATTGTTGCCAATGCTTTTGCAATCATTGTTTTTCCAGTTCCAGGTGGACCGTGAAGTAAGATTCCCTTTGGTGCTTCTACATCAACATAATCAAAAGCTTCCTTGTGTTTAATTGGCCATTCCACAGCTTCACGTAACTCTTCTTTTAATTCATCAAGACCACCTACATCATCCCAGTTAACATTTGGAATTTGTATTTGGACTTCACGTAATGCACTTGGTTTTACTTCTTTTAGTGCATCTCTAAAGTCGTCACTTGTGATCCTAATTTTTTGAAGAATTTCTGTAGAAACTTTCTCTTCACTGAGATTAATTTCAGGTAAAATTCTTCGTAAAGATCGCATTGCTGCTTCTTTGGATAATATTTCAAGATCAGCTCCTACAAATCCATGTGTTACTTTTGCAATTTGTTTGAGATCTACTTTTTCATCTATTGGCATTCCACGTGTATGAATTGAGAGAATATCATATCTTCCCTCATCGTCTGGAATTCCAATTTCAATTTCTCTATCAAATCTGCCTGGTCTTCTAAGAGCAGGATCAATTGAGTCTGGTCTGTTAGTAGCTGCAATCACGACAACTTTACCTCTACTTTTCATACCATCCATTAATGTTAAAAGTTGAGAAACAATTCTTTTTTCAACTTCTCCGGAAACCTCATCTCGTTTTGGGGCAATTGAATCAATTTCATCAATGAATACAATGCTTGGAGAATTTTCTTCTGCCTGTTTGAAAATATCTCTAATTCTTTCCTCACTTTCTCCATAATACTTTCCCATAATTTCAGGTCCGCTAAGTGAGATAAAGTGAGCACTAGTTTCACCTGCAACTGCTTTTGCCAATAGAGTTTTTCCAGTTCCAGGTGGACCATATAATAACACGCCTTTTGGTGCTTCCACGCCTATTTTCTCAAATAGTTCGGGATGTCTCATGGGTAATTCTACCATCTCTCGGATTTTCTGAACTTCGTTTTTCAAACCTCCTAATTCATCATATGTGATTCGTGGAATAGTTGAATCAACTGCTTTTGTCATAGGACCAAGCTTGAAGATTGTACTTTCAGTTACAATTACTGGTTTTGATGGTTTTGTATTGGTTACAATAAATTGTATTTTTCCACCCATTTGTGTTGGTAGTTGAATTGAATCATGAACAGTAAAAACATGATTTTGGAAATTTGTAATCATCACATCATGTAATTGTTCTTCGTCAATAGCTAATTTTTCAGTTGGAGATAAAGTAATTTGTTCAGCATCTGCAGCTTCAACAGATTTTATAGAAATTTTATCGCCAATTCCAGCTCCAATATTTTGCCTAGTCATTCCATCAATTTTAATAATACCTGTACCGTATTCTTCAGGAGATCCAGGCCAAAGTTTTACATGGGTTTTCTTGTTGTGTGTTAATTCTAAAATTTGTCCTGGTTTCCATTTAGTATCTTCAATTATTTTAGGATCAACTATAGCTCTTCCTCTTCCCACATGTTGTTGTGGTATTTCAATAACTTTTAAAATAATTTCAGTCATTTTTTTCTCCATAAAAATTAATGGGATTTATTCAACCTCCACCTTTTTGCCTTTTGGTTTTTCATCTTCAATTAATTTAAAGACTAGTTCAAGAATTCCATTTTTGTAAGAAGCTTTTGCAGAATTCTCATCAACTTTGTGTTTGATTGGAACTTTTACATGGTATTTCTTTTCATCATGTTCTGCAGAAATATCTACGGATTTGTCTTGTACAAGAATTTTAACATCTGTTTTTTCAACTCCTGGCATCTCGGCTACAAGTTTTACCAGTTTTTCTTTTTCATCTACAATTGCATCTACAATTGGTTCTCTAGTATCAGATGATGGAAGTAATTCTGGTTTTACATTTCCATACTCTTTTACTACAGGTTTTCCATTGGGACCAACAGTCATTGTATAACCATAATAAAATGGATCAGAGTTGGGGCCGTTTCTCTTGAATTCTTCAAATATGTCATCTATATCAAAAAAAGAGCTTGACATTCTCTTGAAGACTCTATTAAATTCATCATCAAATATTGTCATATTTATCTGCTCTATGTAATATATATTACATTATATAAATATTATGGATATTTATCTAATTTCTTACATAATGCTATTATAACTGACATCATATAGTTATGTTTGATGAGGATTACTAGTATGTCTATTCCTGAAACAGTCAGGGAAATTGTCACGAGAAATCGTTCAATTTATGATTGTATGAAAATGGATTTGATTAATTATACAGCATTGGCTGTAAAGATTCAACCGGAAATTGAAAAGGTTTTGGGTAGTTCTGTAAATCTCAATACAATTGTAGTTGCCATTAAACGATATGCAGATTCATTTGAAATCAAAGAGAACATCAAAGAGGAATCTATTTTGAAAAATGCAAGACTTGTATTAACTGATGGAATGATGGATATTAAATTTTCAATAAAAGATTCTGCAGAAATGGATCCAATATCAATTTTAGATAAATTTTCGAAAATTACTAGCAATTATGAATTTTTTAGATTATCTGATTCATTTAGATTTCTTACAGAGGATATGGAAAGTATTAGACAAATCTTTGAAAACATACCAAATAGAGAAAATATGTTTAGTACTGGTCTTGCAAAGATTAGAATTTCAATTCCAATAAACCAAAATCAATCAGATGTAGTATCTTATGTTGCAGAAATTTTACATGGTAATGGAATAGAACTTGTAAATGCATTTTTCAGTCAAGATAGCATAATCATAATTCTAAATGAAAGAGATGCTTCTAGAGCATATGAAATACTTCATTCAGACATAGTCAGAATTGGATAAATTTTGAATTTATTTATGGTTTATTGAGAAACTTGATCTCATAGGATATATTCAGTAATTTTATGGGTATAATGTAATTGGCCAAAAATAGGAAGAAAATAGTAATTTTAGGAGGGGGTTTTGCAGGAGTGGAATGTGCCAGACAATTAGAGTCGTATTTTGGAAATAATTCTGAAATTGAGCTGGTAATGATAAGTGAAGATAATTTTCTATTATTTACTCCAATGTTACCTCAGGTAGCATCAGGTATGATTGAAACAAGGCACATTGTAATGCCTATTAGAGCAATTTGTAAAAAGACAAAATTTTATGAAGGTAGAATAAAGAATGTGGATCCTTTTGGAAAACTTGTGACATTGTGGGGTACGGGTGAAAAAAGAGGTGTTTCAATTCATTATGATTATTTGGTAGTTGCATTAGGTAGTGAAACTAACTTTTTTGGAATGGCANATGTTGAAAAAAATGCTTACACAATGAAGACTCTCAATGATGCAGTGATACTAAGAAACAGAGTAATCGATATGCTTGAACAAGCTGAGAATGAAACAGATCCTATTCTTCGAAATAGTTTTTTGACATTTGTTGTAGTGGGGGGAGGCTTTGCAGGAATTGAAACTGCAGGAGAATTGATGGATCTTCTACTAGATGCAACAAAATATTATCCTACAATTCACAAAGATGATATTCGTGTAATAGTTTTAGAAGCTCTTCCAATGATTCTTCCTGGCTTTAATGAAAGATTGGCAGAATTTGCAAAAGAAAAGATGATAAAACGCGGTATTGATATCAAACTCAAAACAGCAGTTACAAGTTTTGATGGAACAGAAGTTATTGTAAAATCATTAGACGAAAATCCAAAAAATCCTGTGGATGAATCAAAGATGGATGTAATTAGAACTAAAACGTTGATTTGGACTGCAGGTGTTACACCTGTTAATACAATTAAGAGATCAATGTTCAAAACTGATAAAGGCAAAGTTATTGTAAATGACTTTCTTGAAGTTCCAGAATTTTCCGGGGTTTTTGCAATTGGTGATTGTGCATTATTTATGGATCCTCAAATAAATAGACCATTTGCACCAACTGCACAAATTGCAGAAGCACAAGCTAAAATTGCAGCTCATAATTTGAATGCATTAATTAAAAATTCAGAGAAGAAAAAATTTGAATATCATTCTAAGGGACAAATGGCAATTATTGGAAAAAGAACTGGCATTGCTACATTTCTAGGAATGAATATCTCCGGATTCCTAGCCTGGTTTATTTGGAGAAATGTCTATCTTTCAAAAATTGCATTGCCTGATAAAAAAGTCAGAGTTTTCTTAGATTGGACAATTGATTTACTATTTGATAGAGATATTTCAAGACTGAAACTCGTAAAACGTGAGACAGAGAAAGAATACAAAGTTCTTGATGAAGTTGACGATGTTTGGTAATTATTTTCTTAGTCTATGAATTATCATAACTGGTACAACAAAATACATTCCAACATTCATCAAAATAATTCCTATACCATATCCTAACATTTCTTGTTCTGAGTCAATATCAACATAGTTTAGTATTGATAACGTTGTTAACATTGGTGTTAATGTTATTTTAATCGCTTCTTTGAAAATGGGTTGTTCTCTTTCAAAATCTGCTATTGTTGGTGAGAATAAATAGTATAGTTGGTTAAATCCAGTCATAAATGTAGTTCCCGAATGTGTTGTAAGAATGGTATTGTCTCTTAACTCTCGTAATTGCTGTACCTGTGGAGCAAGTTCAGAACCAAATGTGGCAGTAGCAATTAGACAGCCACCACCTTTTTCTTCAGTTTCACCTGAAAAATCTGTATATTTTGTTTCTTTAATTGGTTCAGACATTATTTTAAAAGAATTTATAGAATCTTCAAATCTAGAAATTTGATCATTAAAATTGTCTACTCCGTTACTATATGCAAAAGTATAAAATTTTTCAGGAGATGAAATGATCACTTCTCTAAATTGTACATTGTATGATGTTCCATTACTTTGGAAAAACCCCCTAGCATTAGTAACATATGCTTGCTTTTCATTAATTGTTGATTTTTCTTGAGAAATAATTTCCAAATTACCTGTTGCTAGTGCAGTTTTTAGAAATTCATCTTTTTCTTTGATCAAGTCATCCAGAGTTTTTCCCTTGGCATTAGAAATGGTCAAAGAAAATACTGGATTAATTGGTCCAATTTTAGGTCCGACTGCAACTATATCAGGAGAATTTTCATCAGTTTTTTCTGGTTGCTGTAATAACCAGCCTTCTGGTACATTAAATACAATATCTAATGCTTTGTTTTCATAAAGCTGACTGTTTGAAGAACTTACAATTGGTGTAGTAATTCTTTCAGGATCTGATAGAACAAGTAAATTAGATACCTCAGAGCGATTTACAACTTCAACTTTTGTAATTTTTACTTGTTCAGTATCTACCGGAATGTCTTTGTCTCCTGTTTCCACTGAAGCAATCTTATCAAGTGTTTCAAAACTTTCTTCTGTTACAATCCTGCCAAATACAGTATATTGTTCATCAAGAAAGTTTGAATCCTTATGAACTATGAAAAATTGAGAGCCAGCACTATTTGGATCAGCTGATCTTGCCATTGAAACAATTCCACGATTATGTTTTATTGTATTGAATTCAGCATTTATAGGATTACCTGGTCCTCCAGTTCCCCAGGTGCTCTTATCTCCATCTTTTGTATTTGGATCTCCACCTTGAATCATAAATCCAGGAATTATTCTGTGAAATATAGTGCCATCATAGAATCCGTCTTCAGATAATTTAATGAAATTGGCAACATGGTTTGGGGCATCATTAGAGAAAAACTCTATCACAATTTTTCCAATATTAGTATGTAAAATTACTAATTTTTCATCAGATTGTGCAAATGATTGATTTCCTAAATTAATTAAAAGTAATGAAATAGATATTATGATAAGAATTTTCTTCAATAAATTTTCTCAGAATATCTTACTTAAAAGCTAATTGTATTAGTTTTTAACAAGTTAAAATAATAAATCATTATGCAATCTGATGAAAAAATTCAAGCACATTTGGTTTCAGTATGGAGAGAGCCAAAAAAATTCTTTTCAATAGGTGGAAGAGAAGGCATGTTAGTTTTAACTGATAAACATTTGATGTTCGTACATAAGACAGATGCTAAAATGAGATGGTGGCAATCTATTAGACAAAGACAAGTTATCAATTTCTTAAAATCAAAAAATACCATGATTCGTCATGACGGTTATGAAGAAAGTAATTTAATGGAAGATATAGAAAATGAAAAAAATGTACAATTATCATTTGATGATATTTTGAATATTACACATGAGGAAAAGGAGTGGGGTAGTATCTTATTACTAGAATATAAAAAAGATGGTAAACGACAAAAATATCAGTATTCAATTGCCCAAGATTGGGTAAAGTATCCAGTTAAAGAGCCTACAAAGTACATGAAAGTGGATTGGGAACCTTTTGTGCAATATATTAAAGACAGGCAAAAATTTACAAAGTAAAATTGGGAAAAATTTATGCTGTCGGTGTAGGGCCAGGTTCGCCAAAATATGTTACTGAAATTGTAAAAGAAATAATACAGAATTGTGATGTAGTAATTGGTTACAAATACACGTTAAAAACAATTGAAGATTTACTTGTAGGTAAGGAAATCTATGAGATTACTATGAACAACCAAGAGGAATCATATCAAAAAATTCTTGCAAAATTAGGTGATCGTTCTCTAGTTATTCCATTTACCGGCGATGTTAATTTTTCAGAATCTGAAGTTGTAGATAGATTAATTGAGATTTTTGGTGAAATAGAAATAATTCCAGGAATAAGTTCAATCCAAGTTGCTGCATCAAAAGCAAGAGTACCACTTGATAAATCCAAAGTAATTACGATGCATGTAACAACTCCAATTGAAGAAAAGAAACTAGAATTGCAAAAAGCATTAATTGATGGATATAATGTAATTTTAGTTCCAAGACCGTGGCCTAAACAACCTGACAAGCATTTTATGCCATCAGAAATTGCAATATATCTAAAAAATAATGGTTTTAATACAGAAAGTATGAAGGTTCATGTCTTTGAAGCATTAACTACTGAAAATGAAACTAGTTTTGTTGGAACTGTAAAAGATTTGGAAGGTAGAGAATTTTCTGATTTATCTGTAATGGTTTTCAATCAATCTGTTTTGGATTCATATATGAATTACAAATGGCAGTGGAAAAACTAGTTACCTAGATTTTTTCCTTGCCCAAGAACCACATTATCCTCGATACTTGGGAATACATAGGCTACAATTTTCATCCATTGATAATCTGGATCATACAATCTGTAAAATCCAGCATTATCTAATGTAATGTTGGTTGATTGACCTGGTAATATTTCATCAGTTGAAATTCTACCATCGGCAGTAAATTGATTATAACGATCCTTGTTTTCTGTTCCACTAAGAATACTATGTGACACAACATCGTCATTTACAATAGTAATTGTTGTTCCTGGCTCAATTGAAATTCTATCCTGTGAAAAATATCTAAGGTTTAATGAACTAGTTGATTCTGATGCTGCTCCAACATCAATGTATGTACCTACACCTTGAGTTGATGAACCTTTAAGAATGTGTATTGTAAGTTTTTCATCTGTTTTAGATTCTGTTGTAGTCTTAATTTTTGAGAGTTCGGATAGTTTTGCTGTGTATATTATTTTGTAGTCATTATCATCAATTGTTATTCTTCCTGTAAATCCATAAACTGATGCAGTTTTACTTTCTTCAACTAGTCTTCCAAAAAATCTAATGGATGCTGTGTCGCCAGTATCACTTTCAACAACTCCATTAACTCNGATNTAGTTNCCTTCACGTAATATTGTTGCCTCTAATTCAGTAGCTAGAAAATCTTGATCATCCAAAGTAATGAATCCATCTTCAATTGAAGATTTAACACTGCTTCCAGTTTGTGTTTGTGTAGATAATACTAGATCAATTTCAGAAATTTTTATCGTGTCTTCTGTTACTGCGTANCCNGATCCTTCCAAAGTAAAAGCGCTGTTTGGAGAAATTATTGCAAAAGAATCACTAAAAACAAATCCTGAAAAAGCAAGTAACATTAAGAGTANTGGAATAGCATTCATACAAGATTTTCTATTTGATTTGGTTTATAATTTACTACTAAATTATTTTAGACTGATTAGGCAAATCCGTGGGTTTTTCGTGGAATTAAAAAATAGGCAGACCGATACTGTCTTCCTGAGCTAGTTTTATCATATAATCTTCTAAATATCCTCCTGCCAAAAGAAGCCCCACCACTATTCCAATTTCTATAATTGTTGGTTTAAGAAATGGGATTAGATTGGTTTTTTTAGATATTGCTCTGATCAACATGAAACTTCTAGATGTTGCTATAGAGTATGCAGTAAGTTCCATGATTCCAAATGGTGATAAAAAGAGAATTGCAAGTGGTGGAATTTTTGCCAATTCTGGTGAGATTGAAATTATTGCTGAAAAGGCAAAGCCAGTAGACCAAGCTGAAAATAATCCCCATGCTACTCCAAATCCTGGGATAAACATTGGTAATGATATAGATGAGTTATGAAGGAAAATTCCTACTGCATCGATGTCTGTAACTAATTTTTCAAATTCAGACATGAATGTATTTGCTTCTTCTTCACTAACTTGAGACATTGATCCGATTTGATAAGTTGCTGCAAATAATCCCATAAATATGAAAAATGTAATTATCCTAATCTTAGACATGTTATCATTAACTGGAAACAATATTTGAGGGTTGGGTATGGATACAGATTTAATTAAACCAAAAAACATTCTTGGATGATGAAAAAGGAGCTAACTGTTGCTTTGAATTATGCTTTGAATAAGGGGTTCCAAATTCATCCAAACGCATTCAAGTTTTTAGAGAATATCGATGTAAAAAGCCTAGAAAAAATAATTAAAGAAATTGTTCGTGAGAAAACAAAACAAAA
>C687J35504_10001801_pt1 | contig 14856 bp, 11 predicted proteins | sample RifCSPhighO2_02_FD_35504 | JGI IMG/M metagenome (IMG submission 35504) | reverse complement strand
TCCGAGCTTGTGCCGGCACTGCGCTCAAAATACGGAAGAGAAGGAGTCATAGCGAGCGACATCCGGGAGCCGCACCCGCCGGGGGAGATGGAGCCCTACGAGATCTGCGACGCGACAGACAAGGAGGGGATGGAGAGGCTCATCAGGCGCCACGACGTGGACACCGTCTACCATCTCGCGTCATTGCTGTCTGCGAGCGGGGAGAAGAACCCGGACAATGCCTGGCGGCTCAACGTCAAGAGCCTGAAGATTGTCCTCGACCTCGCGGTGAAGCACAAGCTGAAGCGCGTGTTCTGGCCCAGCTCGATTGCGGCGTTCGGGCCGACCACGCCCCGCGTCGGCACTCCGCAACACACGGTGCTCAAGCCCACGACGATGTACGGCGTAACTAAGGTGACTGGAGAGCTGCTCTGCCAATATTACCATCTCAAATACGGCCTGGACGTGCGCAGCGTGCGCTATCCCGGCCTCATCAGCCACAAGGCGCTGCCCGGCGGAGGCACAACTGATTATGCTGTGGGCATCTTCTATGACGCGCTCCAGAAGGGAAGCTACTCCTGCTATCTGAGGCCTGACACGCGGCTGCCCATGATGTATATGGACGACGCGATCCGCGGAACGATCGAGCTGATGGATGCTCCGGCCGAGAGGCTCAGTGTGCGGACCAGCTATAATCTGACAGCTATTAGTTTCTCTGCGGCTGAGCTGGCGGCCGAGGTGAAGAAGCACGTGCCTTCGTTCAAGATCTCCTACAAGCCAGACGAACGGCAGAAGATCGCGGACTCCTGGCCGCAAAGCATCGACGACAGCCAGGCCCGGAAAGACTGGGGATGGAAGCACACGTACGGGGTGCCGGAGATGACGGCTGTGATGATCAAAGAACTCAAGAAGAAGCTGGGGATGCGATGAGTTTCCACGAGACATTAAAGGCAGAGCTGGCGCGGATTGACTCCGCCGGGACCACCAAGCGCGAGGAGCTGGTGTTCGAAGGATTTTCCCACGAAACTGGCCATGCCCCTCAAGCGCTCATCAAAGGAAAGAAGTTCTCCATCTTCAACTCCAATGATTATCTTGGGCTGCGATTCCATGAAGCATTAAGAAAAGGAGAGGAAGAGGCGTCGAAGGCCTTTGGCTCAGGGCCGGGCGCTGTGCGGTTCATCTCCGGGACGCTGAAGGTGCACTACGATTTGGAGCAGGCGCTCGCGAAATTCCATGGACGCGAAGCGGGCATGATCTTCTCCTCGGCTTTCGCGACAAGCCTTGCGGTCATCCAGTGCTTCATCAAGGGCCAGGCGAAGGACACGAAGGTGAGCGACCAGACGCTCGTTGTTTCCGACGAGCTGAACCACCGCTGCATCATCGACGGGATCCGCGTGGCCAATCTTCCTAAAGACAACAGGATGGTGTTCAAACATTTGGATCTGGAGGATTTTAGAAGAATCCTGAGCGAGAACAAGGGAAAGTTCAAGCGTGCTGTGGCGGTGACCGACGGCATCTTCTCCATGCTTGGAGAATACCAAGATCTGAAGAAATTCCAGGAGATCGCGAAAAGCTTCGAGAAGGACTTCGAGGAAGGGGTCGTGACGATCGTTGACGACAGCCACGGCATTGGCGCCTTCGGGAAGACAGGAAGGGGCGTTGAGGAATTCTGCCACGCTAAATGCGACTTGTTGATAGGAACGCTGGGAAAAGGCCTTGGCGCTGATGGAGGATATGTTGTGGGAGACAAACTGATGATTGATTATCTCCGGGAGGCGGCTCCGACGTATATTTATTCGAATCCTGTTTCTCCAGGGACTGCGGGAGCGGGGTTGGCTTCAGTACACTTAGTTGAAAGCCAAGAAGGGAGGAGGCTTATAGAGAACCTCCACGCAAACATCGCTGCCTTCAAGAAGAAAATGAAGGAAGCTGGCTTCACGTTCGCCGCTGATTCACTTCACGCGGTGCAGCCGATATTAATCGGCGAGAGCGTGAAATGCAGGAACTTCGCTAAAGCGCTGTTTGAAGAAGGATTCATCGTCACCAATCTATCGTATCCGATTGTGCCTCCGGGGAAGGATGAGATCCGGGTGCAGATTTCTGCGGCACATACTGAGAAGGATATCGAGGAGTTCATTTCTGTAGCAGTGAAGGCGGGAAAGAAGACGGGAGTTCTAGGCTAATTATTCGAGTGCGCCGCAATAACTTGAGCGCTCATGTACTCCGCCATTTGATAGGGCAGTATCCCCGTTTCTCTTACTCTATCGTAGACCATTTTGGAGAGGCCATGCACTCCCCTGACGAGGCGCAGGGAATCCTCCGGCCGGCTGGTCGCTTCCCTTCCTGGGAAGCCGCGCGTCAGGTCGAGGATGCCGCCGAGATTGACCACAAAATCTGGCATGAGGAAAACATCGGCGTCGTGGAGCATCCTGGCATTGGCCTCAATCACCTCTCCATTCTGGCCGGTCGCAAGCTGGACGTTCGAGCCGCCCACAATGAGGCTGAGCCGGCCCCGCTGGAGGAGCTGGGCCACTGACTCTTCGTTCAGCACCTCTGAAACATTCAAGTTTGGCGAATAGATATCCATCGGCGTGCTGAACATTTTTTCCGGAGGGACAAAGACTCCGCCATATTCTCCGGTAAGCTTCAGACCTTCCTTGGTGTCAGCTTCGGAGATGAGGAGCACAGCGTTCGTATGGTTTTGCCTGATCATTCGAATGAGATTGCGGCCTACCTTTCCCGCGCCATGGATTCCGATTATAAGATCGTCAAGGCTTTGCCCGAGATGGCGGTCCNCTAGAGCGACCATGCCGTGATAGACGCCGGCTGCTGTGACTATGCTCGGATCGCCGGTCGGGCGGATACCGTCCGGGCGGTCGATTGTATAGCAGGCAACGTAGCAAGTTGTTTCCCGGATGAAATCCATATCTTCTGCTTTTGTGTTGGAGTCTGGCGCCGTGATATAACTCCCCCGAAGCTTGTCCACGAATCTTCCGTATTCCCTAAAGAGCTCCGGAATCTGCGAAGGGTCGATTCCTGAAGGCCATTTGCGCTCGTTCGTGAATCCTGGCACGAAAATGACGCTCTTTCCTCCGCCCATGAAGAACGAGCGGTATTCCTCGGGGCTGAGCTTACCTTCTTGGGCCATAATGGCGCCCATCATCACGAGCGCGGCCCACTTATTGGTCATTGCCCGAGCGAGGAGTTTCGCGTCGCGCTCGGCATACTCCCCGCGGGCTTCTTGAGGAATCCATTCATAGCCCATTACGCGGCAGCCGCCAAGGGATTGTCCATATGGGTTGTACATCCCAAGCCGGGTGTTGTTTACGGCAGCGACAAAATCGACAGAAATGCCATCAAGATCGAACGCATCCTGCTTTATCTCAACCTGCTCGGGGGTACGCAACTCTTCGGCTAGGTGCTGCGTGTCATCTTCTGTTGTGGCTAGAATAGCATCAAGATTCAGCGTATCCATATCCGCCGGATTTCGACTCTTCTATTTATCACTTACTCTTTTCGAGTGGTATACACCTTTTGAATGATTATTTTCTATATAGAAAATAATTATAAATCCAAACCTTTTTATATATCGGGGCACTTCTTGGACACAATACCTATAGAAAACTATCGGGAGTCATCATGTTCATCGCCTGCCACGAGAGTACTCAAAGGAGCAACGCTAACATCCCCGCAAGGGACGCCTAAAGGGCGGCAAGCCATGAGTTTGGGAGTTAGTGGCGGGCTCCATTTTTTCCCCTAGTTTTCTGCAGCAAGGTGAACACCATGGGAAAAGTCAGCCCTGTTTCCGCAAAATACATCGTACAAGCTAACATCACCATTGATGGGGTGGTGGACAGGCCGGACGTCATCGGAGCCATCTTCGGACAGACAGAAGGACTTCTGGGCGCAGATCTTGAGTTAAGAGAACTGCAGCGTTCTGGAAGGATCGGAAGGATCGAGGTCAACACCGACACAAAAGGCGGCAAGACTTCCGGCAAGATCCTGATCCCGAGTTCGCTGGACAAGGCCGAGACCGCGATCATCGCGGCGGCGCTGGAGATCATCCAGAGGATTGGGCCCTGCAACTCGCACCTGCTCATCGAGAAGATCGAGGATGTGCGCATCAGCAAGAGAAAACAGGTTGTCGAGCGCGCGAAGCAGCTGCTCAAGAACCTTATGGAATCTTCGATTCCCGACAGCCAGGAGCTGGCGGACGAAGTAGCGTATTCCGTGCGCGTCATGGAAATCACTGAATGGGGGCCTGAGCGCCTTCCTGCAGGGCCCATGATCGAGGAGAGCGACGAGATCATCCTCGTCGAAGGCAGGGCTGATGTCATCAATTTATTGAAGCACGGCTTCAAGAACGCCATCGCGATGAACGGCACCAACATGCCTGAGAGCCTCGTGCCGCTGGCGAAGGAGAAGACCGTGACGCTCTTTGTTGACGGCGATAGAGGAGGCAATCTCATCGTCAAGGAAGTGACGGCCCGCGCTGAGGTCGATTTCGTCACCAAGGCGCCTGACGGCAAGGAAGTTGAGGAGATCACGAAGAAGGAGATCCACAACTCACTGCGCGCCCGCGTCTCCGGGGAACAAGCGCTCATGGAGATCGGCCGGGAGGGCCAGAACGGCAGCATGCGCAAGCCCTTCGGAAGCCCCAGGCCCATGCCTTCACAACAGGGAAGGCCGCCACTCCAGCAACAGCGCATGGCTCCTCCGCAGCAGAAAAGGAAGGAGCTGACCGAGGAGCAGAAGAAGACGTTCTCGGAGATGCTCGAGAGCCTAGTGGGGACGCGAGGCGCTCAAGTGCTGGACGACAAGCTGGCTGTGCTGGGCAAAGTGCCTTTGACAGAGCTGGAGCCGACCCTGAAGAGCCTTGGCCGGGGAGTGCACGCTGTCGTGTTCGACGGCACGATTGAGCGCGAACTTGTCAGGAGCTGCGAGCGCGGAGAAGTCAAGTTCCTCGTCGGCATGGACAGCCACGTGAAGCCGGAAGAGTCGAGAGTGGAGCTGCTGACGGCGAACGAATTGTAGAATTTTTATTTTTTCTTTTAATGGCCAGTATTTCCAAGGAGTGGTCCATATGCGATGTTGACCATCATGAGAACATCCTGGGGCGTGAATTGGNCCACTTTCGGTACTCCTGCAGTCCAGAAATTCATCTGATCCTCCTGTGATCGGTGCCGGAAAACGAGTCCGCCGTTCGGTGCCAGCTCAACACCTAGAGAAAATTCGTGTGAATCCCTCGGCGCAGTTTGATGATAAAACGTTGGCCCGCAAATCACATCATCAACGAATCTCATGAGGGGATAATGCTCGTGGCCGCTTGTGGACATCCCCAAAGTCTCTGCCACAAATCCTGGAGATTCGCCATTCATGAGCATCAGCCGTAACTGCTCGGTTTGGTCGTCGGAGAATCGGTATCTTCGAACCATATCAGTGAGCAGGAGCGGGCTAAGCTGACGTCCTTGGACAACGTCCATCCATGCGAAAAGGTCTTTGAGATACGCCCTCATCATGAAGTCCGGTTCTGAGCAGTAGGGCACGCCCCAATCATAAGCGATGTGGACCGACTCATGTTCGTCGGCGAACCTGCCCTTGTCCCGGCGAATCTCACCATCGCCCTCAAGTCTCAGACGGTCATACTCCAACGTAATGTGGTCGCCCCAGCCGGTCCCGGGGAAAGGAACGGTTTCCGCGTGCTCCCACTCATACCCCTCAAGCTCCGCGCTTTGATGTGACAGCATCGCTTTGGCTATCCGGTAAGCACGGGTGATCTTTTGCATCCGTTCCAAAGCACGCGAGCGCATCTCCTCCCGTACTCTTTCATACTTGCGTTCAAGAGCCTGATAGGCTCCGTGTTTTTGTACATATTCGGCCCGTTGAGCTTCGTTCATACGGGTAAGCTCACATGCCGTGAGCATATCTGGCCTGGAAGTCTTTTCCAACTCTTGCAGGAAATCTTCAATGCTCTGTCCGGACACCAATCTACCCCGGGTCCCAAATATTGCCGTGCGCATGTTGGGGTCTTCAGGCCGCTGGACATCCGGGTGCAAGAGCTTAGAAAGTGTGATATACGCCGTCCTCACCTGCGAGAATGTGGCATTGGGGGGAAGGCCGAGATACTGGAAGGGATTGTCCCTGATGTCCCTCTCTTCTTCGGCAACAATACCAGTAACGACAACTCCACGGTAGGATTCCTGGCGAATCCGCTCTTGTTCGATGGCCCTGAAAAATTCCGGCGTATGGCGGAAGGCGGGGCCCTTCTCAACAAGAACTTTTTGGAGTTCACGAGCCATCTGGTCAGGGTCGTTGCCTACATTTCCATCTGCCTTTGCTCGGATTTTAGGAACCAGTTCTTCAAAACTGCCCGCGAGATGCTCCAGTCTTTGACCCTCATAGTATTCCTCATCTCCCGAGCCCATATCCTGAAGAATAAGATTTCTCGTAGAAATATCCGTACGAGGACCCTTCTTTCCTTGCCGTGTATCTATCCACTTGCCGGTTTCTGTAATCATGTGGTTCGGATTTTTGAATTTAATACGTCCAAATAGATATCAGCACCCATTCACGTCACAGAAGAGATCATCCAGGATTTCCGGGCTCAGGGAGCCGCCTTTCTTGAACTGGTTGCTGAAGACGAAGACCGGGGCAGTATTGATGTAGAACATCTTTGCGCGCTGGCTGTCTTGGGCGAGGATGGAGGAGGAGTCGCAGGATTCGGCTGCCTGGCGGTTGATGTTGTAATTGGAGTAGCATGCTTGGGCGTCGCTCCTGTCCAGGCAGGCGAGGAAGGGGGCGAATTTTTCCGGCTCAATCTCCTTGACGCAAATAAGGTTCTGCTCTGCCGGCTTGAGGAAGCGGATGATGAGATTGAGATTCCTATCCTGCGAAACCTCATAGATATTCTCCAGCGCCTTCCTTGACGGCTCCTCGTCCGGGTTCATGAAGAGCTCCACCTGCCTTGGCGCTTCTGCATTCGTGAAGAAGTAAGAGCCGCCGGACGAGAGGGGATTCACGACATAGCTTCCCTGGCTGGGGAGGAGCATCGAGCGGGTGATATTGAACCTACGGTTCTGCTCCACTTCCTTTCCGACGATATACGCGGGGAGCACGGTGAGGCTGTGGGTGTGGATGAGGAAGCTGCCCTGCTCCGAATCTGAGGGCACACGCCCGAACGTCGCCGCGGGATAGATCTGGCGGAGCGTGGCTTCCATGCGCCGGCTGTCGCACACCGGGCAGTCGGCTGTCAGGACTGTGACGGATACTGGCTGGGCTGGAGCGAAGGTGCAGTTCGCTGAAGCGGTGCCAGGATTCACGCACGTGCCGTCGAAGCCCGGCTTGCTGCAGTCGAGATCAGTTGAACATAGTGGCAGTGCCTGTGGACTTTGACCCTTGGGCAAAAAAGCGTAGATGGCGAGGGCGATCGCGAGGAGGATGACCGCGAAGATGAGGCGCCATGGAACCTTTCTCGGCTGGCCTTCAGGTAATTTCCTTGTGTAAGAATACAAGGGAGTTTTGGCGCGCTCGGGAGGAAGCTCCGGCTTTGTTTCCGGCTTTGACTCTGGAGATTGCCTGGCTTCAGCTTTCGGCTCCGGCTCGTAATAGGGCTCAACTCCAAAGAGCCGGGGCCTGGGCCTGGGTTCGGGCTTCTTGGGCTGCTTGGCCTCGAGCGCCCGGATCTTCTCCTCGATCCTGCTCTTGGCGACAAGATATTCCTCTTTGGTGAGAATCTGGGACTTCAAGCTATCTTCGATGAACTGCAGCTCTCTCCTGAGCTTGGTGATGTCTGTCATGCGAGCTCATCCAACAGAGGGGACAGGGCCTCGCGCTCTGCGGTGAGGTTCAATGGGTCGCGCGCGTTTCCGAGGCGGACATACCTGCACCCCAGAACATACGCTGGCACCTTTCCCCCGGGATTGTACTGCCTCAAAATCGCGAACTCTTCTTTTGTGAGACTGGATTCCGTTTCAACAGTGTCGAGATTGTCGCCTGTGTCCAGCTCCCAAACTTTCATCACGAAATCATTCTGGCCGAGGGTCTGCAGCAAGGTTGCCATTTGCGGGCAGGTCGGGCAGGAAGAAGATGCATACATGCGAATGATGGGCTTGCCGCCTTCCTCGCATACAGTATCCCCTGTCGGGGCGAATTGATTTGGAGGCGGAACCGCGTATACTATTGTCGCCTTTGCCCTCAGCTCGGCGAGGCGGGCTTCCAATGCCTGTTCGCGCTTGTCATTCTCGACCAGCTCCCGGATGGTGCGCTTGGCCTCCTCAAACGTGATCGTGTCCCTGAGGCGGATGATGATGTGAGAGCCGTAGATCGTCTGCACCGGCTCGCTCGCTTCGCCGACCTTGAGCGAGAAGGCCGCGTCCTCGAACTCTTTTATTGTTTGGCCCCGGCTGATGATGCCTAGATCTCCGCCCGTAGCAGCGGCGTTGGGATCGAGGGAATAGTTGGCGGCGAGCTCCCGGTAATCAGCGCCCTTCTTGAGCTTCTCAAAGACTTCTTCCGCCTCCTCCTCTGTTGTGAGAAGGATGTGGGCGACATGGATCTGGCCTTGCGCTGCCGTGAACTCCCCGATATGCGCGTCATAATAGGCGCGGAGCTCTTCGTCGGTGGCTGTGACATTCATGATCGTGGCCTCGAGATAGCGGGTGATCGACATCCTGTCCTTCAGATCCTTCATCACCTGCTCCTTCGTGAGGTTGGCGGCGTCGAGCGCCTCCTGGAAGGCCTGCTGGCTGGGGAAGCTCAACACCGCTTTATTGTACTCCGCCTGCACTTCAGCGTCTGTCGGGACAAAGCCCTGAGCCCTGGCTTCCTGGATCAGGAGCTCGCGGTTGATGAGCTGCTCCAGGACAGCTTCGCGCGATGCGCCAAAACTTCCGGCCGAGGCCTCGTCAACCTGTTTTTGGGTGATGGCTACGCCGTTGACCGTGGCTGCTGGCTTTACGCCTTGCGTCGAGACCAGATACCCCAGAATGGCCACAATGGCCACGGCGATGATGACGGTGACAACGGCTGACTGCTTGTTCCCCATGCCCCTCGCAAAGGCCCGGAGATTAATAAAGGTTTCTGTCATAACTACTCCAGAATGGTTAGTAAATGTATATATAGAGCACCCCTTCTAAGAAAAGGTGACCATGGATTTGGCGTATCTTGGGCGGCTGACGGGCCTCCGGCCCTAACGCCACCCCGTAACCGGTTATGTTGGGGAACAAACCCCAACATACTTTCAAACCTTTGGTTTGAAATTACGCCCGGTTAACGTGCAAGAGGAGGCATGAAGCCTCCTGCCGAGACTCGAGATAGCCCAGAATGTCTCGGCGGAGCATGATTGCCATGCTCCTCTTTCGCTAGGCCACAAGAAAGCTTTAGCTTTCTGTGGCACCGGAAACTTTGTTTCCTTGTGCCTTTTGAAAAGGCTAGGGCCAACCCCCGTCGCATCCAGCGCCATGACCGGCCAGCAGCGCCGACGTGGCGCGCGGCGAAGGCCTCTGGCCGAGTAGGGCTTCGAGCGTATCGCGAGAAGCCCGTCGCGCCGCCCCTGTCGGCGCTCCTTATTTTCTGAATGATTCTTATTGCACGGTACGGAAATAAAAGACGAGGGCGCCGAAGAGGGCGATGGCGAAGGCGACGGAGCCGAGGCAGACGCCGGCGACCGCAAGGTTCCTGCCGGGTTGAGGATGAACCTTGATGTCCTTGAGCGCGGAGACGCCGAGGAGGATGGCGAGCGGGAGCGCGACATAATTGATCGCGGGCACGAGGCAGAGCGTGGAGAGGATGAAGGAGGCCCTCGCCAAGGGATGCTGCTCCTTTTTCCTTACAACGACGATGAACGTGATGATGATGGCGAGCGCGTAGATGATTAAAAGGACGATGATAGCAGCGCGAAATTCAGGGCTGATAAGGTCTGCGGCCATAGAAGACGAGGACGGGAGTCGGTTTAAAGGTTTTTCGGAGTCTTAATATATTCATGCGCGAACTCCGATGCCGTGAAATGGCTCCTTGTGCTCTGCGCTGCTGTCATTCTCCTTGGAGTGCTCAATCCTGGGAACTTATTTTGGGACAGCGCCGCGTACATCGGCATGGGGAAATGGCTGTACAGCGACGGGGCTTCTGGGCTTTGGGAGCCGTCGCGGCCTGTCGCGCTTCCGTTGCTGCTCGGGGCGCTGTGGAAACTAGGCGTGTCTCCATTCGGGATGCAAATCTTTTCCCTGCTTGTTGCAGTCGGATTCCTCGCCCTCGTTTATTTTACCGCGCGTGAAGTCATGGATGAACGGAGAGCAGTCTTCGCTGCCTTCCTTGTCGGCGCGACAGCAACTTTTTTGGTTTTCTCGACGCAGCCCATGACTGAGATCCTTTCAACGGCATTGTTGCTCGGCGGCATCCTGCTGGCAATAAAAAAACATCCTTTCCTGGCGGGAACGCTGGCGGGACTTGCCTTCATGACGCGGTTCCTCCAGCTGATTCCTGCGGTTATTCTCGGCCTCTGGCTCTGGAAGGGGAAGCGCTGGAATCCGGCGGCATTCTTCGCGCTGGGCTTTCTCGCGCCTGTGATGCCCTACCTTATCTTCAATCTTGTCCTCTATGGCCAGCCGTTCTTTCCGTTCCTGCAGCAATGGCAGCTCACGAGCCAGACCGGATGGCTGTGGCATGAGCCCTGGTTTTGGTATGCGCCTGCCCTGCTCTTCGAGAATATCGCGCTCCTGCTTTTCCTTCCCGGACTGCTGAAAAAAAGAGTCCGGCTTTTTGCTTTGCTTGGACTGCTCTCTTTGCTCGTTTACAGCGCAATCCCGCAAAAGGAGCCCAGATTTTTCCTCGCGTTCCTGCCGTATCTCGCGATCGTGTCCGCGGCGGCCGCGCCGCGCAATCGCGTATGGATTATTGCTATCATTGTGCTGCAGACGCTCCTTGTCTTCCCGCTTGTGCCGCACGCACTCCCTCCTCCGCCGATCGAGATGGGGGAAGAAGCCGCGCTTGTCTCCTCCCCGCTCTACGCTGTGCACTCCAGCGCCAAAGCAGTGCCTGCATACTATCCGCTCTTTAATGCCGAGCGCGCTCGGGAATTACGGGGGAAGATCGGAAAAGAACGGATGCTGATTTCTGACTGCGACCTGCCCTGCAGGCCTGGCGATGCCGCATGTGAAGAAGAGAAGGGAAAGCTTTTTTCCTCGCTGAAAACTTCAAGCCAAATGATTGAGAAAGACGGGTGCTCCTACTTTATTTCTTTAAGAAATCCCCCATCGTGAATCCCGCGCCTTTCGGATGCTCAAACTTCGCCTCTTCCTTCTCCTCCGCTTCTACGAGCCTGATCTTGAGGAGCTTCTCGAGCTTCCTTGCGAGCGGGATGGGCGGAGCATGGTGGCCTGATTCCATCGCGTGCACGAGCGAGACCTTCTCGTTGAGCATCTTCGCGAAATCCTCCTGGTTGAGGCTGAGCTGTTCCCGCCTCGACTTGATGAGAGCGGCATAATTCTCGACCACCTCTTCTTTGGGGACAGAGAATTGCTGCGGCCTTGGCCTAGCGGCTTTGCCGGGCATCGGAGCGTCCTGCACCTGGCCGAACCTTGCGCACGCCTCGCAGACACTGAGCGTCGACCCCTCAATCCTCGCCCTCACGAGACGGCCAGAGGAACCGCACATGTCGCAGACTGGCATGGAAACAGAAAGGGCCTGACTTCTTTATATGGTTTTCCACAACGCTTAAGAAAACAAGAGAGTTCCCAAGGTGCATGAAGCGGGCGGAGAAGAAAAACGATTCCCTTCTGGAGGCTTACTTGGCCGAGGCAGTCCGGTATCCGCTGCTCACCCGGGAAGAGGAACGGCTCTATGGCGGGTTCGTCCGGGATTTTCTTGGAGAGAACCCTCTCCTCGTCGTGGCCACCCGCGTCACGCTGGTGCAGGACCGCATCGAGCCCTCTGACATTGAGCTGCTCTGCGGAGAGGCCACCTTCGAAGAGGCAAAATCACAATCTCAACAGGTTCTGGAGCGCTACGAGCCAAGACGGGAGGGCTATCTCCGCATGCTGGACAGCTTCCTGCGCTCCGAGGAGGAGACAGCCCTGCGCTACTGGGATTCCCTCGACAACCCTCATGAACGATATGACGCCGCCGCAAAGCGGATGCAGTGCTCCAACCTGCGCCTCGTCGTCTCCATCGCCAAAAAGTACCGGTGGAAGGGGAGGAGGCTCGGTTTACCAGATCTTATCGAAGAGGGAAATGTCGGGCTGAAGAGAGCCGTCATGAAGTACGACCCTTCAACAGGCTACACATTTTCGACCTATGCAACTTGGTGGATCAGACAGGGAGTCACCCGCGCGATTTACGACAAGGCACGGACGGTGAGGATTCCGTGCAACGCCCAAGTCGCCATGAAACGCCTGCCTTCAGAAACGCCGCCCGACGAACCCGTGCTGTGGACTGTCCGGGTTGCAACAGCCAAGAGGAAACGCCTGCCTTCAGAAAGGTCGCTCGACGGGCTGGTGGAGGGGGGATTCAAAGGGGCCGTGCAGTCCGGACAGGAGAGAGGCACTGAGGTGGCGGATTTCGTCTCGCACTTAATGCAACAGCTCAATGAGCGAGAGCGGACAGTTTTGACCCTACGCTTCGGCATGAATGGGAACATCCATCCCTTAACGTTCCGTGAGACTGGGCGAGTCCTCGGGATCAGCGGAGAGACTGTGAGGAAGACTGAAAGGAGGGCCTTAAGGAGAATGGAACAATACGCCGAAGCCCACGGGCTCGAGTACAGCGCGCTTGAACTCCTTGATTTTTAGGCCTCCTGCCAGCTTACTCTTCCCCTGAGACTTCGTTAACCTCAGCTCACTGTGGTGAGGGATGGCACCATCTCGGCGATTTGTGTGCCAGAAGAGCCGCTGCTTTCGGAAGAGATGCCGCGCATGACCTTCCCGCACCACCACTCCTTCTCTTCCTGCAGGGGCCAGGACTGGGTCACGTCATTGGCCTGACAGAGCAATCCGGAGGTTCCCAGATACCAGCCGAAGGCCCAGGTTCCCTTCAGGCTGGTCCTCCCCTTCCATGCATCCGCTTTCTCGCTCTCCGCGCAACTGGAAAGGTCGACAACGCAGCTATCGCCTTCTTGGTATGGACTCAGCTTGACCCCTTCCTGAAAGATCACAGTGGCCTTGCCGGGGGCTTTTGAGAAATCGATCTTCGAGAGCGTAACCTTCAAGGGGCCGATGGTCTGTGTTTCGCCCACCTTGGAGAGCACCTTCACCGTTCCGTCAACCGCTATTGAAGCGCTTGTCTGGGACAGCACGCTCACCTGCACTTGATGATATCTCCCGCCGTAAACGAACATCTTGCGCTCTTCCCCCGTGAAGGTGATGCCGGAATCCGAGCTCCCTGAGCCGCCCGAGCTGGTTGCGCTTACGATCTCGCCATCAAAGTTGACAAGATACGTTACGCTTTTCTTGTCTTCCGGAACCCAGCTGCAGTCTGTCACGAGCGTGAACCAGTAGCCGTCGCTGTCCGTTCTAATCAGAGTGATGCTCGATGGATAGTGCTTGCCTTCGTCGACGCTGTACACGGAGCAGGTGACTTCGCCTTTCTTCACCTGCTGCTGGAAATAGTCGAGGAGGATGGCCTTGGCTGTCTCGGCTGAGATGCCAGGGTATGGAAGTTCAATCGCGTGGAAGTCCTCGCAGCGGGGCTTGAGGCAGACAGCAAGGCAGGGCTGGCCTTCCTCACAGCCGCTCGGGCACTCATTCCAATATTTCCCGGCCTTCTCGCATTCCTCTTTTCCGGAGGCGAGCACCTCTTCTGAGAGGACATTGCCGTTCCATTCGACGATGTACTTGATCTTCTGCTTGTGGGGCAGGGGACCGCCGCACTGCGCTTCTGTCACAACATAATATCCGCGGTCATGGATGCCATCGGTGTAGACTTTGTCCGGCTCCATCATGTTCGTCTTCACATTATAAAATCCGCAGCCATCCTTCACATCTTTCCACTTGTAGTTGAAGAGAAGCTTTATCCGGTTCACCGCCTCCTGGGCGCTTATCCTCGTCTGGGTGCCCTTACATTCTCCATTATATGCGACCTTCACTCCCTTCTGTTCCGCCAAGCAGGTATTTGAATACGTGACCCCATCGGTGCCGCAGACAGGACCCAATCCTATCGCACAGCGGGTTTCCGTTTCGCATTTCCCCTTGGAGGAGACTTTGACGCCGTTGCGTTCTGCGAAGCAAGCATTGAGATACGTGACTCCATCAGAGCCGCACACGGGCTCATATTCCTGGGGGCAGGCTTTTACTGTGCCGCATTCGCCCTTCGAGACAGGCTTCACGCCGTTCTCCCTGGCCAGGCATTCGTTATCGTATGTCCTGCCATCAGACCCGCAGACGGGGTTCCGCTCCACAGGGCAGACTTTCACGTCCTCGCCCTCAACTGTGCGCTTGATGCAGACAGCTGTTCCTGTCTCCTTTTCCGCGAAGACCTCCACCTTTTGCCTGCCTTCCTCTACAACAGCGTAATAATACTCGTTGGCCTGGAACTGGGGGCCGCATTTCGCCTGATAGGTTCCGAGATTCGCGGAAACATAGTCTTTTGTCAGGAGCGTAACTGTGAGATCGGCATTCGGGTGCGCCTCTAAGAAACTTTCAATGGCGGGAAGCTGCTTCAGGGTGTCTTCGATGTTTCCGGAGCATCCGGCGAGGAATATGGCCGCGAAGATGAATGGCAGGACGATTGCGCGTTTCATATCCTGACAAATGGCCTTGGGCATATAAATATGCTGATGACTTCAATCCCAACTAAACGTTTAGTGGTATCGAATAGGCCTCCAACGAAAGAAATAAATAGCCGGTGCCTGAAAGAGAGTTTATGCCCACTGTTCTGAGTGATGATGCG
>C687J35504_10001792_pt1 | contig 14916 bp, 10 predicted proteins | sample RifCSPhighO2_02_FD_35504 | JGI IMG/M metagenome (IMG submission 35504) | reverse complement strand
TTGCCTGCCATACTTCGTTATCGGACAATTTTTACTCCTCACCGTATCGGTGAACATACGGCTCGTCGTAAAAATTGTCCGCTGCCTCGTCTGGCAGCCAACTTGCCGGTTTCCCCAAAAATCAAACGCTATTTTTGGGACCCCGACCGTGATTGCAAATTTATTCAGATTGAGTTAGATTATAAATTATGGTCAGACTCGAAGATATCCTTGAAAAAATATCCTCCTATAATCCCCAAGCAGACCTTGAGCTTATAAAAAAGGCGTATATCTTTTCAGCCAAGGTCCACCAAGGACAAGTGCGCTTATCAGGGGAACCTTATCTAAGCCATGTTATGGAAGTAGCGAGTATCCTGGTTAACATGCAGATGGATGTGGTGACAGTTGCAGCAGGTATTCTGCATGATACTGTAGAGGATACATTGACGACCCTTGATAAGATTAAAGAACTCTTTGGCAGTGAAGTTGCAACACTTGTAGACGGTGTTACAAAGATAGGGAAAATAAGCTTTGATAGCCGTGGCGCTTCTGGCGAAGAACGGCAGGCAGAAAATTTCCGCAAGATGCTAATTGCTATGGCTCAGGACATAAGGGTCATTATGATAAAACTCGCTGACAGACTGCACAACATGCGAACTCTTTCTGCACTTGATCCAGGGAAGCGAATAAAGATCGCACAGGAAACGTTGGATATATATGCGCCGATTGCAAACCGCCTTGGTATCGGATGGATAAAGACAGACTTGGAAGATATGTCTTTCCATCATCTAAAGCCAGACGCCTACAGAGAACTCCAGGAGCGGCTTACCACAGAAAAGGAAGAGAGGGAAAAGTATGTCCATGAGGTGAAGGCAATTATAGAAAAAAGACTTGAAGAATATAATCTAAAGGCCGAAGTTACCGGAAGACCCAAACATTTTTATAGCATACACAAAAAGATGCTGAAGGACGGAGTTGGTCTTGAGCATATCTACGATGTGCTCGCTTTCAGAATAGTCGTTTCTACAGTTAAAGACTGCTATGAAGCCCTCGGTATTCTTCATTCTACATGGAAACCAATCCCTGGGAGATTTAAAGACTACATTGCCATACCTAAACCCAATATGTATCAATCCCTGCATACAAGCGTCATAGGTCCTCATGGTGAAAGAATCGAGATACAGATACGGACGCAGGAGATGCATAAGATTGCGGAAGAGGGCATTGCTGCGCACTGGAGATATAAAGAAGGCAAGGCAATGCCTGAAAAGGATGACAAGAGGTTTGTATGGCTGAGGCAGATGTTAGAATGGCAGAAGGATATGCGAGATGCAAAGGAGTTTATGGATACCATGAGGATGGACCTCTTCGCAGAGGAGGTATTTGTCTTCACGCCAAAAGGCGCTGTTAAGGAACTGCCAAAGGGCTCAACCCCTGTTGATTTTGCATATGCCGTTCACACGGATGTAGGAAATAGATGCTCTGCTGCCCGAGTCAATGGAAGGCTTGTGCCTTTAAAATATCAACTGAAAAATGGCGATACCGTAGAAATCATAACATCGCCCAATCATAAGCCGAGCAAGGACTGGCTTAAGTTTGTCATTACCTCGAGGGCAAGGGCAAGGATAAGGCAATGGATAAAAACAGAGGAAAGAGAGAAGAGCATAGCGCTGGGCAAAGAGATATGCGACAAGGATTTTAAAAAACACGATGTGGATTTTAACAAACTTCTCAAATCAGGCGAATTGGATAAGATTGCCAGGGAAGGGCTTGGCTTTTCTTCTGTTGACGATGCCCTGGCTGGTATTGGATATGGCAAGTTATCCAGCCACCAACTTTTGGGCAAGATACTCCCACCAGAGAAGATTCAGGCGCATCCAGAGGTATCTGCATTCAAAAAGGTATTGCAACGTTTCAAAAAGCCTTCACGCGAGGCTGTACTCGTGAAAGGCATTGATGAGGTCATGATACGATTTGCAAGATGCTGCAATCCATTGCAGGGCGACGATATCGTGGGATATATAAGCAGGGGCAGAGGTGTTGCTGTGCATTTAAAAGGTTGTCCAAGCATAAAATACAGCGACGCTGAACGCCTGATAGATGTTGCATGGGATAAGGGATTAAAAACAACCCGACCTGCAAAACTCAAGGTTATATGTAAGGATGAAAAGGGCCTTCTGGCTAATATGAGCACTGTCATAACAGCTCAGGAGGCAAATATCATAAACGCCACCATAACAACAACTCCTGATAAAAAGGCCATTTGCATATTTGAGATAGAGGTAAACAACCTTGAGCATTTGATGAACATTATGAGCGGTCTTAAGAAGGTTAAAAAGGTGGAAAAGGTGGAGAGGATAAAGGGCTAATTCAACATAAGGCGCCTGAGATATATAAAACTATCGGTATTGCCTATGAAGATATATAATACTGAAACCTCTCTTTTGAAGCGTTCTGAGGTCAGTAACCGCTGAATATGAGGCAAAGGCGCTCTATACCGCCGGAAGGGAAGCCATCGTTGCAGAAATATTTAAGATGGCTGAACCTGTGGCAANAGAAAAAGGCATATCAATTGAAAAGGTTCTGCTGCGCGCAGTAAAACTGCCTCAGCTTGTGGCAGAGGCAATAGAGAGAAAGCTCCAGGCTGANCAACAGGCAGAGCAGATGAAATTTATACTGGATAAAGAACGGCAGGAGNCAGACAGAAAGAGAATTGAGGCGCAAGGCATATCTGATTTCCAGAGGATTATAAGTCAGGGCATAACCCAGAGCCTTCTGGACTGGAATGGAATCGAGGCAACTGAAAAATTGGCCTCAAGTCCAAATTCCAAGATTGTCATCATTGGAAATCCCAAGAGCGGCCTGCCATTGATATTAGAAGGACAGAAGTGAAAAAGTCGTACCATAAAAACCCTACAGATTTTATTTCAATATATTATGGGTAAAGCCAATGGAAGGAAAAATGAGAGAAAAGAGTTGTTCGATAAGAAATCTGGCAGCATTACTTCTGTTTACGGGTCTCTCTACTTTTCTATCTTTATTCTTATCCTTCTTTCCTTTGCCACCTACAAAAGAAATGCGGTATGGATGGACGATTTGCAATTATGGAATGATGTGATAAAAAAGAGCCGGTCAAAGGCACGAGGACATAATGACCTTGGGCTTGCCAATTATAATCAAGACCGAATAGATGAGGCAATAAAAGAATACGCGATAGCGCTGCGGTTGAAGCCTGGTTTAGTGGAGCCTCATATTAACCTTGGGCTTGCCTATTATAATCAAGGNCGCATAGATGAGGCAATNAAAGAATACACAATAGCGCTGCATCTAAACCCAGATGATGAGAAGATACATAGTAACCTTGGCAATGCCTATTCTGCTCAAGGCCGCATGGATGAGGCAATCACGGAATACAAGATTGCGTTACATTTAAAACCAGACGACGAAAAGATACATAGTAATCTTGGAACTGCCTATGCTGCTCAAGGCCGTATGGATGAAGCAATCATGGAATACGGGATAGCGTTGCGAATGAAACCAGATTATGCAGAGGCTCATTATAATCTTGGAAATGCCTATTATAATCAAGGCCGTATGGATGAGGCAATTAAGAAATACATGATAGCGCTGCGAATAAAGCCAGACTATACAGAGGCTCATAGTAACCTTGGACTTGCCTATTATTATCAAGGCCGTATGGACGAGGCAATCAAGGAATACATGATAGCGCTGCGTCTGAAACCGGATGAGGCAATAATACATAATAACCTCGGACTTGCTTACTGGAATAAAGGGTTAGAAGATATGGCCAGAGAGGAATTTGAAGCAGCCTTAAAATTAAAACCAGACTTTTTGCCAGCCAAGCAGGCCATTGAATCTTTTAGCAAGAGGCCTCAAACTCAGAGGCTGAAATAACGAAGCGGGGTCTTTAAGACCCCGCATAATTTGTTAAAGTTTACCTCAGAGATCTTTATGGCACCACGGGACCGTTTATGATTACCTGCGAGGTTTTGTCTGTGCAGGATAAGCGCCACTTTTTAATCCTCTCTCAGGCATTTCTCAGCTTAAATCAATGCATGCTGTCAAGCTAATTTCGTTCACCAAATTTCATTCACCAAAATCCCGCTATAGTAAAACACATATCTGTAAGGTAGACTTGCCAACTAAAATCTTGTAAACTGTATTCACAATGAAACTACTTTTAATCCTTCCAAAAAACGAACGTAGCTACTGGGGGCAGGTTTCCAAAAGCGGCAAGGCAGGCTTTGTGCGTTTAAACCTTCCAACCCTTGCAGCGCTTACGCCAAAAGACTGGGAGGTGGAAATACTGGATGCACGAGTAACGCCTGTTGATTACAATGCAAGAGTAGACCTCGTCGGTATAACAGGATTCACTGCAGAGATGCCGAGCGCTTACGAGATAGCAGATAATTTCAGAAAAAACGGGGTAAAGGTTGTGATGGGCGGCGTTCATGTATCTGCTATGTCGGACGAGGCATTGCAACATGCGGACACAGTTGTTATAGGTGAGGCAGAACTTATATGGGACAATCTGCTTGAGGATTTTAAAACGGGCAAATTAAAGCAAAGATACAAGGCGGATAACTTATGCGACATGAAAAATATGGTTATCCCCCGCAGAGACCTCCTTAATAGAAAAATGTATTCTGGCTTTAATACGCTTCAGGCAACCCGCGGATGCCCGTTTAACTGCGACTATTGCGCAGTGACTGCATTCTTCGGCCATGAATTCAGGGTCAGGCCAATTGATGAGGTGATTGCAGAAATAAAAGGTTTTGATACAAAAGAATTCTTCTTTATGGATGATAATATCGTTGGAAGGCCGAAATATGCTAAAGAATTATTCCAAAGACTGATACCGCTCAAGATTACATGGGGAAGTCAGGCATCTATCACTATGGCAAAAGACCCAGAATTGTTAAATCTCTATGCAAGAAGCGGCGGCAAATATGCATTCATTGGCTTGGAGAGCCTTTCGCAAAAAAATCTTGAAAGCATGCATAAGGGTTGGAATTCAGCAAAGGACTACAAAGAGGCAATAAAAAAGATACAGGATGCAGGCATCAATGTGGTGGGCAGTTTTGTATTCGGGCTTGATGAGGATGATAAAACGGTATTCAAAACAACCTTTGATTTTATTATGGAAACCCGTATGGATGCAGCGCAGTTTCATATCCTCACCCCTCTGCCCGGCACAGTAACATACAACGTCCTTGAAAAGGAAGGAAGGATAATTGACAGAGACTGGGCAAAGTATCATACAGGCGAGGTAGTATTCCAGCCAAAGGGCATGACCGTTGAAGAACTGCAGAACGGCTACTACTGGATTTTTCGGAATACATACACCATCAAAAATATATTAAAAAGAAGCCTGCGTGATTTGCGGGGAATTGGGTACCGCATAGCAGCGAATTTAAGTTATAGAAAAAAGGCCTTGAAGATGCCAGATGTTCATTACGCATAGCAATCTTTGCCTCAAGAAAAGACCGCTTATCTTCTGGACTCCAGCATGATGGCTCCGGGCCGTCATTAATCCCCCTTACCCCCCTTTTCTAAAGGGGGGTAAGGGGGATTTGAATATCTACTTATTTAGTTCGTTCACTATAATTTGCACAAATTTTTAACCCACAATACTTCCTTTGCAAACCTTGCTTTGATATGTTAAAAAAAATCTTGTGAGGAAAGGAAATAATGAAGAAAGGTGAAAAAGGAGAAATGCTGGCAGACACAGATGGAAGTACATCTTCTGGCTTCAAATCTTCCTGCCTTTTTATCTTTATAATTTTTGTTGTCCTCCTCCTTTCCTTTGATACTTATCAAAGAAATGGAATGTGGTGGGATGATGTCATACTTTGGAAGGATGTGATAAGGAAAAGTCCTGGGAATGCAAGGGGGTATAATGGTCTCGGACTCATCTATTCCGATCGAGGCCAGCTGGATGAGGCTATTAAGGAATATCTAAGTGCTCTAACACTACAATTTAACTATCCTAATGCTCATAATAATTTAGGGATAGCCTATGCAAAACAGGGTCGGCTTAATGAGGCTATAAATGAGTTTATGATTGCATTAAGGCTTAACCCTGATTACCCTATGGCCCACAATAACCTGGGAATCGCCTACGCCAAACAAGGTCGGCTTAATGAGGCTATAGAGGAGTTTATGATTGCATTAAGGCTTAATCCTGATTACACCGAGGTTCACAACAACCTGGGAATCACCTATGCCAAACAGGGCCGGTTAAATGAGGCTATACACGAATATATGACTGCATTAAAAATAGCCCCTCATGACGCAGAAGTCCATTATAATCTTGGGCTCGCATACTGGGAAAAAGGGTTGAAGCAAAAAGCAAAAGAAGAAATTGATATTACCTTGAAACTAAGGCCAGATTTTACTCCAGCTCAAAAAGCCTTTGAATCTCTCTATAATAAATCTCATACCTTTTAACAAAAATAATACTGCAGGATCTCAAACCCCCGGAGCCGGAAAACTTTTCTGAAGCTTAAATTGCAATTTAAAGCTTAAGGCATTGTAAGACCATTTATAATCACCTGAAAAGTCTAACCAGAATTAGCCCTGTCAAATCGATAGGACCATTGATGTCGGCAGTCGAAATCTTATGCTAAAGAGTTGCGTCCCCTTTATTCTTACTGCAAAACATGAAGAAGTAGGTAATCTACAGGTTTTAGTCATTTGTGCTTTTAAGATTTTTTTGTTATATTTTTTAAATGGGCAAGGCACAGAAGAGAGAAGAGGAAAGGCAGATAAAAACAAAACCTCTTAACAATGTTGTTCGCCCTTCGCTTTTAAATCCAACTTTTTATTCTATTCTTTTCATTGTTTTATTGGTTTTACTCTCCACTTCAACTTATTCGAGAAATATTGTATGGAAGGATGAGGTAAGCCTATGGAAGGATGGGATAAAGAAGAGTCCAGAAAAGGCGAGGGGATATAATAACCTTGGAAAGGCCTTACAAGACGAAGACCACATAGATGAATCAATAATAGCATTGCAAAGAGCTATAAAACTCGACTCAAACCTTCCCCATGCGCATAGCAACCTTGGAAATGCCTACTTGAAACAAGGCAAACTTGACGCGGCCATCCTTCACTACAAATTTTCCATAAGCCTGAAACCAGAACTGCCATTTGCCCATTATAATCTTGGACTCGTTTATTATAATCAAGGTCTATTTGACAAAGCAATAGAAGAATATCTCCTCGCATTGAGTTTGAAACCTGATTATGCAGATATACATAACAATCTTGGAAATGCCTATTCTGAAATAGGTCAGTTTAATAAGGCTGTAGCAGAATACAAAAATGCCTTACGCCTAAAACCTAATGATGCAGAAGTTCATTATAACTTAGGTCTTGCCTATATGAGAAAGGGTTTAAAGAATGAAGCTATAAGAGAATTTGAAGAGGCATTAAGGATACAACCAGATTATACAAATGCACTTAAGATGCTTAAATCGTTTTCAAAATAGAAAGATTAAAAACAATAAAAAGCAGTATGAAAAGAGGCAGGTTAAAAAATATCTCACCTACCTCTAATCTAATTAAGCCCTAACTTTAATTATTATGGTTGTGGAGCAGGAGAGCCATCGGACTTCACCTTATACAGGCCCACGCCTGTATTACCACCTACAATACTGTCATAGATATTGAATGATATATTAGGGACACTGATGCCATCATTCTCCACAAAGATATCATAATTTGTCCCACCATTGTCCGTAATGCGGTTATGTATAATCTTCGGCGAGGATGAGTAGATGGCAATCCCATAAGCACTATTTCCAGTAATAATATTTCCACTGATGATTGTCGGCGATGAAGAGGCATTATTTAAAATCCCTGTGTAACACCCTGTAATTGTGTTGCCGCTAATCTTAGGTGAGGATGAGTAGTTATCAATTCCAAAAATGCCCCCTGCAACCGTGAGTCCTGAGATTGTTACGCCGGCAAGGGTGTTTACAGCGATAACGACGTTGCTTGTAGATGGCGATTGTATCCTGGTCACGTCCCTTCCCGCACCTTGAAGATGAATATAGCTTTTCAAGGTGATATTCTCCACATAAGTGCCGGGCATCACCTTGATGAGGTATGGATTATCTGCAGTAGGATTAATTGAATCAATAGCAGCCTGAATAGACGAGAAATCTCCTCCACTTTTGGCAACAACAATTACATTTGCTGGCTTCTGAATCTTTGAAGATGATATAGGCCCTGTTATTTTTGCATCTGTAACTGCACCATCTGCTATATCTGATGTGGCAACCTGACCATCCTGAATCTCAAAGGAGTTGATGCAAGGATTTTTGCATGCTACATCTGTTGCAGCAGCAGCCATTGCCTCTTTTATTCCTAAAGTCATGCAGAAGATAAATGCGCTCAGTAAAACAACAACTTTGCTTCTCATAATTCTTTCCTCCTCATGTTTTAATGATTTTAAAGATCTTCTAAGACACAACCCTATACTGACAAATTTTACTACCTTCACCTCCTTTCTGTTTTTCTTGCTATCCCCAAATGATACATGAAAGGACAGCCACTGCGCTGTTTTCTCTTGCGGGCTTTAGCCTGCGCCTACCATGTATAGTATTCTAAGGGCTGCCGTTTCTAAACATTTTGTCACTTTTATTAAACATTTTATACCTGCCTCTTGAGCGGGATAAATTGAGGATTTTGATAAATAAAAAAGGGGCAAACCTCTTTTTAGGTTTGCCCCTCTCTCAAAATACAGATAAAAAGTTATTAAGATATACTTCTGTCTGTCTGTCTGTGCAAGGTAAGTGTCACTTAGTTAATCCTCTTTACAACCCATTACATGCCAACCTTATTAGCTTATTAGCTTAAATCAATATGCACTGTCAAGCAAAATGTAAACCAGTAAATCATTTTTATCCCACTACACCCTTGATTTAAGAAACAATATCTGTTACTTTTTAGCAAGAACTAAATTCCATCAGGAGTTTTATGACAAACGATTTACTACTGGAAATAGGGACAGAAGAAATACCTGCCAGATTTGTACCCAATGCCCTCGAATCAATGGCAACACTCTTAAAAAATGCAATGGAAGAGAACCGTATTGTCTTTAAAGGCATCCGTACCTTTGGAACCCCAAGGAGGCTCGTCCTCTCTGCAGAAGCCATGGATGAAAAACAGGCTGATACTGTTCTTGAAACAATAGGGCCTTCAAAGCGGGCAGCCTTTGATGAAAATGGAAATCCAACAAAGGCAGCTGAAGGTTTTGCAAAGAGTCAAGGGGTAAAAATAAAAGANCTGAAGATTATCAAAACTGAAAAGGGCGACTATATTTGCGCAAAGAAACAGGTTNCAGGCAGAAAGACCAAAGATATCCTTCAAGAGGCATTACCTAAAATAATAACAGGAATTCANTTCGCAAAGAGTATGCGATGGGGAAATGTTGANACAACATTNGCAAGACCAATACATTGGATAGTTGCGCTCTTTGGTAAGGATGTAGTGCCGTTCAATATCGAAGATATAAAGGCAGGCGCAGTATCATACGGCCACAGGTTTATGAAATCCGGGCCATTTAAAGTTGCCGGATTAAAAGATTATCTTAAAAAGACAAGAGCCGCCTATGTAATTGCCGACCCAGAGGAAAGAAAAAGGCTCATAGAAGATGATATTGTGAAAGAGGCGGCAGCGGTCAAGGGGTTTGTCCTGAAAGATGATGATTTGCTGAATGAGGTGACAAATTTGGTAGAGTACCCGGTTGTAATCCGTGGAGGTTTTGACAAAACGTTTTTAAATCTGCCAAAAGATGTTGTTGTAAACGCTATGAGGGAACATCAAAGATATTTTTCAATCACTGATAAAGACGGCAACCTGCTCTCCTATTTTATAAGCATTGCCAATACAAAGGCAAAAGACTCAAAGGCTATTATAAAGGGAAATGAACGGGTCTTAACAGCAAGGCTTAATGACGCAAAGTTCTACTTTGAAAAGGATATAAAGATTCCTCTTATTGAAAGGGTGGATCAATTGAGGGGAGTTGTTTTTCAGGCAAAGCTTGGCACATCATATGAAAAAGTGAAACGATTTGCCGAGCTTGCCATATTTATCGGCGCAGCTTTAGAAGAATGTGAACCATTAACAAAAAACGAGAAGGTGGAAAATTTCCTTGGTGAAGATTACAATCCAAAGGCATTCGATTCTTTCAAGATAGGCCCAAAACTTTTCAACAAGATGACGATCGGCCGCGCTGCAATGCTCTGCAAGGCTGACCTGGTGTCAGGCATGGTTGGAGAATTTCCAAAGCTTCAGGGTATTATGGGCATGGAGTATGCCCTGATTTCCGGAGAATGCGTAGACGTTGCAAGGGCAATATTTGAGCATTACCTGCCAATCCAGGCAGGCGGCAAATTACCTTCAGGCATAGCTGGCGCAGTTATCAGCATAGCAGATAAAATGGATACTATTTGCGGCTGTTTCGCTGTTGGCCTCATACCTACCGGAGCAGCAGACCCCTATGCCCTGCGAAGACAGTCTCTCGGAATAATTGCAATAATCATTGAAAAGGGCTTTCCGATAAGCATTGATAATATTATTGACAAATCAATTAATCTTCTCGATACTAAGCTTACGAGGCCGCCAAAGGATGTAAAAAGGGATGTGCTTGAATTCTTAAAGGAAAGGCTCAGAAATCAGCTTTTATCGCAAGGCTATTCCTTTGACACAATTGATGCGGTGATTTCTGCCCCGTGGTATGACATCAACGATGCAGTAAAACGGGTAAAGGCCTTAGAAGGATTCAAGAAAAATCCTGCATGCAGCTCGCTGGTAACTGCATTTAAGAGGGTGTCTAATATACTTAAGGGGCAAGAGGCATCCGCCTTAGGCGGAGACAAGAGGCATCCGCCTCAGACGGAGGAAAAACCTGACACATCTCTTTTTGAAGATACAAAAGAAAAAGAGCTTTTTGATATTGAAGAGAAGATAGCTCCGGAGATAAACAAATACTGGAAGGAAGGCAACTATGAAAAGGTCTTTGAAACCCTATCGTCTTTAAAAGGCACGATAGACACATTCTTTGACAAGGTCATGGTTATGGTGGAAGATGAAAAAATCAGGAATAACCGCCTTCTTCTGTTAAATAAGGTCAGAAATCTATATTACCAGATAGCAGACATATCAAAGATTGTGGTGCAGATATGATGATACCTTCGGAGAAGATAGATGAGATAAGAGAGCGGGCTGATATCGTCCAGATAGTCTCAGAGTATATCCCTTTGAAAAAAAGCGGAAGAAACCATGTCGGGCTTTGCCCTTTCCATTCAGAGAAGACCCCCTCCTTTACTGTAAACGATGAAAAACAGATATTCTACTGCTTTGGCTGCGGCGCAGGCGGGAATGCATTTACATTCCTTATGAAACAGGAGAATCTTTCATTCCCTGAGGCTGTAAGGACTATCGCAAAACGGCTCGGAATAGAAATCCCGATGGATAAAAAACCATCGGCTGAGGAAAATCAGCGGGAGCTTCTGTTTTTAGCCAATCATATAGCTGCTGAATATTACCATCAAAATTTACTTACATCACCCGAGGCTGAAAAGGCACGAGTATATATCAAGAATAGAGGATTAAAACCAGAGATTACAAAAAATTTTAAGATAGGCTATGCTTCACAAATCAGCAATAGTCTTGCTAAGTTCCTTACAAAAAAAGGTATATCACTTGATTTAGCTGAAAAGGTTGGCCTTGTCGCCAAAAGAGGCAATGATTATTACGATAGGTTCAGAAACAGGATTATGTTTCCCATCATGGATGTGAGAAACAGGGTAGTTGGTTTTGGCGGCAGGGCCCTTGGAAATGAAGAGCCGAAATATCTCAATTCCCCTACTTCACCCCTGTTTAAAAAGGGAGAATCTCTCTACGGAATGTTTCAGGCTAAAAACGCTGCATCAAAAGAAGGGTTTGTATTGGTCGTGGAAGGATATATTGACCTTCTAATGCTGCATCAACACAATTTCATAAATACAGTGGCTACACTGGGCACTGCGCTTACAACAGAGCATCTGAGAAGGCTCAAGGGATACACAAAGGCAGTTTATACACTCTTTGATTCGGACGAAGCAGGAAAGGCAGCGGCTATAAGAAGCCTTCCCATGTTTCTTGAAGAGGATATCCATAGCAAAGTTGTCCTTATCCCTGCTGGTCTGGACCCTGATGAGCTTCTCAAAAAAGAAGGCGCTGCTAAAATGGCTGAGTATATTCACAATGCAAAACCAAGTATGGATTTCTTTTTAGACTCTATTAAAACCAAATATGACATCGAGTCCTCAAATGGCAAGGTCTCTTTTCTGGAACAGGCAGCGCCTTATGTTGTAAATATAAAAAACCCTACCGAACGAGATGTTTACATTGAGAGAATATCCTCAATTCTCCATATTAGACCGGATGTTGTTTTGTCATCAATAAGAATAGCAAAACCCCTTCTCTCAGCAATTTCTGCTAAAGAAAAAACAGAGACCAAAGACTGGCAAAACCGTCATATTCCTACTGCGCATGAAATATTAAATAAAGGAATCTCAACAAAAGGGGAGGAAACCATTTTAAAAATCTTACTTTCTTACCCTAAACTCTATGACAGATCCATTGACAGCATCGTAGAGATGTTTCAGATTGATTTTCTAAAGGAGGCAGGCGGATTAATTATAAATGCCCTGAAAAACGAGAAAGGTGAAGTTAATATATCATCAATTGCTGAAACTGCAGTTGACGAGAGAGTAAAGAAATGGCTTTTAAAGAATTCTGTCGAGGATGATAGCTCTATAAAGATGGAGCCAGAGAAGATACTTGAGGACTGCTGCAAAAAGATTCTCGTTGAAAACAAATTCAAACAGGAAAGAGCCCTCCTTTTAAAAAAACTTGCTGAGGCTGAAAAGACTGGCGATAATGATAGCTTTAAGGTTTTGGCAAAATCCTATCTTTCCCATAAGAGAAGTATTTGACAATCGGGGATTATTTCTCCTAAAAATATAGGCTTTAACAAAACCTATCTCACGGGTTTGCTCGGAAAATGCATCATATTCACATTACCGTAGCATTGCCATTTATGGGCAACAAAAATAGTCGGGGATAAACCCCGACGCTATGAAAATTAAAATTTGTAGGGCAACCCTTTAGAGCCTGCCCTGAGCAGAGCGAAGGGGTTGCTTATTCTGCGGGGTTAAAGCCCTGCCCTACAAGCCTTGCCCTACTGTTGCTTATTATGCTTTCCCCATATACTTCATTTATTGTGCTCGTATCAGAACGGTATCTCATTTATGCTGAATATGGCGAGGAGCATGGAGAGGACGATGAATCCGACAATAGCGCCCATTATAAGTATAAGCGCTGGTTCAAGGAGTGAGACAAATCTTTTTGTAGAGGTTCGTAAGTCTGTTTCATATGCCTCTGCAAGCTTTATAAGCATATCATCCAGCTTGCCTGTCTCTTCCCCTACTGTTATAAGATGAATTGATAGGGCAGGAAATCTGCCCATGTCTTTTAATGGCCTGGCAATGCCCCTTCCCCTTTTTATGCCATCTATCACAGGACTCATGCTTTGATTTAGATATGCATTGCCCATAGTATCCTTTGTAATCTTCATAGCCTCTGTAATAGGTAAACCGCTTTGAAGCAAAGTTCCAAGGGTTCTGGCAAATCTTGATACAACTGCCTTGAGATGGAGCATGCCAAACATGGGAATCTTGAGTTTAATGCTATCCCACATAAGTCTTCCAGCATCTGTTTTTATATATCGAATCAGACCAATAGCAGCCGCTGCCATGATGCCGAATATAGCCCACCAGTAGTTGACGATAAAGCTGCTTATGCCCATAAGTATCCTCGTGGGCAGAGGCAGGACGCCTCCCATATCAGAGAATATCTCTGAGAACCTCGGTATCACGAATACAAGCATTACAGCAACTGCTGCGCCGCCAACTGTGGTGAGNANNGCTGGATAAATCAAGGCGGATTTAATCTCGTCTCTTAGATGCTGGGATTCTTCAAGAAATCTGGTAAGCCTTGCGAGCGCTGGTTCAAGGGTTCCGCTTGCCTCCCCTGCCTTTAATAAATTTGTATAAATTCCAGAAAAGACCTTTGGATATGCTGCCATGCTCTGGGCAAGGGGTTTCCCAGCCTGGATGCCTTTATAAAGCTCTGAGATTATGCCTTTTAGTATTTTATTCTCTTCCAACTCGGACAGGATTGCCAGACTCCGGTCAAGGGGCAGGCCTGCGTTTAGCATGGTAGATAATTGATGGGTAAATGCAATTATGCCATTTTGAGATACCCCAGAAGGCAGGAATTGGAAGAAAGGGCTTTTCTTTTTCTCTTCTGGCCTTGCAACCTTTAATGGATAGTAGCCCATGGCCTGAAGCTTGTCTATCAGGGCCCTTTCATCCATGACATCCATAGAGCCAGATATTACCGCGCCTTGATTGTCTATTGCTTGATATGTGAATTGTGGCATAAAGTTTTTTTCAACAAATCCCAATGTCAAAATCAAAATGTCAAGGCGCAGGGGATGCTGGGTTATCGTTGTCGAAGCTTGCCCCTGATTGAATCCATCAGGGGCTCGTATCGAGGGGCTGTTGCCCGAACATATTTTTTAAGGACACTCTGAAAAACTCTTTTTCTGTCCCGAGGCCTGCCCCTGAAGGATTCAATCAGGGGTTTTTATCCCCGATTAAAGCGCTCGGGGACGAATCCAGTTCGTTTATAATCAACAAGTTATGGATGCCCGATAGAGACATTCGGGCATGACAATTTTTTAAAAGATAGTTTTTCAGAGAGTCCTTAAGTCTGTCATGCCCGAAAGTCTCTATCCCCGACAGAAACATTCGGGGACGCATCCATAAGGTATTGCCCCTGATAGATTCAGTCGAG
>C687J35504_10001765_pt1 | contig 15024 bp, 13 predicted proteins | sample RifCSPhighO2_02_FD_35504 | JGI IMG/M metagenome (IMG submission 35504) | reverse complement strand
TTACAAATGCACCGGTGCTTATTCCAAAGCCCATGAACGCGGTGTTCGCTTTGATGATCCGGCGCTCGGTATTGATTGGGGTGTGGAAAAACCAACTCTCAATGAGCGTGATTTAGCATTCCCGTTTCTCAAGGACATCGCTCGCGATTTTACTTACACAGCTTAAACTTATGAAACTACTGGTAACAGGGGGCGCTGGTTTTGTCGGTTCCAATTTTATTCACCATATTCTGAATAAATATCCTGATTACCACATAGTCAATCTGGACGCTTTGACATACGCGGGAAATCTGGAAAATGTCAAAGAGTGGGAAAAAGATTCACGCTATACATTTGTCAAAGGTTTTATTGCGGATGAAGAGCTGGTAGAGAAATTAGCCAAGGACGTTGACATTATAGTGAACTTTGCGGCTGAATCTCATGTCGATCGATCCATCCTCGGACCAAAGGTCTTTGTGAAAACGAATATTCGTGGAACACAGGTGTTGTTAGAGGCGGCCAAGAAATATGGAAAACGTTTTCACCAAATTTCCACGGATGAAGTATTTGGTTCACTCAAGCCGAACGATCCTCCTTTCTCTGAGAAAACCCCTTATGACCCGCATAGCCCCTACAGCGCTTCCAAAGCGGCAGCCGATCATCTGGTGCGCGCGTATTTTCATACGTATGATTTGCCCGTCACTATTTCCAATTGTTCCAATAATTATGGACCGTATCATTTTCCGGAAAAATTGATTCCACTGGTTATTACCAATCTGCTCGAGGACAAGAAAGTGCCGGTGTATGGCGATGGTCTACAGATGCGTGATTGGCTGTATGTGGAGGATCATTGCAAGGCGATCGATCTGATTATCCACCAAGGAAAAATCGGCGAGACGTACTGTATCGGCGGCTCGCCTCGCAAAGCTTCGGGCGAAGCGGGCAATAGTGAACGCGAAAATATCTGGATGGTGAAAAAACTCATTGAGCTTCTCGGCAAAGAAGAAGGCGCTATCGAATATGTCAAAGATCGCCCGGGTCACGACCGCCGCTATGCCATCGACTATTCCAAGATCGAGCGCGAACTCGGCTGGCGACCGGAAGTGACTTTGGAAGAAGGTTTGCGCAAGACCGTGGAATGGTTCAAAGAAAATGAGGCCTGGTGGAAAAACGTGAAGTCCGGGGAGTACCGGGAATATTATGAAAAACAATATGCCCGGCAGTAGAACTTTGACCAGGGTTTGGAATTTAGGAAATCAGACACGGGAATCAGACATACATTAAATGATAATCTAATTTTGACAGTTTCTTTGGGGGATTGTCGAAGTTTCACTACCGGGTATGGCAAGTAAAAAAGTCTTGGTTTTGGGGGCAAGAGGGATGTTGGGACAGGAGCTCGTAAGAGTTTTTTCTTTAGACGAGCGGTACGCGCTTTTGGGGTGGGATAGGGAAGATATTGACCCAGCACCTATTGTGCATAATTCTGGGAGTACCCCTGAGAATTCGTCTGAAAAATCTGTTGTACACAATAGGTGCTGGGTGGATGTCACGGATTTCACGGCGGCAGAAAAGAAGATCCGTGAGTATGCCCCGGAAATTATTCTCAATTGTGTTGCGTACAATGCGGTGGATGCATGCGAGGAGAGCGATGAAGAGTATCAAAACGCGCTGCTCCTCAATGCAGAAGTTCCCAAGTTTTTAGCTCGAGTGGCAAAAGAAACGGGTGCGGTGTTGGTCCATTATTCGACGGATTATGTTTTTGATGGAGAAAAAAGCGAAGGCTATAAGGAAAATGATGTGCCGCAACCGCTTTCGAAATATGGAATGAGTAAGTTTACTGGTGAGAAAGCAGTGATAGAGTCATTTGTCATTCCCGTGCAGACGGGAATCCAGAATTCCTGGATCCCGAGTCAAGCCCGGGATGACAGAGAAGAAAATGAGAATGGAGGATATTATCTGATCCGCCTTTCGAAGCTTTTTGGTCAAGCGGCAGCAAGCGCAGCGGCTAAAAAAAGCTTTTTTGAGAAAATGTTGGAGGCGGCCGATTCGACAAAGCTTACGGCAGAGAAAACCAAGGAAGTCGTGCAAGTAGTCGACGATGAGAAAAGTTGCTTTACCTATGCGCCTGATTTGGCTGTGGCTACGAAAGAACTGATCGAATCGGGTGACAGTTTCGGGACATATCACCTGGTAAATACGGGGGGCGTCACCTGGTATGAGGCTGCCAAGGAGCTCTATGCACAGGCGCATATTGGAGTTACAATACAGCCTGTGGGGAGCGACGTCTTTCTGCGCAAGGCTCTGCGTCCGAGGTGCTCGACGCTTCTCAATACCAAGCGTCCGCTTCTCAGGCCATACCAGGAAGCATTGAAGGAATATCTCTCTGAAATGCAAAATGAAAAAATAAAAGTGTAAAATGACAGTGTAAAATGTAAAAATTTTTGAATACAGTGAGATATGATCTAATTTTCCCCTCATATATTTGAATTTTAGATTGTAATTTTTATTTTATGAAAAAGACACTCAAGAAAACAGACCCTAAAATTTACAAGGCCATACAGGATGAGCTGAAGCGCCAGCAGGAGGGCATGGAGCTCATCCCATCGGAGAATATCGTTTCTGAAGCGATACTGGAAGCCATGGGATCGATTCTCACCAATAAATACAGCGAAGGCTATCCGCACAAGCGCTACTATGGCGGGCAGAAGTATATCGATCAGATCGAGGATATTGCGCGTGACCGCGCCAAAAAGTTATTCGGCGTCCCATACGTCAATGTCCAGCCATATTCGGGAAGCCCGGCCAACTTAGCGGTGTATGTGGCCGTATGCAATCCGGGTGATACGGTGATGGGGCAGAGCTTGCCCGACGGCGGCCATTTGACGCATGGCTGGAAAGCCAGCGCCACCAGCATGTTCTATAATGCCGTTCAATACCATGTGAAAGAGAACGGCTATCTTGATCTGGCAGAAATCGAACGCCTGGCGGTAGAGCACAAACCGAAACTCATCTGGGTGGGAGCGACGGCATATGTGCGTGAGTTTCCTTTTCAGAAATTGGCGAGAATCGCCGATAAGGTAGGGGCGTATCTGGCTGCGGATATTGCGCACATTACAGGACTCGTTATTGCCGGCGCACATGTCAGTCCGGTTCCCTATGTGCACATCATTACGACGACGACGCACAAGACATTGCGCGGTCCGCGCGGCGGGATGATAATGGTCACTGCCAAAGGCCTCAAGAAAGATCCGGATTTGGGGAAGAAAGTCGATCGGGCTATTTTCCCGAACCTGCAAGGCGGTCCCCATGACCATACGACTGCGGCCATCGCTGTGGCTCTCGAAGAAGCCGCGATGCCAGAGTTTCGCAGATATGGAAAGCAGATTGTTTCGAATGCCAAAGCCCTCGCTTTGGAGCTCATAAAAAATGGCATGCAGCTGGTAACCAATGGAACCGATAATCATATGATGCTTATGAAGTGCGGCAAAGGGCGCGGCATTCTCCTGGAAAAGGCTTTGGACGCAGTCGGTATTACCGTCAATAAAAACACCGTTCCTCGCGATCCTTCCTCACCGTTTTATCCGAGCGGCATCCGTCTGGGGACGCCGTCCATCACCACGCGAGGGATGAAAGAAAAAGAGATGCGCGCTATCGGGAAATGGATCGCTTCGGTGTTTCACGTCATAGAGGCGTACGACTTGCCGACAAAAAAAGAGGAGATCGCGGGTTATTTGAAAAAGTTTGAGGCTGTGCTCGAGCGCAACAAAGAAATAAAGAAAATTCATAACTCTGTAAAGGCGCTCTGCAAAAAGTTTCCAGCATATCGCTAGTTTTTACCCCGCACAACTTTCAAATTGAGTATGAAAAAGGATATGATTTTATACACGGTAACCCTGCCCGAAATGCTACGCAAAACGTTGCAGGCGGGGTCTACGGCTTTATTTAGTGGATATAGACTAATTCATTATTAAAGTTAAGCGGGGTGCTCTTTTTTGTAGCATTTCGCAGACTCAATGACAAAAAAGGCATGAAAGGAATTATTTTGGCCGGCGGGACGGGGACGCGGCTTCTACCGCTTACGGCAGTCACTTCCAAACAGCTTCTGCCGGTGTATGACAGACCGATGATATTCTATCCTTTGAATACGCTTATCAAGGCGGGGATCAAGGATATCCTCATCATCGTCGCGCCTGATCATTCGGGGCACTTTTTGAATCTTTTGGGATCGATGTTTGAGAAATTCGGTGTGCATATTTCTTTTATGGTGCAGAAGCAGACGCGTGGATTGGCAGACGCTTTCATTTTGGCCGAAGACTTTATTGACGGTGAATCGACGACGCTCATTCTTGGAGACAATATTTTCGAGGATGATTTTACCGAAGCGATTGAGACATTCGAGAAAGGCGGGCGGATTTTCGCCAAGGAAGTCGCTGATCCGGAGCGTTTCGGCGTGGTGGAATTCAGTAGCGATCATCAAGTGTTATCCATCGAAGAAAAACCGGCTCATCCGAAAAGCAGTTTCGCCATTCCCGGTATTTATATTTTTGATCGCGCTGTGGTGGAAATCGCGAAGAGCCTCATTCCTTCGGCACGGGGCGAATTGGAAATTGTCGATGTGCATAAAAACTACCTGGCCAAAGGACTGCTCGATGTGCGGGTCGTCAAGGGCGCTTGGTTCGATACCGGCACTCACGAATCCCTGTTTGAGGCGAGCCAGTTTGTGCGAGAACATCATTTTGCCAGAAACTTCCACCCGATGGTCAATGATGCAATACAGGAATTTAATGCGGAGTTCAAGAAAATCGTTTCTCTGAAAAAATAGCAGGGCGCAGGAGCGTGAAAAATTACTGTCTCGTATCCGCCCCGTACGCGGTCTCCAGGCCGGAGGCGAGAGCATAAATCAAGTAATGAATAGAGCAAAACGTATGCACAACGATCAACCGCGGAAAATAAAAAAAGCGATTATTCCGGTGGCTGGTTTCGGGACGCGTTTCTTGCCAGCCACCAAAGCTCAGCCGAAGGAGATGCTGCCGATAGTGGATAAGCCTGTGGTGCAATACTTGGTCGAGGAAGCGGTGGCTTCCGGTATCGAGGAAATTATTTTCGTGACGGGGCGGGGCAAGCGGGCTATCGAGGATCACTTCGATATTTCCTATGAGCTGGAAGACACGCTGGTGGAAAAGAATAAGCACGAACTTCTCGCAGTTGTCCAAAAAATATCGACGCTGGCCAAGTTTTCCTATGTGCGCCAGCCAGTACCGCTGGGTGACGGGCACGCCATACTTCAGGCGGCCCATCTCGTGGATGACGACGAATCAGTCCTCATTATTTTCGGCGACTGCATCTATGACAGCGAGGTTCCAGCGGCGCGCCAGCTGATCGAAGCCTATGAGAAATATCGGGTACCGATCATCGGGCTTTCGGAGGTGGAGCTGGAAGATGTATCGAAATTCGGCGTGATTGACGGCGAGAAAGTGAATGAGCGCGACTGGAAAGTGACTCACATCGTGGAGAAGCCGACGCCGGAAGCAGCGCCGAGCCGAGCAGTCGCGGTGGGGAAATATATCATTACCAATGAAGTGTTTGAGGTACTGGCAAAAATGGAATCCGGAAAATCAGGCGAGATCCGCTTGGCGGATGCTTTTGATATCATGCTGGAAAGAGGAATGCCGGTGTACGGGCGGAGACTCGAGGGGGAATGGCTCGATACCGGAGATAAGTTAAATTTTTTGAAGACGACCATCCATCTCGGTCTCAAACATCAAGAAATTGGGGAAAAGTTACGCAGTTATTTGAAAAACCTTTCGCTCTAGTTTTGGCCCAAGTTCTGGAAATATATTATGTATTGGATATATCTTACCCTGTTCATTCTCGTTGTTCTCACGCCGAAAGTCATTGCTGAAGGAGTCCTTTTCCTTCGTGAGGAAGACGTGGAGTCGCTCATCATATTCTGCTTCGGGCTTTTTGCCTTTGTCCTCTATTTGGCAAAAGAAAAAGCACTGTGGCGCGTTTTTCAGGAAAAACTGCGCTTGCAGAAACGCACTCATCTGATTACGCGGGACTTGTCCGATTCTTATTCGTATATCGGCGGAATGAACCGGAAATTCGATATTGTGAAAGAGCTTATCTTTCATCTGCCCCAGAGCATGGCAGAGATGCTCGTCAAGAGAGAGCCGGAGACCTACCAGCCGATCATTCAGACCGTGAAGCTTCTGGCCAAGGCTGCGATCGTATCGCTGCGTTTCGTCAATATGAGAACGAAAGACATCGAAAAGGCGGTAGAAAACGACCCGGAAGGAATATTTTCCGCTTTTGATGCGAAGACGCTTCTAGCATCCAAAAAAACATTCTGGGAGGAAGAGGGGTGCGTCGTGATACGCTCGCCGCGTCAGGCGAAAAATATGACGGCTTATATTATTTTTCCCAAAGCGACGAATCGGATAGATGACATAGAGGTTTTCAAAATTCTCGCATCGCAGGCGCTCCTCCTCTTCTGTATCGATCGATTCGGCGCGGCGGAAAGAAAAAAGTGAGTCCGCTCCCCCTTCCCTTTGTTGTTAGTTGTCAGCTAAACATATGCGCATAGGCATTGATGCTCGTTTTTACGGTTCGGTCGGGAAGGGGCTCGGCCGGTATACCGAGAAACTCATCGAACATCTGGAGGTATTGGACACGGACAACGATTACGTTGTTTTTTTGCGGCGGGAGAATTTCGACGAGTATGTGCCGAAGAATGCATGCTTCAAAAAAGCGCTGGCGCAGCATGCCTGGTACGGTTTTTCCGAGCAACTGCTTTTTCCGTTCTGCTTGCTCTTATTCCGTTTGGATCTGGTACATTTCCCGCATTTCAATGTTCCTGTTCTCTACCCGAAGAAATTCATCGTGACTATCCATGATCTCATTCTCCTCCATTATCCGACGCGGAAGTGTTCGACACGCACAGCGTTTTTTTATCGGATGAAGTTTGCGGCCTATCGTTTTGTCATCGCGCGCGCTATTCGTCGCGCCGAGCATATCATCGCTGTTTCACATTTTACAAAGAGAGATATTCTTGATCGGTATCCGGCCGCGCGCGGCAAGGTATCGGTGACCTATGAGGCCGCTGATTCAGCGTGTCAGTTTCTTCCCTCGGAACAGACAGAACGTCTTTTTGGCCGGCTCGGATTGCTCCAAGGAGCCCCGTCAGATGCCCGCTTTCCCTTCGTGCGTGATATACTGAAACCATATCTTCTGTACGTAGGGAATGCCTATCCGCATAAAAATCTTGAGGCGTTTTTGCGGGTGGCTCCTCTTTTTCCGGCGTATCAGTTCGTGCTCGTCGGCAAAGAAGATTATTTCTATCGGCGTCTCAAAAAAAGAGTAGAGGAACAGGATATCCGCAACGTCGTTTTTGCGGGGTTTGTCGATGATCGGGAACTCAGTGCCCTGTACCGCTTCGCCCTGTGCTATATCTTCCCATCGCTGTATGAGGGTTTCGGATTGCCGCCGCTCGAGGCGATGGCGCACGGGCTGCCGGTTCTTTCTTCCCGCTCGGGTTCACTCCCGGAAATCTTGGGTGGTGCCGCGCGCTATTTTGATTCCCAGGCGCCTGGCTCGTTTGAGGGTGAACTGAGAACCATGATGCATTCAGAAACAGCGCGTCAGGAGCTTATTCTCCGCGGCTATCGTCAAGCAGCCCGCTTTAGTTGGGAACGGATGGCGCTCGAAACGCAGAAACTTTACACATCAAGCATCAAAAACAAAGATTAAACAGACCAAAGTGACTTCTCCATATCGGCGACAATTTTCCCATATTTCTGATATCCAGCCGCCCAAGCGACGAGCGGTTCCTTCGCGGCCAACCTCGACTAGCTCGAGTCTAGGCGGGCCAGCCTCGCTCGCCTCGCTGAAGTTTGGACGAAGCGGGCCGAGTCTAGGCGAGCCAGCCTCGCCGTCCGCCTCGGATCGACCGAGTCGAGGTCAGAGTCTAGGCGGGCCGGAAGGGGAGTTCGAAAAAAGAGATGAAGGGTATATTCCTCGTCCGCCATGGACTCCTCTCCTACCCATTCAGTCGGCATATGCCTCTGATAGCATTTATCCTGCCGAAAAAACAGCGTTATTTTTCAGGCGGTCGCGGTATCCTCTCGCGATGATTTTTTTGGTCGTTCTCATAGCGGGTGGGATATTTTTCGGGGTACGCAAGATGCTAGAGGTGAAAAATACCGTACTCCGGGATGGCCAAAGCGGTTATGAGAATCTGGCGTTGGCCGTGAAAGATATGCAGTCCGAGCGTTTTGGCACAGCACTCGATCATTTCAATGACGCACAGCAGGCGTTTTCTCGCGGCGGGGCGAGTCTTTCTTCGCGGGGAGGATCGCTTCTTGATCTCACGCGCTTCGTTCCGGGACTTTCCAGGATAGCTTCAGGCAAATACGCGCTGGAAGCGGGGAAGCATTTTGCCGCCGCGGGNATNCCGCTNNCNNGAGTCACTGAAGAATTCTCGCTTTNCAAAGGAGCTGNNGNGCAAGGAAAAAAAATTTCGTTCCTCGATGTTTTCCAGCGTATCAAAATACCGCTTCAGGGGGCCATCGTGGAATTGGAAGCCGGGAATCAGGCGCTGGCCCGAGTGGATATCCAGGATATTCCGGCAGAGAAACGGGATCAATTCTTGTTGGTGAAGCAGAGCTTGCCGACATTTATCGGGCTGGTCAAAAGTTTTGATCGGCATGAGGCGCTCTTTGAAGAGCTTTTGGGAGGCAACGGTCCGCGCAAGTATCTTTTTCTTCTCCAGAATAATCAGGAAATGCGCGCGACCGGCGGCTTCATCGGGAGTTATGCGCTGATGGATATGAGTGACGGCGCGATGCGGCGCTTTTTCGTGGATGGCATTTTCAATCCCGATGGCCAATTGAAGGAAAACATCGTGCCGCCGAAAGCCATACAGAAAGTGAGTGCGGCGTGGAGCCTGCATGACAGCAACTGGTTTCCGGATTTTCCCGTATCGGCTGAGAAGGCGATGTTTTTCTATGAAAAAACCGGCGGGCCGACGGTAGATGGAGTGATTACCCTCACGCCCACCTTGATGCAAAAACTGCTCTCCGTGACGGGGCCGATCACGCTGCCTCAGTATGGCTTGACAGTAGACGCGGATAATTTCATTCCCATCATCCAAGAACAGGTAGAAGTGAAATACGATAAAGAGGAGAATCAGCCCAAAAAAATACTGGCCGATTTCATGGCCCTCCTGTTGGAAAAGGTTTTCGCTTCGCAGGACAAAATGGCGCTCTATAAAATTGCGGAAGCGTTGGTGGAAGGGTTGAACGAGAAGCAGATGCTCATCTATATGCGCCACAGAGAGACGGAAGCACTCATCGATGCGGCTGGCTGGTCGGGGCGGGTGCTCCCGGCAACGGGGGATTACCTCTCCGTCATCCATACCAATATCAATGGGTACAAGACAGACGGCGTCATTGACGAAACTATCAGGCATCAGGCAGAAATAGAGAGTGATGGATCGATCATCGATACGGTGTCCATCACGCGGACGCATCGCGGAGGACAGACGCCCTATGCGTGGTGGAACAAAGTGAATGCCGACTATCTGCGCGTATACGTGCCGGCCGGTTCGGAACTTTTGTCAGCCAAAGGGGCGACGTGGGAATTTCCCGTGGCGCCGCTCGATTATCAGGCGCTCGGTTTTCGCCGCGACGCGGAGGTCGAACGCGAAGAGAACTCTATCGTTATCGATGAGAAAAGTGGAACCCGCATCTATCAAGATGCCGACAAAACTGTTTTTGGCGCCTGGGTCTACGTCAGCCCGCAAGAATCCGTGACGGTTGAATACCAGTACCGTTTGCCGTTTACCATAGATGTGAAGAAAATACAGAGTGGCGGTGTCTCCTCGTACGCGATGCTGTATCAAAAGCAGTCCGGATCAATCGGCAGCAAGCTCAATTCATCGGTGGTTTTTCCGGAAAAGTTCCAGGTAATTTGGCAGATGAATGGAAATCTGATACCGTACGATCGTCAGTGGAAGCTTGAAACCGATTTGAAAACCGACGTTTTTGCCGGAATGGTTTTCGGCGCTGCGAAATGAACACATCTCTGCCCGGTAGTAGAACTTCAACAACAAATTCTTCCCAAAGTTTTTAGTCGTAAGTTGTCAGTCGTAAGTTTTTTCAATATGGTCAAACGATGGATAGAGAATCTTACGCTGTGGAGCAGCGCTCCGAGCAAAACGGTCGGCAGCGCGGCCATGCTCATCGCGATAGCCGGCATCGTCAGCCGTATCTTGGGGTTTTTCCGCGACCGTATTTTGGCTTCGCATTTCGGTGCGGGGGATGTTCTGGATGCCTATTATGCGGCCTTTCGCATTCCGGATCTGATTTATAGCTTTCTTGTCTTGGGGGCTTTGAGCGTGGCGTTTATCCCGGTTTTTACCGGGCTTCTGGCTGACAAGAAGGAAGAGGAGGCCTGGAAACTGACTTCTGGCATTTTGCATCTGATGCTTTTTGTGCTTGGGATGTTGGCGCTCTTCGGCATCTTGTTCGCCCCATGGCTGACGGGAATGATTGCCCCGGGCTTTGCTTCGGAAAAAAGAGAGATCGTCATTATGCTGACGCGGGTGATGCTCCTTTCCCCGATCTTTCTGGCGGTGAGCGCGGTGTTCGGAGGCGTACTCGTCTCTTTCAAGCAATTCGCGGCGTATTCGTTTGCGCCGGTTTTTTATAATATCGGCATCATTTGCGGGGCGCTGTTTTTGGTTCCGTTCTTCGGTTCGCTTGGCTTGGCCTGGGGCGTCGTACTGGGATCATTCCTCCATATGCTGGTGCAGTACCCGTCTCTCTATCGCTGTGGATTCCGCTATCGGCTGTATTTTTTCCATGCCTGGAAAGATCAGACGATACGTCGCGTCGTGCGGCTTATGATTCCGCGCTCGCTCGGTATGGCGGTCAATCAGGTGAGCTTACTCATCATAACGATCTTCGCATCGACTTTGGCATCCGGCAGTCTGGCCGTCTTTACGCTTGCCAACAATATCCAGAGCGTGCCGCTTGGATTGTTCGGTATCGCTTTCGCGCTGGCGGTTTTCCCATCGCTCTCTTTTTTTGCCGCCAAGCAAAGGGAACAGGATTTTTTCGAAATACTGACGCAGACATCGCGGCGCATCCTGTTTTTCGTTCTGCCCCTGTCTCTTTTCATGATCATCTTTCGCGCCCAGTTCGTGCGCGTTATTCTGGGAAGCGGACAGTTCGATTGGGAAGACACCATTCTGACTTTCCAGGTGTTGGGATTTCTTTCGGTGAGTCTCTTCGCCCAGAGTTTGATACCGCTCTTCGCGCGCGCGTTCTTCGCCCTGCAGAATACCAAGACTCCTTTTTACATCGCTCTCCTCAGCACGGCGCTCGAGATCGCGCTCATCCCCATCCTTCTGCCGCACTACGCTGTTCTCGGTCTGGCTATCGCATTTTCCGTGGGCAGCGTCGTCAACTTCATATTTCTGTACTTTGCTTTGCGGAGGAAAGTCTCTCTGTGGGATGATCGCGCGTTTCTCTCTCCGATGCTCAAAATCTTTTTCGCGGCACTGGTGGCCGGGGCTATCGCGCAAGCTTCCAAATCTGTCTTTGCGCTCACGATCAGCGAACTGGATACGTTCGTGAAAGTGTTCCTCCAGCTCCTCACGGGGCTCATTATCGGCGGGGTGTCTTTCGTAGCGGTGTGCCACTTGCTTCGGATAGATGAGCTTCAGATGGTGAAGCGTTTCTTTGTCTACAAAGTTCTACGTCAGCCGGAAACAGCCGTGCTGGCCGAAGACCATCCGGAACGGGGGGATTGGTAACTTTGGGTGGANCCCGGTTACAAATAATACTTGTTACGTTGCTTTTCAAACAATGAAAGACGAAGTCGCCTTGCGGCTTATATTCGGAGAATAATCTCCATTCCATCTGGATTTGTGACGGGGTGGACGGATTTCATTAAATGTGTTTGAATAGGGAGTCGCAATTTATTAACAGTATTTTTAAAGGGAGAAGGAAATGCCGGAAAGGAAGAAAATAGAGGATTATTACGCTCGGGCGAGGCAGAGAATTCACGACCAAGGTGGTACAATAAACGGCGAATCGCTCGAAGTGAGAGTAGTAGCGGCGATGGAGATTCTCAATTTCCTTGAAAACAAGGCTCTCGAATGGAGTGTTAGCCTACCGCCAGATTTTCACTCCTATCGAATTGTTCTTGAAACGATTCAAGGAATCATAAGAAAAAGGAAAGGATACCGTCAGCCGAAGGCGTGAAAACACGCGCGATGCCGGATACGGCGGGAAAGCGTCACTTGGAATCTCAAGAAGACGCTTTTTTCATTTTTCCTTGCTTTGGAAGCATTTTTCATCTACCGTAGAGTATATGTCTTTTCGCCAACAAAACATCCGCAACTTCTGTATCACCCCGTAAAATTCCCCACTTGGGAATCACGGGGCGTGTCGCCCATAACTATGAGACAAGAAAATATAAGGAATTTTTGCATCATCGCCCATATCGATCATGGCAAAAGCACCTTTGCTGACCGCTTGCTTGAGCTGACCAAAACAGTGGAAATGCGCAAGATGAAAGAACAGCTTTTGGATCAGATGGATCTGGAACGGGAGCGCGGCATCACGATCAAGCTGCAGCCGGTGCAGATGCACTATACCTACCAACGACCAATGACTAACGACCAACGACACAGAGAAAAACAAGCAGGTCAAGAGTCGTCAGTCGTCAGTCGTGAGTCATCAGATTCAGAGTTCACTCTGAATCTGATAGATACTCCAGGGCATGTGGATTTCCATTACGAAGTCTCTCGGTCGCTGGCGGCCGTCGAGGGAGCCATTCTCCTCGTGGATGCGACCAAGGGCGTCCAGGCTCAGACGCTGGCCAATCTTTATCTGGCCGTCGAGCAGGGACTGACCATCATTCCGGTNGTGAANAAGATNGATCTGCCCAATGCGGAAACGGAAAAGACCAAAAAAGAAATCGTGCATATTCTCGGCTGTAAGGAAGAGGATATTCTTCTCGCTTCCGGCAAGACAGGGCTGGGAGTGGAAAAAGTATTGGAGAGGGTGATCGAACTGGTTCCGCCGCCGGGCGGCGATGAGGAGAAACCGCTCCGCGCGCTTATCTTCGATTCAGTGTACAACACCTACAAAGGAGTGGTCGCCTATGTGAAAGTCGTGGATGGTTCGGTCAAGCGCGATGACGCGTTGCATATGCTCGGCACGGAAAAAGAGGGCATGACGGTGGAAGTCGGGTTATTCAAACCGGGGTTGGTACCGACCGATATATTGCGTGCCGGAGACATCGGTTACATCGCGACGGGACTGAAGGAAGTTGCTCATTGCCGAGTCGGCGATACGGTGACGTGGAGAGTCGGTGAGCGTGAGAAAATAGTGGTAGAGCGTTTGCCTGGGTACAAAGAAATCAAACCGGCCGTGTATGCCAGCCTCTATCCGGTGGAGGGGGATGACTATACACTCATGCGCGATAGCTTGGATAAATTGAAACTCAATGATGCGGCGTTCACATTCGAGCCGGAGAGCAACCAGGCGCTGGGCAGGGGTTTCCGGTGCGGTTTCTTGGGACTGCTCCATCTGGAGATCATTCAGGCGCGGCTGGAGCGCGAATTTAACTTGACGCCGACCATCACGACGCCATCGGTCGTGTATGAATTGGAACTGCATGGCGATACGAAACGCATCCCGCTTTACTCACCGGCTGATTTGCCGGATATGGCCAGCATCGAAAAGATCTATGAGCCGTATGTCGCGCTTTCGATCGTGACGCCGAGCCAATATCTGGGGAATGTGATGTCGCTCACCCAGTCTATCCGGGCGGAATACAAGAATACCGAGTACATCGATGCGGAACGAGCCGTTCTTTCGTTTGAGGCGCCGCTTATGGATGTTATCGTGAATTTTCATGATGAATTGAAAAGCGCTTCATCAGGCTACGCGTCGATGAATTATGAGCCGATCGAGTATCGCGAGAGCGACGTGGTGAAGCTCGAAATTCTGGTGGCCGGCGAGCGCATTGATGCGTTCGCCCGGATGATTCCCAGACAGGCGGCCTACGCCGAAGGCAAGCGAGTGGTGGAAAAACTGAAAGAAGTCATTCCCAAACAAAACTTCGCTGTGGCCATCCAGGCGGCTATCGGCGGCAAGGTCATCGCCCGCGAAACGATATCGGCCTATCGCAAGGACGTAACCGGCTATCTCTATGGCGGCGACTTTTCGCGTAAGAAAAAATTGCTCGAGAAACAGAAACGGGGGAAAAAGAAAATGCGCGACATCGGAAAAGTGACGATTCCTAGCCAAGCCTTTCTGGCTGTTTTGAAGAAGTAACTTAATCCGATACTGACAGATGATGTATTTCAAATTATACCATTTGCAGACGGCCGTCGACAAATGGTATAATGGTCGTATGAGCGGATTAGGAAAAAATCAACAGAAAATGCTTCTCCTCCTTTTGGGTGGCTTGACGCTGGCAATAAATACTTCTCCGTCGGGAAGCCACAAAATCATCAAAGCAGTAGTGAAAGATTGGAAGCGTATCAATCGTTTGAGGCCGGAACGTTCTTTGAAGACGCTTGAAGAAAATAAATATATTATCTTTAAGAAAAAAGGACAGATCTTTTTCCCCATGCTGACTGCCAAAGGTCGGCGCCAGGCATTTCTGGCTGGTTTACAGGGATTATCTATCCCAACTCCGCCAGTATGGGATAAGCGGTGGCGGGTGGTATTGTTTGATATCCCTGAGGAAGAGAGAAAAATAAGAAACATTCTCAGGCAGCATTTGAAAAGGATGCATTTTTTCAGCCTGCAGGAGAGCGTTTTTGTCCATGCCTATGATTGCGAAAAAGAAATCCGCCGGTTGAGTGAGTATTTTGGCAACGGGAAATACATCCGTTTTATGGAAGCGAATTGGATTGACAACGAAACCGCATTGAAGACCCACTTCAAACTTCGTTAAATCAATAAATCAGCGTGTCAACCCGTTTCTTACCATCTATCGACGGCCGTCGACAAATGGTAAAAG
>C687J35504_10001754_pt1 | contig 15091 bp, 19 predicted proteins | sample RifCSPhighO2_02_FD_35504 | JGI IMG/M metagenome (IMG submission 35504) | reverse complement strand
ATTTCGGCTACAAATCATATAAGCGCCGCCTTAGCTCAGCTGGTAGAGCGGCAGTTTTGTAAACTGCAGGTCGGGGGTTCGATCCCCTCAGGCGGCTTATGATTATCGGTTCGGATTTTAAGGGGTATATATAAATCCCGAGGAGGAATCCGGACTATGGACTTGAAAACGCAGATATATGGTGCCCTGAAGACGATAGAAAGGCACGAGAAGAATATACGAGAAAGCAAGGAGATAACCGAGAGAAACAAGCAGCTAATTTTTGAATTCAAAGACTTTTGCTCGGCGTTAGGCAATTCCAAGCACAGGCTGGGCATCGTTCTTAGGAACATGTACATCTTTGGCAGGCTAATTGAAACGGATTTTGACAAAGCCACAAGAAAGGACATAGAAAAGGCGATGTCCAAGCTTAACGAGAGCCATTACGGCGCATGGAGCAGACAGATGGTAAAGCAAAGCCTGAAACGCTTCTACCGTTGGCTGAACAATCTTGAAAGCACTGATGCGCTGCCTGATTGCGTTAAGTGGGTCAAGGGCAAAAGCCCGCCGAACATGCTGAAGAAAGAGGACTTGGTTACAGAAGAGGAAGTAGTGAAAATGCTGGAGTCTACTCCACAGCTAATGTACAAGGCGTTGATGAGTGTTCTCTACGAAAGCGCCATGCGTCCGGGCGAGCTTCTCCAGATGCAGATAAAGGACGTCCACTTTGACAGGAATTATGCTACAATATACGTTAGAGGCAAGATGGCTAAGTCTTCTGGCGACAGAAAGATATACCTTATCAGAAGCTACGACATTCTGATGAAATGGCTTCAGAGCCATCCGTTCAGGCAGAACAAGGAACATCCTGTATGGATAGTATCTACAAGGCAGGTTTACAAGAAGAAAGGGCTATATGGAAAGGCGCTAAGTCTTGCATTTCTGAGCAAGCTGCTGAAGAACTGCGCCAGAAAAGCAGGCGTTCAGAAACGTGTTTATCCTTATCTGTTCAGGCACAGCAGAGGCACACGGCTATACATAGAGCTAGGCGAGAGTATGGCAAAGAAGCAGATGGGCCACGTGCCGGACTCGGGGATGGCTAAGACGTATAACCACATGAACGAGGAAGACGTGCTGGAAAAGCTGAAGGAAATCCACGGCATAAAGGAGCCGGAAAAAGAAGGGGAGAAGAGCGAAGCATGCCACAAATGCGGCCATCCTAACCAGTTCGGAGCGGACATGTGCGGGAGATGCGGGCTGTCGCTGAACCTTAAAACTGCAATGGCTATAGAGCAGGAAAATAGGCAGAAGGACGAGCAACTTCAGCTAATGAAGCAGATACTGGACAGTTTCCAGAAGAATCCAAAAGCTATGAAGCTCATCTCGGACCCTGAGTTCATAGAGCAAGAGGCGGAGAAGAGGGCAAAGGTAATGTTTGAGGAATGGGTCAAGACATCGAAATAGCTTTGGCTTAACAATAAAAGTGTTTAATATATTGATTTTTATGGAAATTTTCCCATCTATTTTTCCACAAAGATCAATTCCTAAAAGAGAAGAGATAGAATCGAAGGTAGCCGAGTTTAAGATAAAACTAGAAAAGAAACATACCTTAATTGACCAGTATAAGAAGCGCGTTGATATTTTGTTCTTATCCTGTGATAAGGAACTGAGAGAAAAGGCCGCAAAGATGCTTAATGATAGCGGTTATAATGCCCTTACAATAGAAGATTTCAAAAAGGACTATAAATTTCTGACAGAATTCGAGATTGAGAAAGAAGCCATTAAAATAGCAACGGTTATTATAGCTATAGAACCAAATTGCATTGACGGTGATATTAAAAGATGCCCAGGCCTTGTTCAGGAATGCACTCTTATTATGAATGAAAGAAAATTTCAAGATAAAACAGTTTTGGTAGTTGACGAACGGTTGGATTATCTCGACATTACAAATTTAGAAAATCTGCATTATCTTTATTTCCCAAAAATCTATAGGTGCCCTTATGATAATCAAGAGAAGCTAGTTGAATTATGTATAGCTATAGCAAAGAAGAAAGTTCACCGCCAGGTAATGAATTTTCTTAATGATGGAAATATATAGACATATAAATATTGCCAGAAAATATATATAGGGATTGAATATGAATGAAGAAGTTCTTAATAAATTAAAGGAATATGCAGAGATTCTAAAGGACGAAACAGCTTTAAAAATAGTTTACTATCTATATAAATATAATCCTGATGTTCTCATAAAGGAAATAAATGCAGAATTACAAATTAGCGAAGACGATATAAAAATACGCATAGAAAAACTATTAAAAAATGGAATAATATTTAGAAATCCTGAAACAGATAGTTATACAATGACACCATTTGGGAGAAACGCTTTCAGAGAATTAGTCCATCCACAATGACATTATTTATTCAATTGTCATATTAATATCTATAAGCCCTTTCAGAATTCTAGAGTTATATTTTTCTAGCAAGTCTATTTTCCAAACCACTCCTATATTCTTTGCTATGTCCTTTCTTTTACGCAAAAATTTCAGAATATCGCCAGACTTATTAAAGTTGCCAGAAAAGCCACTATCTTCTAGGACTTTTCTATTATCTAATCCTGTCATATAGTGTTTACCGTTTACGTCCTTTACGATAGAAGCTCTAATATTACTCTTATACTCCCACAAAGTTTTTGAGTTGAATTTATGTAATCCATCTTTCATTATATTCTTAGTTTGTTTATAAATAACGGGTTCTATATACCTCTTTGTATTCTTTAATGTCATTGTGCTTTTTAAAGGATCTGTATCTACTATCTGTATTTCGTCTCCTTTTTTCCATCCCATACATATCAATTCATCCATTGGCAGATTGATACTTGCCTTTCTAGAAACTTTACTAAATTGTAATTTCATTATTGGCATTTAGTAAGAGTTAATATAAAGCTGCGGTACCGCACAAGTAGAAAGCTAATTTTAGGTATATAGTAAGATATGGTAAGACTGCAGGTAATTTTGAACGAGCAGAAGGCTACACAAGTCAAAGAAACAGCAAAGCAGCAAAATAGAAGCATTAGCAATTTTTTGGCTCACCTCATAGGCAAAGCGTTGGAGGATAATTTCCATGCAAAAGAACAGTGACTTTCTCGATATAATTGAAACTCTTGCAAAGCAGAAGTTTCGTCAGATGAAAAAGAATTGGCAAGAAAAGAAAATTTTAGGGGTAATAGTAAATGGCAACAAAGATTCTTGAAAACCGCTTATCTGAGCTTTTGAAACATGCCGGATATGTCAATGGCTTCCTTGAAGAAATTACCCGCTCTGCTGGGCATATAGGCGTTGTACTTGTTGACGGCAACTTCAGGCAGCGTTTTTGTGGTAAATATGGTCTGAAAAAAGAGGAGCTTGCTTGTCTCATCAAACTAAGCGAAATGTACGGTTTCCTAAGGTTCAATTACCGAACAAAGAAAATACATCTTTTGAGGTGGACATAAATGTCCGGTAACTATTTCCTTGAGAAAAGAAGGCGAGACAAAAGGAGGCTTCTGAAGAGGTTCCACAGAAACCCTAACATGGATGAAGACAGAATAGCAGCTCTTTTCTCTATGGATACGGGGTACAGAATAGAAACGGTAAAACGCATGGTTGAAGAACTGAGAGAAGCAGGCCTGATACCGCAGTTTTCATAGAGAGATATAGATAGATATAGCAATATATGAGGTATGAAAAAATTCAGAATTTAATAGGAAAAGTTGTAGATATTGTAAAAAAGTTGCTACAAACTCATATCATTTCGGGAATTTTGAGGCACTTTTATGCTCGTTGAACAGTGTCATAATATAACCGTAAAACTGATAGCCAAGAAGCTCGCAGATAAAGGAATAAACATAAAGCGTGTGGAAGAGCTTGTATTCACGTTTGAAGGCGAAAAATACCCGTCATATGTAACCCTCGATAAAATGAAGACAATGTTCAGCGGGGAACGGGTATGGTTTCTATGCCCTGGTTGCGGTTATAGGAAGTATAAGCTGTTTCTTCAGCCGGGCGATGCGAGATATAGATGCCGAACCTGCAGGAATTTGAAGTATCAACTCCAGAACGTATCCCATAGCGACCGATACATCGTCATCAGATATAGAAGGGCGTGCGAGAAGCTTCAAAAGACACGATGCAAGGAGGAAAGGCTTAGAAAGCTGTTCTTAGATGTATTCAAATGGAAGGTTAAGTACGATGATTACTGTAGGCACGTCTTCAATAAAAGCGAAAAGCATATGGCACCCACAGTTAAATGGCTGGAGCGGATGAAGAAGAGAAGGGAAAAAAGAGGGCAATCAGAAAATCCGCGTTGGTGGGAGGATGATACGTATTCATTCTAAAACACTTAAAAAATAACTATTTACTATGAGAGTAATAACATGGAACGTCCACGGCGCAGGAAAGGAAAGCCCTTTATGGAAATTATTTCTGGAACTACAGCCCGACATAGCGTTACTTCAGGAAGTCGGAGATGTGCCAGAAGAGGTAAAGGAGCTGTTCGGTGTTTTATCAAAACCGGCTATTCGCAAAGCTGGCATGCCTCAAAAATTCAGCACCGTTGTTCTTGCCAAAGGCGAAATTCTTAAGGAAATACGCTTATCGTCTGACCATGAGTGGGTAAACCGTGAGCTTGAGTTCTTCAGAGGAAATTTCGTAAGCTGCATAGTGAAATTGCCGGAGAAGGCGCCGGTTAATGTGGTTTCTGTATATAGCTCTGCTTGGCCGGTAGACAAGAACAGGCTGAAAGGAATAGACGTATCGTCAGTAAAATTAAAATCTAATCCTGACGTCTGGGGAACCGAGATTCTCTGGGCAGCGCTAAAGCATGTAGTTTCTGACGGCAACTGGATAGTAGGGGGCGACTATAATATTTCCGAGACGTTTGACAGGGAATGGCAGGACGAGCACGGAGTAAAATACGGTATCCGCAGTTCCGGCAACAGGGAGATTCTTGACAGGATGCAGCAGTTAGGGTTTACAGAATGCCTTCGCGGAAATAATGGCAAGATAATCCCGACTTTCAGGCATTCCAACAAGGAAGTAGCCCATCAGATAGACCATTTGTTCGTGACGAATAACTTGTATCAGCGACTAAAGGGGTGCACGGTAGGCGATGAATCTGTCATATTTGGCAAATCGCTGAGTGACCATCTACCTATTGTGGCTGATTTTGAAAGGTAGAATAAATTCAATCCTCGGTAAAAAAATCATAGTCTATCTTCTTTATCTCGTATGCTTTTTCAGTTGTAACACCTATGCCATAATTAAACATGTACTTTTTGAGATTCTTAGCATCTATAAGTATAATGTTCTTTCTGCCTCTGGAGATCATGTCTTCTGCATCCTTCGGAAAACGTGAAGTCGTAATAAATACGCCTTTGCTCACACCTTTCATCTCCAGAGTTCCCACGAAATCCCGAAGCATTGAGGCGGAAACAGGAGTATCCTCCCCAAACCTCTTGGCCTGAAAGAATATCTTATCCAAGCCAAGCTTATCCTGACTTATGAAGCCATCTATACCACCATCACCAGTTTTACCAGTGACTTTAGGTTCTCCATATCCCATTGCTGATAGAAGTTTTGATACTACATTCTCAAAAAATGCAGGGCTCTTGTTCATCAAATTCTCAAGAAGTTCCTGTTCCAAATTTGTACGAATAGAGTTATACCCGTTCTCCATCAATTCCTCTGGGGTGGCATTTCCAAACTCTGTCATTTCGTCTGTTAGCTCGTTGTCGTTTCTCTCGCGTCTAATTGTCCTAAATTCAACAAATTCAGGAAATTGATTAAGAAAATTTGTGTCTATTTTGCTTGGATTTTGGCTTAGAACATCCAGTCCTTTTTCAGTTATTTTTATATAACCTCTTCTTGGGCTTTCCACTAATCCCGCTTTCTTAAGATATGTACCTGCCCAACCGATTCTATTATCAATAACTTTCATCTGCCCTTTCGGAAGAAGACGGCTTTTCTCTTCCTCATTTAGAGAAAATTCCTCTGATATTTGTTTTATAGGCTCGTTTCTGTGGTGTTCTTTTCCATCTGCAAGAAACTTCAGTAATGGGAGCATTATCGTCTGGTAATCGGGTATTACCATATTTGTAAATATAGAGAAAAGTATAAAAACTGGGGATCAGAGGTCTTAAAATGACCTTTTTCGATGAACACTACCTTTTCCGAGCTATACATCTCGATCAGGTATCTATATCGAGAGAACATGCAGGGCCAGATAGTTTTGAAGGCGCAGTGAAAACGGACATTAAGCTCACTGAAAATAAAAGTTTAGAAGAAATGATAAGCGAAATAAGACTCACGCCTAAAGGTCCATATTGGATAAGTAGAATATTGGACAAGACACACGAATTCAAGGAAGTCGATATAGAAAAGCTAATCTTGGGGCATACAACTGATAAGGTTCCCGATTCTTCAGGTAAACCAGTAATATTATTTGTTGAGGAGAACCAACTCAACCAAGATACTCAAACAAAAATACAACGAGTAATAAACACCTTTGATATACATCATGAATACTCCAAATATTTGCCTATTATTGCCGATGATTTGGGAGCTAAATATAGTATAATTCAAGGAAACCACAGAGCCATGGCATACTATAAAAAAGGCTTCAAGAAGGTGCCTGTGATAGTTTGTAGACTATCTGCCATGTCCGCGACTTGAAGCAAGCATTCTAATAATCTTCTACAAATTTTTTGAAGGCATCTGGCAACATATATATTGCAGTTTCCCGTGACTCTGAAACGTTCCATACTTTAAAACCTGTTATCTTACCTTCTTTCACATAATACCATATAACAAAAAAGGGTAAGTTAGATAGTTGGGAGAGTTTATGAGTAGCTTTAAAGTTTGCATTGTCCTCTATATATCTTCTGTCAGTAACATGGCTTTCTTTTACTTCAAAAATTGCCTTAAGAACGATTTCATCGTTTTCAAACCTATATTCTAAAAAATCTACATCTGTCACATAACAATGTCTCTCAAGATTTTCTCTATGCCATTTGTTAAAAATTAAATCTCTGCTACCTCTAACATCTACTCTGATTCCACGGTTATCTCTCGGTAGTTCATCCATCAAAATCACTTCTTTAGATGTAAGTTATTACATGCGATATGTTTTTAACTATTGAAAATTATGTGTCATTGTAGTTACTATATAGTAATATTCTACTATGGAATTTAACATTTAAACTGTGAAAGAAAAATTATCATAATGAACAACTTAGAGCTACACTGGAAAAACAAGAAAATCGAGATAGAGAAAATAGCCCTTCCTTTCCAGAAGGTAGAAACAATAAATCTTTCCAGAACCGGCAGAAATACCCTTGCCGCCCATACGGGAATAAGCACGGACTGGAAAAATAAGCTTATCTGGGGAGACAACAAATACGTTCTTGCCTCCCTCTTAAAAGACCCTTCCATAGCAGGCAAAGTCAAACTAATCTATATAGATCCGCCTTTCTTCACGGGCACAAACATGAACATGAATATCAAAATAGGCGACAAAACAGAAGTCACAAAAGAGCCTTCTGCTATAGAAGAGATCGCCTATAGAAACATGTGGAAAGAAGGACCTTCTTCTTTCTTGCAGTATATCTACGAACGAATAAAGTTAATGAAAGATTTACTTTCCGACGATGGCGTTATCTATGTTAGATTTGACTATCACTATTCACACTATGTAAAGTTAATTTTAGACGAACTTTTTGGATATGAGAATTTTAGAAATGAAATTGTAATTAATAGAACAAGAAAAAACGTTATGGAATCTCAAACGCAAAGAGTATTTCCTACTGCTACAGACTCTTTGTTTCTCTACTCTAAAACGAATAATGCGCTATTAAATCCTGTTGTCAAGAAGATGGAACAAAAACGAAAAGCGTTTTGGAGACACATGGACGACTCTGCCGGCCAAGGAAGTCCAAAAGTATTTTTTGAAAAGAAACTCTCCCCTCCCGTAGGAAAACACTTCAAATATTCTCAAGAGAAAATAAATCAAATGATTTTAGAAGAGAGATTACGATTGAAGTGTAAAGAATGTGGATATGAACATACAAAGGGAATATGGAAGAAATGTACTGAATGTAAAAAAGATAACCCAAGACCGGAATATCTTGTAGCTGAAAAGGAACACCAATTAATTGACACCAACTGGACAGATATTTCTGGCTATTCTTTTAGCACAGGATACCCTACAGAAAATGCAGAGACACTACTTCAGAGAGTTATAGAAGCATCTTCAAATGAGGGAGATATTGTAGCAGACTTCTTTGCTGGCTCCGGCACTACTATGGCGGTAGCTGAAAAAATGAAGCGGAGATGGATAGGATGTGACATAGGTAGATTCTCAATTCATACGATCAGGAAGAGGTTATTGGACATTCCTACATGCAAGCCATTTGAAGTTCTGAACATGGGCAAATATGAAAGAAAGCACTGGGCTACAGAGGCATTAGGTGAAAACTATAAGAACTATGTGACGTTTATTGTTAAGCTCTACAATTCTAATTCGCTTGACAATTTCCAGTTTATTCATGGTAAAAAAGGTAGCAGAGCCGTTCATGTAGGGCTGGTAGATTCCCCTGTTTCCAAAGATGAGATAATAGATGCCCTTGCTGAATGCAAGAAAGCTGGATTTGATGGGCTTGATGTCCTTGGCTGGGAGTTTGAGATGGGACTCAACGACTCCATAACAAAGGAAGCTAAAGATTTGTTTAATGTGAACCTTGTCTTAAGGCTTATACCCAGAGAGGTTATGGACAAACGTGCTGTGGATGCTGGGGATATAGATTTTTACGAACTTGCCCATTTAGAATTAGACACTATCAAAGAGAACGATAAAGTGAAGATAAAGCTAAAAGACTTCATAATCCCCAACCCGGATCTTATACCCTCAGAAATAAAGGACAAGATAAAGAAATGGAGTGACTATATAGACTACTGGGCAGTGGACTGGAATTTCAGTGGAGTGTTTCAGAACCAATGGCAAACCTATAGAACGAAGGAAAGCCCGACACTGAAATTAGAAACGCCATTGCATACATACAAGAAAGGTAAGTATTTGATTTTGATAAAAGTTATAGATGTCTTCGGAAATGATACAAGCACCATAAGGGAAGTCGTGATAAAATGAGCGGTCCTTTTGAGAAGCCAGAAACAAGGATAGAAACTTCCTGCCCACTGGTGTTGAAGATAAGAGAAGAAGTTGACGCGTGGAGAGAAAAAGGGTATGAAGGTGCTTCGGAGACTACACGACTGCTTCTAAATTTCTGGTTTAATGAGGACCATGTTTCTAATAGCAGTTTTTTCAAATATTATTTCTGTCAGCGGGAAGCGATAGAAACACTGATTTATTTATACGAAATAAAGAAAATCAAGACCCTCAGGGACCTAATAATAAACTATGATAAAAAAAAGAAAATAGCTTACAATCCGCATGAGGACTTGTTTTCCAAATTCTGCTTTAAAATGGCTACCGGAAGCGGTAAAACTAAAGTAATGGCGTTGGCAATAGTCTGGTCATTCTTTAACAGAGTCATGGAAAATGACAAGAATTTCATAAAGAATTTCCTTATTATAGCGCCGAATATTGCTGTTTATGAAAGGCTTAGAACGGATTTTGAAGGCGGAAAAATATTCAAGACTGATCCTTTAATTCCCACAGAACTGGAAAGCTACTGGGACGTAGAAGCTTCTATGGAAGATGAAATAACAAGCAAATCTTCAAAAGGCATGATTTATCTTACCAATGTCCAGAAGCTTTACGAAAGAACTGTTAACAACAAGGATCCTAATCCTGTGGAAGTAATTGTGGGTTCAAAACCAAGAGAGAAAACGGCGTATGAGAAAATATTTAATGACTTGATGAAAGCAGACGACATAGCAGTAATCAATGATGAGGCTCACCATGTGTGGGACCCGGATTCCAAATGGAATGAATTTATCCAAAAGCTGTTCAAAAGGTTCAAGAAAGACGGAAAAATGTTCGGGTTTCAGTTAGATTTTTCTGCTACACCGAAAAAGCAGGACAGAGGCAGCCTTTTTGAATGGATAGTAACGGATTACCCGCTTGCAGACGCCATTCAGCACGGTATCGTTAAGCGGCCTATCATAGGAGAAGTTGAAAATGCAAAAGAAACGCCATCTGAGAGGGCTGATGTAGTTTACAGGGATTATATAGAAGGCGGCATACGTAGATGGAGAAAATATAGGGATGTAATGACGAAAGTAAAGAAGAACCCTATTATTTTCTTCATGGCAACCAAAACAAAAGAAGCAGAAGAGATACGGGACTTTCTTGAAACGAAGGCAGACTTTAAAGGGAAGGTTCTGCTTATCCATACAAATCTGAAGGGAGAGATAAGTGAAAAGGAGTGGGTCAAGCTAAAAGAAGATTCAAGAAGCCTGGATTCCGATAGGGACAAATACAGGGCGGTGGTTAGCGTTCTTATGCTAAGGGAAGGGTGGGACGTCAAGAACGTTAATGTCATAGTCGGTTTGCGTCCTTATACCTCAAAGGCAAATATTCTGCCTGAACAAACCCTTGGAAGAGGGCTGAGATTAATGTTCGGGCCTGACTCTGAGTTTGCCGAAACTGTGGACGTTTTTGGCTCAGAGGCGTTCATAAATTTCATTGATGCCGAGCTGAAGAAGGAAGGAGTAAAAATCCAGAGACTTAGAGAAAAGGACATGCCTGACGTGACAAACGTATTCGTAGACGCCAAGAAAGCCAAGAAACTTGATATTGAGATTCCAAGCATATCGCCGAAATACACAAGATCCAACAGGTCGTTTGATGACATTAAGGTCGAAAACCTGCCAAAAGGACCGTTCGAACTTGACTTGAAATCATTTAGTATAAGAAAGGTAGCGAAGGGGAGGGATGCCTTGACAGATGAACAAATCTGGAAGGACCAATGGAATCAAACAGTTCCAGAAAACTTCCAGTCCATCGTAGGCTATTATTCAAACCGCATATTAAGGCAGTGTAAAATACCATCCAGAACTTATGAACTTATACCAAAACTAAAAGAATATATAATAAAGAGGCTGTTTGGCAGGGAGCTAACGGAGAGGGAAATAAATAACAAGTTATTTTTGAGACAGTTCATAGAATCAAATATCTACTCTTACCTCATGACCCTTTTTCCGCGTGTCATAAATACACTTACCATAACACCGCAGGAAGTCAAACTAAATATAGAACCTAAAAAGGCTTCTCACATAACGCCATTTCTGACAAGAAAGGAAACACTAAAATCAAAAAAATGCTTGTTAAATGCAGTTCCTGTAGATAATAATCTGGAAGGTAGGTTTTGCGCATTCCTTGACACGGCTAAGGACGTTAAAAAATACATTAAAAATAGCTCTAATTTGAACTTCTACATAGAATACGTGAACAAGGACAAGGGTATATCTTATTATCTTCCTGATTTTGTAATAGAAACCAATAAAGGCTTTTTTGTGGTCGAGACCAAAGGCGTGGAAACAGAAGACGTAGAATATAAGGACAGAAGAGCCGTAGAATGGTGCGAGGACGCCTCTAAACTCACAAAGAAAAAATGGAAATATATGAAGGTAAAACAGATAATATTTGACGAAAATCAGAATATCAAGACTTTCGATAAGTTGGTAGGACTAATAGAGGCTTATCAGATGGCTTCTAATTATTAGGGTTAATCATTATGAATCCTATTAAATTGTGGCCGTTGAAGTCATGGATACTCTACTTTATTTTTATACCACTTATAGTGTTAGGCATCTTCATTTTACCTCAAAGTTTCAAAGATTCTTTTCTTATTCTTAAGTCTTCAGAGCCTACAGTAATTAGTGCATTCTTTTCCAACTATACACACTCTTCTATAGGTCATTTACTAAATAATTTGATAGTATATCTTTTAGTAATATTTCTATTATTCTCAATAGAACAGAAGAAAAAACTTTTTTATGTTACATCTGGCTTCTTATTAATATTGTTACCATTTATTTCCTCGTTAACTACAATATACTTTCTTCCTAAATTTAACGCTCAGGGATTTTCAATAACCGTATCCGGTTTTATAGGATACTATTTGTATGCAGTAGTTGCATTTATCAAGAAACGCTTTTCTATCAACACTAATACACTACTCTTGATGTTTATTATGCTGAACGTCACTATTCTTCTCTTAGTAAACTATAATTTATCCCTATTAACTTTAGTTTCTATATTTCTTACGATGTTGTTAATAACTCTTAATCTTCGTCCTATTCGGATGCTACGGAACTACATTATTGTATCTGCCAGAACTAAAGAACCTTACTTGAAGATTTTGCCCAAGTTGTTCTATTTCGGTTTATCCTTAATATTCATTTTTTATTTACCATTCTTAATACCTGATGTAATTCTAAGTGAAGGAGTTATTATATATACGTTTGGGCATTTTTTGGGATATATGATAGGTATATACTTGCCTATTTTTATTCAGAAGTTAAATTTATTGAGTAATTTTTCATGACTCGTAAATATCTGAAATTAGATATACCCTTGCTCTTTACACCAATCTAATGGAAGCGTTCCTCTCGCGCAGTATTCCCAGATACCGAGTGTTTTAAGTCTGATAGTGTTATCAGTTTTAGTCAAATTCAAAGCCTTTAGTTGCGCTTCTGGATAACACCCCTTACTTATACTTAATTCTAATTCACCTGGAGCGAAAGGATACAAAACGGTATAATTCAATACAGAAGCAAATTCATTAGAAGTTAAGGTTATGCTAGTGGTACAAAAGATGCATACACTTTCATTCACAGGGTCAGAAGCGCAGTATAGCCGTCCAGCTTTATCTTTATAGAAGGTGAGAACTACTCCAGCATCTGCAGAACAGCTATAGTTTAACTGCTGCTCCTGGAAAGGAACATCAAAGAACGTTTCCTCTCCGGGCTCCAAGTTAGATTGACCGATAAAGGCAACTTTCTTCTCTACATCGTTACAAAGAAAATCGTATTGAGCATTTATCCCGTGGAGTGGTATGCCACCCTTATTTTTAATATAAAATCTGGCATAATAATCGCCGTCTATGAACACAGGGTTTTGCATGGGCTCCAAAGTCATATTAAGCTTAGGAGGGAAAAGTAAGTCTGTAAAGGGCTCTCCTACCGTATTTTGTAAAATTATAGTAAGAAAGAAACCTAATACAATTAAACCTATGTCTTTTTTCAGCGTCATAATTTTGACCTATGTAGCATCTATGTGTATAAAAGCTTAGGAAGCTAATTAATTGTAGTAGATGCTAATTTTAAATACTCTGGGATGCATAGACAGTAATTATATCCCTCAAATTCTAACCGACAAACGGGAGCACTCAGGCGGCTTATGCATTAAATAGTTTTAGGCATGCCAAACGTTCCTGCTTTCTTGGCTCCTGCTGCGAGCCGCAATTGGTTTCGTTATTATCAATACGGCCGGACGGTACTTAACGGACGGCCATACATCTTGCGCATCGTGCTACGGATTCAGAAATAATATAAAGATGAAAACGCCATATATGACAGATGAAGTCCTCTGCAAGACAACGAACTGGCAATGAGAAGCGCATCAAAGAACATATAGACTCTAACGTTTTCTTAGAAATGTTTACAGAAGATGCGAAATTCGGAACCGAATGCACGAATGTCTTGGGCAAATTCGCATCAACAAACCCTGTCTACATGGGAGTCTTTTCCACTCCGGTGGTTGGTGAGATAGCCCAAAAGATAATATTCAAGCTTTCGGATTCGAGAGAANCCGTATTCAATGTCCTGTACAAACTATGCACAGAAAGAGGAATCGAGGTTTTCACTCCAACGGCAAAAACGTTTGAACTTATAAACGAATTAAAATCAATGAATTCGTTTTTACGACCTATGGATACGCTGATTTTGGCATGCGCGATTGCCGATCGGGCAAGAATTTTTATTACGCTTGATGCGAATTTCCTAAACGAGGACTTTCAGGCAGAAGTAAAGAAAAAGTACGGATTGCTTATCAAGAACGCCAGTCGGGTTTGATATATTTGCCTGACTTTTTGAGTGCAGCCCTTGCCTTCAGGAAGGCTTTAGCCAGTTCAGGATTCTTGAAATTCTTTGCCATCTTCTCGTCTTTTGTCATAGATAGTATATAGTGCGGCATACGATATAAAGATATGCGCATAGGAGGCTTTGTTTAATAATTGAAATTCTGTTGAAATATTCGGGTTTCTGTTGAATAGTTCATTCCTTTTACGTTTCGCTGCATTCAGGGCACCTTACGAATTTATAGCGGGCGTTGAAGTCGCATTTTTGACATCGCATTTCGTCTTTAGAAATGGGGGGCATTTCACTATTAAACTTCTCTTCCATATGTTCTTTCCACATTTTTCCAGCAGGAAGCATTCTTTGTTTTCGTGCTATGCCTCTCGTAGTGAGACTCTTCCCCACCCAGATCCCCTATAAAATATTACCAAATTCGCCTTTCATATTATTAAGCTCCTTTTGTGCTACCCATCTTTTCTTAAATATATCTTTAACCTTTTGCTTTATCTTTTCTCTTTCCTTTTTATCTTTAGCCACAGGAAGTTTAAGTTCTTCCCATCTATGTTCTATATTCGGCAAAGTAGTGATTAATCCGACAGAAATTGATTATTCCTACAAAGCCGATAGAGCCTAACTTTCTGTTGAAAAATGAGGTGAACTGTTGAAATATTAGGAATTATTCAACAAAGCCGAGTAGGGGTAAAAGCGCAAAGTTTTTGCCTTTGCAGTTATCAATATATATATTCTGCTTGACAATGTTTTAATATCTGTATGAATATTGTTACTTAATAATAGTAAACTATTAAAAGATATCTCTGGTAGTAAGTAGAGTGATACAATGGCAGCCTATAAGAATAGCCTTAGCGCCGAGCAGTTACATGCCCTTGTGAATAGCAATCCTCATTATAGGAGCGCAGCTATGTTAGGAAGATATTTGGGCGTTACTGGCACTACTGCCAAAGGTTATTTGCTGGACGCCGGGATAGTTCCTATGACTCTGGGCGAAGCTGCATTCTACAGAATGGGAAATACACAAGCTC
>C687J35504_10001741_pt1 | contig 15125 bp, 13 predicted proteins | sample RifCSPhighO2_02_FD_35504 | JGI IMG/M metagenome (IMG submission 35504) | reverse complement strand
GGGCAGCAGGCTAACCCCCTCTTGCGTGGGCTTTACCGATAAGGGGGATCGGCTGGTTGGGCAACTGGCCAGGAGGCAGTCCATTATCAACCCCAGAAATACCGTATACTCAATAAAGCGGTTCATGGGTAGGCGCCACAGCGAGGTGGCTGAAGAGGAAAAGCTAGTCCCCTTCAAGATAGTAGGGGCACCGGAAGAGCCCGTACAGGTAGAAATAAGGGATAAACGCTTCACCCCGCCAGAAATCTCCGCCATGGTACTGCAGGACCTGAAAAAGTCTGCCGAAGACTACCTGGGGAACCCCATCAAGAAGGCCGTAATCACCGTACCGGCCTATTTTAATGATAGCCAGCGACAGGCTACCAAGGATGCTGGCACCATTGCCGGGATGGAAGTGGTCAGGATAATAAATGAGCCTACGGCCTCCTGTCTTGCCTACGGGCTGGACAAAAAGAAGACCGGGAGGATTGCGGTCTTTGACCTCGGAGGCGGCACCTTTGACATATCTATCCTGGAAGTGGGCGACGGGGTATTCCAGGTACTCTCCACCAATGGAGATACCCACCTAGGCGGAGATGATTTTGATAAGGTATTGACAGATTATATGGCCGAGGAATTCAGGAAAGAGACGGGCATAGACCTCAGGAAAGACGCGGTGGCCCACCAAAGGCTACTAGAGGCGGCAGAGAAGGCCAAGTGTGAACTCTCTAACACCATGAGTACCGACGTAAACCTCCCCTTCATCACGGCGGACCAGGCCGGGCCCAAGCACCTGACCATGAACATCACCAGGGCTAAACTGGAACAACTGGTAGAACACCTGGTACAGAGGTGCGTCAGACCTTGCGAGACAGCCCTGTCCGATGCAAAACTCCCACCGGATAAAATAGACGAGGTGGTACTGGTCGGGGGAATGATCCGTATGCCCAGGGTACAGCAGCTCGTAAAAGACCTCTTTAAGAGGGAGCCTTGTAAGGGAGTTAACCCTGACGAGGTGGTAGCAGTGGGGGCGGCCATCCAGGCNGCCGTGTTAAGCGGAGAGATCAGGGACATCCTCCTGCTGGACGTTACCCCGCTCTCCCTGGGCGTAGAGACCCTGGGTGGGGTTATGACCGTGCTTATACCAAGGAATACCACCATACCTACCGGTAAAAAAGAGGTATTCTCCACGGCCGCCGACAGCCAGACGGCCGTAGACATCCACGTCCTCCAGGGAGAGAGACCCATGGCCAGGGATAACCGTACCCTGGGCCGTTTCCAGCTGATGGGCATACCCTCTGCCCCTAGAGGCATACCCCAGATAGAGGTCTCCTTTGACATAGATGCCAACGGCATCCTGAACGCTAATGCCAAAGACCTTGGCACGGGAAGGGAGCAAAAGATTACCATCACCTCTTCCTCTGGCCTGTCAAAAGAAGAGGTGGAGAAGATGAGCAAGGAGGCAGAGAGGTTCGGCGAGGAAGATAAGAGAACGAAGGAACTGGCCGAGACCAGGAACCAGGCAGACCAACTCGTATATACCACAGAGAAGACCCTTAAAGAGTACGGAGACAAGATTAGCCAGTCCGACAGAGAGGCCGTCATCAGGGCCGTGGACAGGCTTAAATCCCTCAAGGAGAGCGACAACATTAGCGAGCTAAAGAAGGCCATTGAAGAGCTCACCACGGCCTCCCACAAACTGGCCCAGGCCATGTACGAGGCCGCCTCCAGGGCGAGGGCCGCAGGGGCAGGCCCGACCGGTGGCTCGGGGACAGAAAAGGTCAAAGGTGGTAAGGGTAGTGGTGGGGCCACCCCTGGCGAGGGGGACGTCATTGATGCTGACTATGAGGTGAAGGAGTAAGGGGGGAAATTGTATTGTAAATTGTAAATTGGAAATTTTAAATTTTAAAATTTCCAATCTTCAATTTACAATTCTCTTAGTCAAAGGGGCCCCCAACGTAGTCTTACCTAATGTTTATAGACAATACACGTGCGATTAGATAAACTCACCATCAAGGCCCAGGAGGCCCTCCAGGAGGCCCACCAACTGGCCCAGCAAAAGGGCCAACAGCAAATAGAGCCCGTACACCTCCTTGCCGCCCTCCTCCAGCAAGAACAAGGGGTAGTGGGGCCAATCCTGGATAAGCTGGGGGTCAACTGCCAGGCCATCCATGCTAAGTGCCTTGAGGCCATAGATAGACTGCCAAAGGTTAGTGGCGCTACCGCCTTCGGACAGATGTACGTCAGCCCTGAACTTAACGACCTCCTCAACGTGGCCTGGAACGAGGCCCTGAGACTAAAGGACGAATACCTCAGCACGGAGCACCTCCTCCTTGCCATGCTGGAGAAGTCTGACAGCTCTGCAGGCAGGATACTCTCAGGGGCAGGGGTGAAAAAAGACGAGGTACTCAGGGCGCTCCAGGGCATCCGTGGTACCCAGAGGGTGACAGACCCCAACCCTGAAAATAAATACCAGGCCCTGGCCCGTTACAGCCGAGACCTGGTGGAGCTGGCCAGGAAAGGGAAGCTGGACCCGGTAATCGGCAGGGACGACGAGATACGGAGGGTCATCCAGGTCCTCTCCCGGAGGACAAAGAATAACCCCGTGCTCATAGGCGACCCCGGAGTAGGAAAGACCGCCATAGTAGAGGGCCTGGCCCAGAGGATAGTCAACGGTGACGTCCCCGAGGGGCTAAAGGACAAGAGGGTCATGGCCCTGGACATGGGAGCCCTCCTGGCAGGCACCAAGTTCAGGGGAGAGTTTGAGGACCGTCTCAAGGCGGTGCTGAGGGAGATAGAGGAGGCCGAGGGGGGCGTAATCCTCTTTATAGACGAGCTCCACACGGTGGTAGGGGCAGGGGCCGCAGAGGGGGCCATAGACGCCTCCAACCTCCTTAAACCTGCCCTGGCCAGGGGAGAGCTCCGATGCGTGGGAGCCACTACCCTGGACGAATACCGAAAGCACGTAGAAAAGGACGCCGCCCTGGAGAGGCGGTTCCAGCCTGTCTACGTCACACAGCCTACCGTGGAGGATACCATAGCCATCCTCCGTGGTCTGAAAGAACGCTACGAGGTGCACCACGGGGTGAGGATAAAGGACTCTGCCCTGGTGGCCGCGGCCACCCTCTCTAACCGCTATATTACCGACCGCTTCCTGCCGGATAAGGCCATAGACCTCATTGACGAGTCAGCCAGCAAGCTCAGGATTGAGATTGACAGTATGCCCTCGGAACTGGATGAGATACAGAGAAAGATTATGCAGTTAGAGATAGAGAGGGAGGCCCTGAAGAAGGAGAGAGACCCTGAGTCTAAACAGAGGACAGAAAAACTGGAGCGGCAACTGGCCGAACACAGGGAGGAACTCTGNGGCCTGAAGGCCCAGTGGGAGAAGGAGAAGGGCCTCATAAAAGACGTTCAGGGCCTCAAGGCCAGGATAGACCAGGCCAGGCTGGAGGAACAGGCGGCCCTGAGGATGGGCAACCTGGAGAAGGTGGCAGAAATCCGCTACGGACGCCTGAGGGAGTACGAGGACCAGTTAAGACAGAAACAGACCAGGATGGACGAGTATCAGAAGGGCAGGTGTCTCCTGAAAGAGGAGGTAGATGCCGACGACGTTGCAGAGGTGGTCGCCAGATGGACAAGGATTCCGGTATCCAAACTCCTGGAGGGGGAGAAACAGAAGCTACTCAAGATGGAAGACCGCCTCAAGGAGAGGGTGGTGGGGCAGGAGGAGGCCGTCAGGGCCGTTTCGGATGCCGTAAGGAGGGCCAGGGCGGGGCTCCAGGACCCCAAGAGGCCCGTGGGCTCCTTCATATTCCTTGGGCCTACGGGGGTTGGTAAGACAGAACTATGCCGGGCGCTGGCAGAGTTTCTCTTTGACGACGAGAATGCCATGGTGAGGGTGGACATGTCTGAGTACATGGAGCAACACTCCGTGGCAAGGCTCATCGGGGCGCCCCCGGGCTACGTCGGCTATGAGGAAGGCGGCAGGCTCACGGAGGCGGTGAGACGGAGACCCTATTCCGTGGTACTCTTTGACGAGATAGAAAAGGCCCACAGGGACGTCTTCAACATCCTGTTACAGGTGTTAGACGATGGGCGGCTTACCGATGGCCATGGCCGTACCGTGGATTTCAAGAATACCATCATAGTAATGACCTCCAACGTTGGCACCCATTGGGTTGAAGAACTCGGCGGCAAAGGCAAAGAGGAGGAACTCAAGGAGCACATCATGGAGTCCCTCAGAAAGACCTTCCGCCCGGAGTTTCTGAACCGTATAGATGAGGTAATCGTCTTCAACCGTCTCGGCAAGGAGGAGATTAAACAGATAGTGGAGATACAACTCCGCAGTCTGAGGAAACGCCTGGCAGAGCACAACGTCAGGCTCACCCTTGGGAAGGAAGTGAGAGAGATGCTGGTGGAAAAGGGCTACGACCCCGCCTACGGGGCCAGGCCCTTGAAGCGCACCATACAGCAGTACATTGAAAACCCCCTGGCCCTGGAGATACTGGAGGGGAGATTCCCCGATGGTTCCGAGGTTATCATCAAGTGTAAGGACGGCAAGGTCCTTTTCACTAAGGCGAAGCCTGTAGAGGTGGCGTAGGGACAGGTCTTTAGACCTGTCCGCGGACAGACCTAAAGGTCTGTCCCTACATCTCAGGAAAAGAGAGGAGACATCTAGATGCGTAATCTATGTTTGGCCCTTTGCGTTCCAACCCTTTTTTTCTTGGTTTCCCTGGCACCTCTGGCCGAAGGGCAGGAAATTAAGACCATCGGTGCAAAGGAGTTTAGTGACCTTCTGGCAGCCAGCAAGGGAAAGGTAGTGGTTCTGGACTTCTGGGCTACTTTCTGACCCTCCTGCCGGAGGGCGGTGCCCTTCCTAAACCAGATGTACGAGACGTACAAAGGCCAGGGTTTTGAAATAATTGCCCTTTCCACAGAGGGGAAAAATGTAGAGGCCGTAACAGCCTTTTCAAAAAAGGCAGGGATAAAGTATCCCATCTTTATGGCAGAGTTAGACCTTCTGGAGAAGTACGGTATACAGTACATCCCTCACCACGTCTTTATAGACAAGAAGGGGACACAGAGGCACGAAGAGACGGGCTTTTCTGAGGCAGGCAAGACGACGTTTGAGATGAGGATTAAGGAGTTACTGAAGGAAGGCGGTTAATCTTTTGTATTGTATATAGGCATAGGTAATCCGCCTGAGGTGGAGGTCTTTTAATTAGTCCTAAGGCCCACCCCTATGTCTACCTTGTGCGGGGGGGCTTGCCCTTGTAGGGAGGTGCCTGGGTACGTGGTGTGGGAGAGGTCTTTCTCTTACTCATGGGGTGGTCATTAGCCGTTCGCCTGAGGCGGATTGGGAGTGACCGCCACACCTGAGCATCTCTATAAAGCCCTCAAGGCGTGTCTTTAGCTGTCCGGAGGTAAAATTCTGGTCATCCACGCAGTCCCCGTCCAGGTTCATAACGGGGATGCCCTCCAGGTTTAACTCCCGTTTTATCACAGGCACTGCGGCATTATTCCTGCGACAGCCCCAGTGGGAGAAGATTATCGCGCCGTCTATATCGTATTTTTTTACCAGTGTCTTTAATACCGCTATCCTGCGGTCCAGGGGGCCGTTGTAGTGATTGGAGATGAGCTTTCTGGCGAGGCTTTCATAGGGTCTCTGCGGGTCAAGGGGTTCCCAATAGACGTAATTTGTCTCTTCAAAGGCTATCTTTATATCGCTGTTTGTCTCTATTACCGTTGGGATTTCACACTTAAAATAGGGTTTTAGTTCCAGCCACAGGAGCCGTATCTTTTCCTCTGGGGAGACACCACTCTTTTCTTTAGCAGATACCGTTTCTTTGAGCTCCGCGGCGAGCCTGGTATAAAATTCCTCTGAGCGGCTGGAGCCCTGGAGGACATGACTGGGGAGCATGAAGCCCAGTGTCTTTGTCCCGGGCAGGGGAGAGAAGGGGCTTGTCCTTATTTCATTTACCTCTAACATCTTCTCCCTTGTGCGGTTTGCCCTCTCAAGGACCTCTCTAAGCCTTTGCGGGTCCATCCTTCGCCTCGCTACGACCTCTAATTTCTTGGTAAATTCTTCCAACTGCGCAGAAAGGTAACAGACAGACTCTTTTGTAAGGTCGTAAGGCACGTCCAGCACCAGCGTCTCTTTGCCCGTAATCGTCTCGCCTATCCTTGACATCTTAATGTTGGAGTCGCAGAGGGTACTGGTAGTGGCATGGATGATGGGCCTGGGGAGATAGCCCTTGAAGGCGAACCCCAGGGCGGAACGGTGGAAGGTGCACACGTCGGTAGGGATACCCTCGGCCTCCGCCTCGGCAAGCCCCTTGGGACTCTGACCTGCCCCTGCAAAGAGGGCGGCGATTACCTCCAGACTGAGAGGTATCAGGCCCAGGGCGAAAAGGATTTCTGAGGGGACAAACAGGCTGGTCCATACCACCCGGTGTTCATTAGTATATGCCTCGTGAAAGAACTTGTAGCCTTCCTTCCGTAAGAAGTTAAGGCTGGCTACCTCTTCACTGGTGCGGTTACCTATAAAGTAAGGCCCGAGGTGGCATAATTCTCGGAGAAGGAACCGGGCTAACCAGCCTTCAAGGTCTTTCTTTAGTCCCTTTTTATGATTCATCTTAATTGGGAGAGGTCAAAAGGGAACCGCAGTTCTTTCCCCTTTGCGTCTGTTAAGACCAGGGTAACCTTATCATCGGCCCCGATGCCTGTCATGGGGAAGCGGAAGAAACACAGTGCCCAGTACCTGGGGGATGCGGGATAACTTTTGGTATAGTTGGCCGAAGGGGGGAGACTTGTATGAGTGGGCCCACGTTTCTCACCTTTATATTCCAGTACCGCCTTGCAGTTAGAGGCAAAGTCTATTTCTTCCCCGTATAGGCCGCAACCGAAGCTGATTTGTCCCGACTTCTCTTCTAGTTCTTTTCGTATCTCTTGTTCCGTAGGTTCGCGGGACGTAAGGGCAGATTCCTTGGCCAGGATGATTAGACTTGCGTAGGGTGTGATTAATGTGGCCGACCCTACCCCGTAACCAAGGTCTATCCTCCATGCCTTCAAGAGTTCAGGGTGGGAGAGTTCTTTTCTGTGGGAACCGTAGTAGATGGCCTCCTTTATGTCCTTGTCCCCCAGTTTTAGCTGGACCCCTTCGGCCTGGGGGCTCAGGAGGACGCCAAAAAGGATAATGTAAAGGAATTCTCTCTTCATGGGGTAGGGAAGGAGTCTAACATTTTGTTTTTGTCTTGTCAAATTTTTATGGGGGAGTTGTAGTCGGGGAAGAAAAAGGGCACGCCTCCGATGAGGCATGCCCTTGTGTTATGAAGTCTGTCGGGAAGGAGCGCAACTAATTCCAATCCCGAACATTAAGAAGACGAAACCATTGTGGCTTACTTCTTTGGGCTACCACAACCTTTACCCTTCTTCATGTCGTTGCCTCCTTTCCCACAAATATGTGTCTCACATTGAACTCCTTACAAAAGGTCTAAAAACACCTTACCTCTTTCCTTTACCCTTTTTCATCTTTGGTCACCTCCTTTCCTGATAAAGGTCAATCTTAAGGGGTTTCCCCCAAAAGGTCCGCCGAAGGCAAAATTCCTCTACGGCGAACCTGCCAGAGGCATGACCTGGCAAGGCAGCCTGAGGCATCCCGCCTCTGGCAGGATCTAAAATCCTATCTTTCAGGACGCGTGTCCTTGTTACCTTCCTTTGCCCTTTTTCATCCTTAGTGCCTCCACGCTTTTATTATCAAAGGTTGCCTCCCCTCCACTATTTACTAATAAAGCTAATACCCGCTGGCTTCGCTTTGCTCACTATAGGTTTTGTGGTCCCAAGCGAGACCCCGTTTACGTAGCGAGGACCTGGTAGGGGCACGTTGTCCGCCTAAGGCGGATGCCCCTACATAAGGGGTTTTCGTTGGAGATATATTTTTATTCAGGTGCCTGCTTGAGGCGGATTTGAAGTGCCAGAACGGGAGGTATCTTAAAGGAGGTGCTTCCTTGTGTAGGGTATTTAGTACCCTTGCAGGGATACCAACGGTAGGACTACTATTAGAACTTTCTTCGCCAGCGTCCACTTAGGTGCCTTGATTAAGGCCAGTTCTTAAAACGGCCAGAACTGTTGCTTAAGAGCATACACGGTTTTTAAGAAATGTCAAGGGAATTTTTTGGGCTAATCTGGTATTTAGGTGGGTCGTTATTAGAGAGATGGACACCAAAGCAACACTTACGCCTTCCCAGCATGTATGGGATATTTTTTGGAGACGTTTTTAGTGTAGTTTTCAATCGCCTCGCGGACTATCTCTGCAATAGACCTCTTTTCCTTGTACGCTATGTAGCGAAGCGCCTCGTGCTGAGATTCTTCTATTGCCGCAAACAGGGTAACAGGTTTTTCCAGTTTTTTCATGACGTTAAATCCTCGCAACTAGAGTTAATCAACCTCTGATTTCCTGAACTTAAGCCAAATCTTCTCTTGTTTGAACCTGTGCTTAAGGGTATCTCTTGCATAAACATTGAACCATTCCTTTACTTCAGGGGTTTCGGGCACGGTAATCTCTACAATCTTTATCTCGTCTACGAACTTCTTTCCTTCGGAGTACCAGACACCCTTAATATTCTCAAAGATTGTGCCACCGCCGAATCTTTCTGCCAGTTCCTCAAAGATTTGGGTAAACTTTTCATCTTCAATTTTAGTACCATCGTTGTAGTAGAGTGGCAAGTAGACTAATACGTCTATCATTTCCATTGATATTTCTCCGTCTCATTTTTGCATTCCTTTCTCGTACGGTCTAGCTACCCCTCCAGGTAATGCTATTATTATATTATAAAAGCATACAAGTCAAGACATATTTTTTTCTATGTAATGTTCGCCACTTCGATGAGGACGGCAACGTGAGACAATTAGAACGGGGTTTTCAAACCAAAAGGGCAAGGGATAAAAATACCAGGGCGGCCCCCAGGCAGTGGCGGGATATGTCTATAAGTACCTTATGGGTCTTTATGCCCACTATCTTTCTGTGTTCTTCAATGGCCTTACGGAAGATGTCCTTTAGCTCCTCCCCGGTGGCATCATGGATGTATTTGCCTCCGGTGAGTTGGGCTATTTCCGTGAGGAAGGAGGGGTCGGGGCGGGTCTCAATAATCTTTCCCTCCATGTCCCTTTCGTAACCAGCCGTCTTACCGCTACTGTCTCTATGGGGGATTCGGGAAAAAACGGAGGGGTCTCCAATACCAATCATGTAAAGGGAGATGTGTTTCTTTTCTAAAAGGAGTCTTACGGCCTCGGCTACCTGACTCCTCACGGCTATCTGTTCTTCCCCGTCCGTCAGGAGTATCAGCACCTTTTCGTTGGGTTTGTTACTGAAGACGTCCAGGGACAGGAGCAAGGCATTGCCGACGTTGGTCCCGTAGGGGACAAACCTGGTGTAGCTCTCGTTTATGAGGGAGAGCGTCCTCAGGAATATGCGTTCGTAGTCCTGGGTGAGGTAGGGCAGGAGGGAGAAGGCCTTCCCGGCAAAGACCACGACGCCCAGACGGTCCTCCTTGAGTTCACCCACGAGGGTGCTAATCTCCGCCTTTGCCCTTTGCAGGCGGTTAGGCTTGACGTCCTCAGCCAGCATACTCAGGGAGACGTCCAGGGCGAAGACTATCTCCAGTCCCTCTTTTTCGTACTGCTCCTCCTGGGTCAGCCATTGAGGCCCCAGGAGTACCAGTGCCAGTCCTGCCAGGGCTGTGCTTATAAAGAGCCCCCTGATGACGTTTTGAGGTATCCCTGGGAACCTGCCCGCTTTCAACAGGAGTTCCAGCCGCCCAAAGCCCTTCATCCACAGCCTCTTCCTCCAGAGGCTGAAGAGGTAGAGGAGGAAGACCGCAAGGCTTAGAAGCCCCACCATCCAGAGATATTCTTCGTGAAGGAAGACTAACATCTTGTTACCTCTTACTAGTCCCTGGCCCCTGACCCCTGGCCCCTAGCTTCATAGCTACCACCGCAGTTTCTGTTCACCGCTATACTTGTATCGGTTTCCCCAGGGCATGAGCTTAAGGGCCTGTACCCTCTCCTCCCGCTCCTCTTTTTCAGGGCTGAAGAGGGTGGAGAATTGTTGCTGTCCCAGCCGCATCCTCTCCAGGTTCTTCTTGGCCTGGAAGTCGTTAGGGTCTATCTCTAAGGCCCTTGCATAGCCCTGGGCGGCGTTGACAAAGTCCAACTCCTGGGCCATGAGGTTGGCCTCGTTGTATAGCGCCCTGGCCTTTAACAGAGGGTCGTGGGTGCGAGAGGCATTCTTGAAATGTCCCTGGGCTACCTTGTTATCTCCCAGGAAGGTATTGACTACTCCCAGATTGTACTCATGCAGGGCCACCTCCCTGGATGCCCTGGGTAGTAGAGAGGTACTTGCCCTCTCCAGCTTCTTCTGGGCCAGATGGTACCGCCCCATCTGGACGTCCTCTTCCGCCGCATTGGTGAGGAGGTAACGACTTCGGAAGCCTAACCCGTAAACTACGAGGCTTATCGCAATTAATCCCACTACGCCTTTTGTTATGTTCGTTAGATTCATTTTATGGCCCATGTACCACGCTGGGTACATGGTAAACTTTGCTGTGATTGTATTGTGAGTTGCAAATTTAAAATTTTCAATTTACATTTTACAATTACGCTTATATTCCACTAGGGTATCCTGACCCATACGTTCTCCACCACGACCATGCCTAAAAGAGAGACCAGCCCCAGCAGGGCGGGGTAAAAGTAGAGGTCTTTCTTTCTGGTAGTCTTTTCCAGAAAGAGCTTGTCCCTCTCTATGGCATCTACCTCCCTGTACAGCCCCTCCACCTCGCCGTATATGGTATCGGGAGAGAGGCTTGTCCAGATAGCCCGGGCATCTAATGCCTCGTATTGTCTCTTGAGTCCTTCTGTCCCTTCTACCTTGAGGTATCTCCCCCCTGTGGCGGCCACCCCGTTACGCAGGTCGGCTATCCTCCCGGCGGCCTGCTCTGGTTCTACGCCTGTCTCCGCCGAGGGTTCCACGGCCACTACGTATACCCTGATACCCAGGCGGCTGGCCAGCTTCAGGGGTTTGGTGGGGTCTATGCCGACGTTATATATGCCGTCGGTGAAGAGCACTATTACACGGTTCTTCTTGATGCCCAGCCTCTTGGCCAGTCTGAGGGCATAGTCCCCCAGTTGCGGGGTTTTAAGACTATCTCTGATTTTATTAATCTCAAACTCCTTGCCCATGTCTCCTTCTACGAGTGCCATAATAGAGGTAAAGAGCCCCTCCCCGATGGCCGTCTGGAAACCTGCCTGGGAGGCCTGTATCCTGTCCAGGGAGTTCTCCAGCAGGGTGTACTCCCTGGTGGGTAACACCACCAGGGCGGCATCCGTACCGAAGATGGTTATGCCCGTAAGGTCATTAGGGCGTCTCTTGATAAAGTCCTTTATCACACCCTTGACCATCTCAAGTGCATGGCCTGTCATACTGAAGGAGGTATCTACGGCCAGTATCATCTCCAGGCCCTGGGTGGTAAGCTCCGTTTCCTGGAGTTCAGATTGCGGGTGACATAACCCCAGGGTGATGAAGGCAACCGCCATGAACCAGAAGAACCCCGGAAGCCTGACTAGCAATGCCTTAAACGGCGTTAGCCGTGGCAGCGCCCTTATGCTGGAATATCCCAGGTAACTCCTGCCGCTAAAGACCTTCAGGAGGAGATACAAGAAGGGTATAAGTAATAGTAACCAGGGGTTACCAAGGGTCACTTTAACACCTCAATCTGTTTGAAGAGNCCTTCTATGCCGTTAAATACCTCTTCCAGTCTGTTTTTCTCCANACGCCCCCCAAAAATCATCCTGTCCAGGGTGTTGAGGACCTCTCCGGCGCCCGGGGACAACTCCCTGGGTAAGACTTCAAGGAGTTGGACGGTGGAGAGAGAGAGGGAACGTTCCCTGGGGAGCCCGGCAAGAGAGCCGAGGTAATACCTGAGGGCCTTATCCAGTCCCTCTATGTCTTGCCCCATCCCTTCAGGGTTATCACTGGCCCGTATAGCCGAGAGGAGGGAGCTTAACTGGGCCCGGGCTATCTCGGGGGTCTCTACGGGCCTTTCCTGGATAGGGAAGAGGCTGTCTTTAACCCTCTGAAGCCCTACCTGACCGAAGAGGAAGAGGAGCATGGTAACCCCAAGGAGTATTGGCACGTACCCGTAGGCATAGAGTTCCGCCCTGCGGTAAGAGATTGGACCCTTTACGCCCTCCAGCGGGACGTCCACCGTCTTTAGTAGCTTATTGATGATTATGGGTATCGGAGGGGTCCTTACCTCTTTGGTCTCTATGGTCCCCTTTTTGGTCTGGCCCGGTTTGTAGTAGTAAAGAGAAAGCTCTGGTATCTCGTACTTCTTTTCCCCTCCCAACTCGTATATGGAGAGGGCGTAATCTAAGGTGGTCTTTTGGAGGTGGGGGGTCTGGGTCTTCCGATAGCTTGTACTTAAGAGGGTAAATGGCTCAAAGCTGGGCCTTTCAAGGTTTTTCAGGACCACTTCCGTATCTTTTTCGTGGAGGATGGTGAGGTTGTAATGGATTATATCTCCTGTCTCTACGACGTCCCTATCTACGTGGGCCTGGGCTATTATGGGGACCTTTCTGACCACCACCGGTGAGGAACTGGCCTTTCCCGTCCTCTTTTCCACCTCATCTACGTAGGAGATGGCGAAGGAGGGCACTATGTATTCCCCTTCTTTTGCCCCCTCGGGCAGGGAAAGGAGGTACTGCACGATGCGGAAGTCCCGCTCGTTCTCAAATATCTGCCGCTCCCCTACCGTAACCTTCTCCACCTTGAATGGGGACATATCCGTCTTTTCCAGGTCTTCTAAGGCCACGTTTATGCCCAGTCGCCAGATGACCTGGACGGTGAGGAGCAGGGTCTTGTCTGTGACTAACCTCTGGGTGCTGGGGTAGACCCATATCTCCACGGGCCTCTCGGTAGTGGGCACCTCTACGGCCGGTTTCTCCAGGCCAGGGGCGCTGGGGCCGTATTGTCCAAAACTCTCCGTAGGAAACAGGAGACAGGATGCAAATAATAGGGAACAGGCTACAGGTAACAGGTAACAGGCAAAATCTCTTTTCTCTCTTCCCGGTCCCCTGTCCCCTGTCTCCCTCATCTCCTCGCCCTCCTGCGCCTTGCCCTCTGCTCAAAAAAGTTGGAGAGTTTTTCTGCCCAGGCCGCTGTCCCCTCGTGGGTGCCGATAGTCAGGTAGTCCAGCCCAAGCCGTATAAAGAGTTCTACGGGGAAGAGGTCTCTCTGGAGAGGGGAGGCCAGGTCCAGGAAGGCCAGTTCACGGCTCTCCAGGTCTCTCACCGTAAGAAACCCCCTTAAGGGGGGTACGGTGGTCTCCCTCTCATCCCTGACGAGGATGGGGATTAGCTCATGCCTCTTGGAGAGGGCCGTAAGGGAGGGTTCATAGTTCCCCACGGCCAGGAAGTCCGACAGGATGAAGGCCAGGGAGGGTGGGAGGGCAAGCCCGCCGAGGTAAGAAAAGGCGCTGTCCAGGTCGGTGAGGGGGCTCCTGGAGGGTTCTGTCTTTAATAGCTCTATCACCTTAAGGGAATGCCGTTGGCCTAATTTGGGCGGGATGTACCTCTCTACACTATCAGTAAAGGTTACGAAGCCCACAGGGTTCCCTGTCTCTCCCACAGCCGTTACCAGGAGATCCAGTACCTCAAATAGTACGTCCTCCTTTACGGCGCCAGAGCCAAATTTCTTGGAACCGCTCTTGTCAATGAGGAAAAGTACGGGGGTCCTCCGGTCAGGGAGTCTGACCCTGACGTGGAGCCGTCTGGTCCTGAGGGAGGTCTTCCAGTCTATGGAGCGGAGGTCGTCCCCGGCCTGGTATTCCCTTATCTCCTCCAGCTCCAACCCACGGCTGGCCCTGACGGAACTAGAAAATACCCCCTCAAAGAGGTTGGTCACAAGCCTCCTCAGATGTAGTCGTATCTTTTTTCGGCTGTCCGTTTGTAGACTATCAACCATTGGTAGTAGTTGTAGGGGTTGGTTTAAAACCCGCCCCTACTTCAATCTAATATAGGCACCGTATCCAGTACGGAGTTAATGACCTCATCGGGCTCTATCCCTCTGGCCTCGGCCTCATGGGTGAGTATTATCCTGTGTCGGAGGACCGGATAGGCCATCTTCTTGACGTGTTCCGGCATTACTATGTCCTCCCCCTGGAGGAAGGCATAGGCCCTCGCGGCCTTGGCCAGGGCAATACTGGCCCTGGGAGAGGCCCCGTAGGCCACTAACCCTTTTATGTAACCGTTTGTCTCTTCCGGCCTGGTGGCCCGTACTATACGTGTGGAGTACCGCAGTATGGGAGATTCCTCCCGGAGGGGATAGCTGTCCACAATCGTGTGTCTCAGGGTGAGGAGTTCCCTGGGGGTGAATGCCCTCTTCAACCTGGGCTCCTCGTCCAATACCTGCCTCTCCGTAATGCTCCTCTCCTCTGTATAAGAGGGGTAAGTAATCCTTAACTTGAGCATGAACCTGTCCACCTCAGCCTCAGGGAGNAGGTAGGTCCCTGTCACCTCAATAGGGTTCTGGGTGGCCAGCACCAGGAAGAGTTTCTCAAGGGGGTAGGTGGTCCTGCCTATGGTCACCTGCCGCTCCTGCATCGCCTCAAGCAGGGCACTCTGCACCTTGGCAGGGGCGCGGTTTATCTCATCTGCGAGGAGGAGGTTGGTAAAGACAGGCCCCTTGTGGATAGTGGTCTTCATAGAGCCTGGCTCCAGCATCTCAAAGCCGATGATGTCCCCGGGGACGAGGTCTGGAGTGAACTGAATGCGGTGGAATTCGGCATCAATGACCCTGGCCAGGGTCTTCACAGTCATGGTTTTACCCAGGCCGGGGTAGCCCTCCAGGAGGATGTGCCCATCCGAGAGTAACCCCACCAGGATGCCCTCAATAAGCTCGTGCTGGCCTACGATGACCTTCTCCACCTCGGCCTTGAGGGCCTGAATCTTGTCCTTTACCGTTGTCTTCGTCAAGACAGTCTTGTAAGGTCATCCGCCTAAGGCGGACTGTGCCTCTAAAGTCAAACGGTGCCCCAAAAGTTCTTCCCAGAACAAAGGTTATTATACGGTCTTTAGATTTTTTCAACAAG
>C687J35504_10001704_pt1 | contig 15289 bp, 29 predicted proteins | sample RifCSPhighO2_02_FD_35504 | JGI IMG/M metagenome (IMG submission 35504) | reverse complement strand
CTTTCGAAAAACACGAGATGTGCTTCGCACATCGAGTAATCTTTCAGGAACTTTGTTCCTGAAACTCCAAGACAGCCTTCGGCTGTCGTCAGATTTTTGGAGAATTCCATAAATAAAAAGAAAGGTTAGAAGTATGCCTAAACATTCAAAACCCAGAGATGGATCATTGCAATTTTGGCCACGAAAAAGAGCTAAACGAATCTATCCTTCGGTTTCATTTATCGGGAATAGGGTACCTGTTTTTGCCGGATGGAAAGCAGGTATGACTCACATTCAAACTGTAGATAATAAAAAGAAATCCAAGACATTTGGTAGGACAATTACAAAATCTGCCACAATTCTTGAAACTCCTCCTCTTCTTGTTTGTGCTTTAAGATTCTATAAAAAAAATGCTTCTTCTGGTTTTTTTGTCTCCGGTGAGCAGTGGATAAAAATTCCGAAATTTATGAAAAGAAAAGTCCCAACACAACCTTCTGTGAAAAATTATGATGGTATATTTGACCATGTGCGGATCGTTGTTGTTACACAGCCTTCAAAAAGCAATATGAAAAAAATCAAGCCTGAAATTTTCGAAATTCCGTATGATTCTGAAAAAGCAAAAACAATGCTTGGAAAAGAAATTGACATATCGGAAGTTTTCAAAGATGGAGAATTTGTAGATGTTACATCTATAACCAAAGGCCATGGATTTACCGGCCCTGTCAAAAGATTCGGAATAAAGATTCAGGGAAGAAAAGATGCCCAACATCACAGGCATGCTGGATCACTTGGCGGTGTAGTACCGAGACATATTGACTGGCGTGTGCCGCTTCCGGGCCAGCATGGATTTCACAGACGCACTGAACTAAACAAAAATATAATAAAAATAGGAAAAAATCCCAAAGACGTTAATCCATCGGGCGGATTCATAAATTACGGCATTGTCAAATCATCTTATGTTTTGCTTGACGGTTCTATTCCAGGACATAAGAAAAGGCTCGTGCTAATGAGAAAGGCTGTAAGGAAATCTTACCCTTCATTACAGGATTTGAAATATGTTTCTCTGGAAAGCCAGCAGGGGAGATAGAAATAATGGACACATCAGATACAGTTAAATTAGCTGAAAGCAAAGACGTACTTTTTGTTGTAGATTTGGAAAACTCAAATTACTGCAGGTGTAGACTATGAATATACATAAACTGACTTTTCTATTTTTCATATTAATTTTTGCCAGCATTACTCTGGCATATGAACTGCCAATATATGTTGCAAATCCAAATACATATGAATGCAAATACTATTTTGCAGGCGATGAAAAGCACTTCAATCCGCGGCCTGAAAATTTTAATATCGACATTGGCCCTGTAACAGAATTCAAAGATGAAAATGAAGCATGTGAATTCTGGAAATGTTCTGTGAGCAAAGGAAAGTGGACAGGATCCATATGTGATTGCCCAGGAAGTTCATTCTGGTCAAATGCCACGGGTTGTACAACTTCAAATGGAATTCCTGTTATTTCAGATAAAGAAAAATGCGATTCCACGAACGGTGTCTGGAAAGCTGAATTATGCAGCTGTCTGGAAAAATATCATTGGGATAAAGAAAAGGGGTGTATTGATGAAGATGGAAATCCGGGAAAAAAATTTGACTCGAAATCAACCGGCATACTTCTCTGGGTAGCTGTTATTATTGCTGCAATTTTATCATTCGTGGCGTATAAATTTAATGTTTTAAGCATGATAAACAAATTAACAAAGAGAATGGTGTGATTATGAAGGCAGATTTATATAATCTCGAAGGAAAAGTGGAAAAACAAATAGACTTACCCAAATTCTTCAACACTGAATACAAACCAGCTATAATAAAACGGGCTGTTTTAGCTATGAGAAGCATGGACAGACAGCCATATGGATCTGATCCTTTAGCAGGCAAAAGAAGCTCTGCGCATTATCATGGATACAGAAGATACCGGTACACTATGATGAATAAAGAAATGTCTCGAATTCCGCGAATACATGGAAAAGTCGGGTATATGCATATGCGAGCGCGAGTTGCTCCACATGCTGTAAAAGGAAGAAAGGCACACCCGCCAAAAGCTGAGAAAATATGGAAATTAAAAATAAATAAAAAAGAACTGAAATATGCTATCCGCTCAGCACTTGCTGCATGTATGGACAAAAATTTGCTGGAAATGAGGGGTCATAAATTCATAACATCACCAGTTATTTTTGTCAAAGATATGGAAGAGTTAAACAAAACAAAACAAATCATGGAACTTTTCAAAAAAATTGGAATTTCACCTGAAATTGAACGTGCCAAAGAAAAAAAAATACGTGCTGGAAAAGGGAAATCTCGAGGAAGAAAATATAGAAATAAAAAGTCCGTGCTCATAATTGTTTCATCTGAATGCAACCTGAAAAAAGCGTGTGCAAATTTGGCTGGAGCTGATGTTTGCACAGTAAATGACATAAATCCGGAATTGCTTGCACCAGGTACCCAAGCGGGAAGGCTTTTAATTACAACAGAACCAGCTTTAGCAAAACTTGATGAGAGGTTTGGATAAATTTAGATCACAGGCAGATGGCAGTTATTTCGCAAGGTGAAATTTATGGAAAAAAAGAAGAATGCAGCCGGCCAAAAAAAAGAGGGGTTGGATCTGGATAAACATGATTCATCTACTATCAAATTCGTATCTATGACTGAAAAATCAGTGAAAATAATTGAACTGGAAAACAAATTGGTATTCATTGTTGACAGAAAATCTTCAAAAGAAGAGATTAAAAAAGCAATAAAACAAACATTTGATGTTGATGCTGAAGAAATTAAAACGTGCATTGACCAAAAGGGAAGAAAAAAAGCATTTGTAAAATTCAAAGATCCGGGCATGGCTGGTGAAATCGCAATGCGACTCGGAGTTATTTAAGTTGCATTGCCAAAATTAAGGGAAGTATCGAATGAACTGAAAGACGTGCGAAGCACGTCATCGTTTTCATGTTCTGATACTGTAATGCGGCTTGGATTTATTTATCGGGAAAATAAACAAGGGAAATTAAGAATGAGAATAAGAATAACCGGAACTGAAGGTGCGAAAAAAGCGTTTCCTTCAGAATATGATCACGGAAATTTTCCATGGTATTTATTTCATGTGGACGAAGAATATGATGTATTGAAATATAAAAATGATGTTGGACAATACGAAATTTGTGATAATGGAAAAGCTCGCAGAGTTATGTTGGAAGATGTTGAAATAGTCGGATGATGTATTTGAGAAAAGAAAGGGAAGATAGAAATAATGATCGAAGATAATGACCATAAGACGCATTTTAATGAACATGTAAAGATGCGTCAAGTCATTGTGGAAGAAGGGAACTTGAGAAACGCATGACAAGCTTTGCTCGTCTTTCGACGTAAACCCCAGGTTAAATATTAAAGAAGGGTGTCTTGTGTTAATATGCAAATCATAGATTTGCCAAGAAAGGGAAGATAATAAACAACTTGACGCATCCTGACAAATTTAACAAGATACGTCTTTTCGTTTTGAAATCGCAGGTGTTTTGTCTATGGGTAAAAGATTGCAGCAACAAGCAAGAGGAAAAGGATCACCTAGATATCTCTCTCCTTCACATAGATATATCGGAGCTGTGAAATATAAGCCGAACAAATCAACTATTATAAAAAATATTATACATGCACCTGGAAGAACAACGCCAATAGCAATATCTGAAAATTCACAATATATTTGCCCTGAAGGCATTTTTACTGGTCAGGATATGAAAGACTACATAAAATCTTTGTCAGAAATTCAATCCGGAACAAAAATATTTAATATAGAACTCGTGCCTGGAGATGGTGGAAAATTGTGCAGAACAGCTGGAACATTTGCTATAATGATAACAAGCGGAAAGGATGAATGTATTATAGAACTGCCTTCGAAAACCAAGAAAAAATTATCATCTTCATGTTTAGCTACAATAGGAATTGCATCCGGTGCCGGTAGAAGAGAAAAACCAATGCGAAAAGCAGGTACTCTCTATCATATTAACCGTGGTAAAGGCAAGACTTACCCAAGAGTATCTGGTGTATCGCAAAATGCTGTTGATCATCCATTTGGCGGCAGTGCAAATCCAGGAAAGCACAAAACTGTATCTAGAAATGCACCACCTGGAAGAAAAGTTGGAAATATTGCAGCCAGAAGAACCGGAAAAAGAAAAAGGTGATTGAATGGAAAAAAAAGTTATATATAAGGGAAAAACACAGGAAGAACTTCAAGTCATGAGCATTAAAGAATTCTCAGATATCATTACATCGAGAGAGAGAAGAGCATTAAAGAGAGGCTTGACAACAATCCAGAAAAAACTCATTAAAAAAGTCCGAAAGAACAAAAACACTCAAAAACCAATCAAAACGCACGCACGTGATACAATTATACTTCCTGAAATGATAGGACATAAATTTGCTATTCATAATGGCATTGAATTTGTCAATGTAGAAATCAAACCACAAATGATAGGACACAGATTAGGTGAATTTGCTCAGACCCGCAGGAGAGTTATGCATAGTTCTCCTGGTGTAGGTGCAACCAGATCATCCAAATTTGTTCCATTGAAATAGGTGTTTAAATGAATTATACGTTTATCCCGAAACATCCAAGTGCAGGCGCAAAGGGTACGGGAACGAATATCTCATTTAAAAATGCCCAGATAATATGCAGAGCTATAAGAAGAAAAAAACTCAGTCAAGCAAAAAGATTACTAGGCGATATAATAGAAAAAAAGAGGAGCCTCTCGGGAAAATACTACACAAAAACCGCCAAAGAAATAATGAAACTGATTGAAAGCTGTGAAAAAAATGCAGAATTCAAAGGCCTGAAAAATGAAATGTTATTCGTATATGCTTCAGCACACAGGGGCCGTGTATTTAGAAGAAATCGCCGACGTTCGAAATTTGGTTCGCGGCTGAAAATGACAAATATGGAAGTGCTGTTGGTTGAAAAAGGAAAAGAGAAACTGACAGGAAAAAGAAAAACAGAGATACCTGAAAAGGTAAAAATGACGGAGAAGTAAAGAGAAAATACACAATGAAGTTGCCAAAAAAATGTGGACAAAATGGAAAAAAATGGGTTGGACAATGGAAAAAGAGGTTGGACAGAATGAAAGAGAAAGGGTGGATAGAATGAAAGAGAAAGGGTGGATAGAATGAAAGAGCGCTTGTTCATACAGAAGATGAAAGAACGAAATAGAATAGAAGAATTTATCCATACTGTTTTAAAATCATCATCCATAGGTGGTGTTGAAGTTCAGCCTACACCAGTAGGTACCCGCATAATTATTCACACATCAAATCCGGGTCTTGTGATTGGAAGCGGCGGTGAAAAGATAAAACAATTATCCAGAGATATTGAAACAAAATTTAAAATTGAAAATCCGCAAATAGATGTCCAAAAAATATCAAATCCTGATCTGAATCCAGTAGTTGTTGCACACTTATTAGCAGCTGCCATTGAAAACGGTGTAAATTTCAAACGCCTTGGAAATCAGCAATTAGAGAGAATTATGCGTGCTGGTGCAATCGGATGCGAAATAGTATTTTCAGGAAAATTTTCCGGACAGCGTGCAAGAACAGAAAGATTCTATGCAGGATACTTGAAGAAGTGTGGTGAACCTAGTGAAAGAGATGTACTGAAAGGTTATACAGTTGCAAATCCAAGAATGGGTAATGTTGGTGTACATGTAAAAATAATGCTTGTTAATCCTTCGCAATTAATAGAAGGAGAAAGAGAAAATATAGAATCTGAAAAGAAAAAAGAAATATTAGCCAGTGAAGAAGTACAATGAAATGAATTTATTGCGAATGGAACGGGATGGATTATTGCGAATGGACATGAGGTGGATTTATGAGGAAAGAAATGAAATCCATGAGCAGAAAAGACCTGACAGAAAGGAAGAAAGAACTGGAGCTTGAACTTATGAAGGAGCGCGCAATGAGTGAAGTAGCTGGCAGTGTAAAAAATCCAGGCAGAATACGCCATGTCAGGCATACGATTGCTCGTATTAATACTCTACTCAATAAGAAGGGGGGTGAATAAAACACAATGGTTTGTTCAAAATGCGGGTTACCGCCAGAACTCTGTGTCTGTGAAACAATAGCTAAAGAAAAACAAAAAATATTCATAAGTGTTGTAAAAAAAAGATTCGGAAAACTCATGACTATTGTAAGCGGGATAGATTCGAATGATATAAACATAAAAGATTTACTAAAAAAATTCAAATCTAAACTTGCATGTGGAGGAACCTTCAAAAACAATGTAATTGAACTCCAAGGAAATCATAAAATCCGTGTTAAAGCCATACTCATAGGGGAGGGTTTTCCAGAATCTATGATAGAAATGTCCTGATGGGTGATTAATTGAAAAATATATTGAGACAGGAATTGATAGGGTTAAAATGCGATATAATCAAATCCAAAAATCCGTGTCAGGAAAAAACAAAAGGAATCATTGTGGATGAAACTTTGAAAAGCATTGTGATACTTTCAAAAAACAAAAAAATACGCGTATTCAAAAAAGGAACTATATTCAGAATTGAAAAGAACAATATTGTCATGAATATAGAAGGCGATGAGATTATGCAAAGGCCTGAAGACAGAATTAAGAAGAAGTTTAAAAGATGGTGAGAAGGGGATAATTTAAAAAATGGTGAGAAGGGGAGAATAGATTGCATGTTATAGTAATTGAAAACTGTCAACTGGAGAAGATTAAAATGGAGAAAAAAATGAAAGAAGGGGAAATGAAAGAAGGGGAAATGAAAGGAATGAAGGAAGCAGAGAAAAATGTGGATGGCATGGGGAAAAAAATGAAAGAGACAAGAAGAAAAACCATGAAAATGGGAAAAAAAGTAAAAGATATAGGCCTTGGCATAAAACCTCCTGAAAATACATGTAACAGTGATACATGTCCGTGGCATGGTCATCTAAAAGTTCGCGGAAGAATATTCAATGGCAGAGTTGCATCTGATAAAGGAATGATGACATCGCGTGTTTCGTGGAATTATTATAAATATATTAAAAAATATGAAAGGATGCAAAGATGCAAAACAACTATTAGTGCTCATAATCCAGAATGTATCTCAGCTAAATCTGGAGATATTGTAGACATTGCTGAATGTAGAACATTATCAAAAACAAAATCGTTTGTCATTGTAAAAAAGGTGTAAAAATGAAGCCATTATCCGCAAAACCAGTAAAAGTTATTCAATTAGGAACTATACTTGAATGTGCTGACAATACAGGAGCCAGGAAACTTAATTTAATAGCTGTTAAAAAATACAAAGGGAGACGCGGACGAATACCAAAAGCCGGTGTTGGTGATGTCATAATATGCACTGTGAGAAAAGGAAAGGAAAAAATTAGAAAGACAATAGTTCATGCTGTAATAGTAAGACAGAAAAAAGAATATAGAAGAAGTGATGGGACCCGGATAAAATTCACAGATAATGCAGCAGTAATAGTCAATCCGAAAAATTTTGAACCACAGGGAACAGAGATAAGAACAGTAATTGCACGTGAGGCTGTAGAGAGGTTTTCAACCATCGGTAAGATAGCGAGTGTGGTGGTATAAAAATTTGGCAAGATGGAACGAGATGGAAAATAATTTGGCAAGATGGAAGATGTGGTGGTATAAAGATGAAGCAGAATTTTTCAAAATCATGGATATCAAGCAAGCAACCGAGAAAGCAAAGAAAATATAGAGCTAATGCTCCGTTACATATCCGGTCAAAAATGCTTTCATCAAATCTTTCAAAAGAACTTAGAACCCGTCATGGTTTTAGATCAATACGTATTAGAAAAGGCGACCAAGTTCTGGTTAAAAGAGGATCAGAAAGAAAAAAAACAGGGATAATAACACATATTGACTCAAAAAAATTAAAAATCTATATAGATTCAATAAAAGGAAAAAAAGCAAATCAACAAGAAATTCAGATTCCAATAGATCCGAGTAATGTCATGATAATCAGATTAAATATAGATGACAAAAAAAGATTTAAAATAAAGCGAGAAAAAACGCGTGTGGAAAAAATAAAATAACTAAAAACCATGACCGAAAGACGATCGAAGCTCGTCAAGTCGTTAAGGAAGAGGATAAGATAATATTTTTTCCGTAAACGCTTTTTGGTAGACATAAAAGCAATTCTCCAAAAAGGGTTTGGAGAAACTTTGGTTTCTCCTATAAAGAAAGGGTGTGTGTAATAATGAAGAGATCATCAAGTCCAATATTCTGGCCGATAAAAAGAAAGGCGGGTAAATATGTAGTTAGAACTAAGCCCGGGCCACATAACATGGAAAATTCAATGCCTCTGGCAATTCTATTGAGAGATGAGCTTGGTTATGCTACAAACATAAAAGAAGTGAAAGAAATACTGAATCAGGGAATTATTAAAGTAAATGGAATTGGAAGAAAAACTTATAATTTTCCCATAGGTTTGATGGATGTCATTTCTATAGGAAATGAAAATTACCGCGTTCTTCTCAGCCGAAAAAGCCTGAAACTTTTGAAAATAACCGACGGTATGCAATTTACGAAAATCGTAGGCAAGAAAGTCCTTGGTAAAAACAGATTCCAGCTAAATCTTCATAATGGAACAAATATAGAGGTTTCGAAAGATGAATATAAAACAGGTGATGTCATTGTCATTGAAAAAAATAAAATTGTATTGCTTATACCCTTCAAAAAAGGCGCTACATGCCTTATTTCCGGGGGCAGAAATCAGGGAAAAACAGGAAAGATAATTGAAGTTATTCCGATGCCTGGGTCACAGCCAGATAATGTTTATATAGAAACTAATAAAGTTAAAATCCGAATACCGAAAAATTATGTATTTGTGATAAATGAAAAATATTTTGCAGGTGTTAGTGAATGAAAGATATTTTTATTGAAAAAATTGTGTTAAATATCGGAATTGGAAAAGACGGCGATATCAAAAATGCAAAGGAGATCCTAAAGGCTGTTACAGGTCGGGACCCTGTTGTAACTAACAGTAAAAAAAGAAGTACATTCAATGTAGCCAAGGGAAAGCCAATAGGCTGTATGATGACAATAAGAAAAGACTGTGAAAAACTTCTGTCAAGACTGTTTGAATCCAAGGAAAAAAAAATCAAAAAAAGCAGCTTTGACTCAGGTGGGAATTTTTCATTTGGCATCCCTGAATATATAAATGTTCCAGGAGTTCAATATAATCCAAACATAGGAATACTCGGATTTGATGTTGCTGTGAGGCTTGCAAGGCCTGGATATAGAATTACAAGGAAGAGGCTTGGATCCAAAATCAGCAAAACTCACGTGATTGAAAAAGAAGATGCTATGGATTTTGTCAAGAAAAAATTTGATGTGATTTTGATATGAGAAACAAAAAGATTAAGAGAAAAGTTGGAAAAGGATCAAGAAAATGTGTGAGATGCGGAAGCCTGCGGGGAATAATTCGCAGATATGGACTCAATTATTGCAGGCGATGTTTCAGAGAAGTTGCCAGAGAAATAGGATTTAAGAAATATAGATGATGGAAGATTTGGAAATAACTGGGAACAGAAAAATTAATATGTATGATGATGGGAATAAGGTGTATGATGATGGGAATAAGGGTAGGTGTATGATATGCGTCATGATATATTGACTGATGTTATGATAATAATAAATAATGCTGAAAATATAGGAAAGAAGAATTGCATGGTTCCTGTTTCAAAACTAGTGAAAACTACACTCGACATTCTTAAAGATAAAAATTATATTGGTGAATTCGAACTTGTTGAGAAGGGTGTCAATAAATGGTATAAAATCACCATGTTAGGAAAAATAAACAAATCACAGGCAATAAGGCCGAGATTTTCTGTTAAATCCAAAAACATTGAAAAATGGGAACAGCGATTTCTGCCTTCAGTTAACTTTGGCATTCTTGTAATATCCACACCCCAGGGCTTGTTAACTCAGAATGAAATGAAAAAGCAAAATATCGGGGGTCGGTTGCTAGCGTACGTATATTAGGTTTGAGTGATGTTATGAAAAAAACAGTGAAAATTCCTGAAGGATTTGAAATTGAAATAAATGAAAAAAAGGTTAGTTTAAAACACAGCAACGGGGAATTGTCAAGAAATTTCAGCGATCTTAGATATGATAATTTTATAAATATCGAAAAAAAGGATGATGAAATCACTGTCAGCACTTCTGTTGATAAAAGAAAGTATAAAGCAATGACAGGAACTATTGCAGCGCATATTCAGAACATGATCAAAGGACTGGAGAAAAAGTTCAGATACAAAGTAAGAATCAATTATACACATTTTCCAATGACAGTTGAGGTAAAGGATGGAAAGATTATGATAAAAAACTTTCTTGGCTCAAAAGGAATCAGAACATCCAAAATTATAGGTGATGTTTCCATAAAGGTTGAAAAAACTGATATTTTTATTGAGGGTAATAACAAGGAAGATGTTTCACAAACAGCTGCAAATATAGAAATGTCGACCCGGCTTCCAAAAAAAGATCGCCGTGTTTTTGGTGATGGATGTTTTATTGAATCAAAGGGTGAATAAAAATGAAATTTGAACGTCAGGATGTTTTCAGACACAAGAGACTGAAATCTAAATGGAGATATCCAACAGGCAATCAGAGTAAACTTAGAAAATCAAAGGCGGGCAATATTAAAAAGCCAAGCATAGGCTTTGGATCTCGTAGAAACGGGGAAAATGTTTTTTATGTAAGCCATGAAAAGCAGATACAAAATATCATTCCTGGATCGAATATTATAATTAACGCAAAATTGGGGAAGAAAAAATATCTTGATCTTGTAGAAAAGCTTAAAGGATTTAAAATACTGAATAAGAGAAAGCTGAAAAAACGTGCTGTGAAAATTCAGAAAGAAGAAGTCAAGGAAATGGCTCAGAGCGAGAAGACAAAGAAAGGTTATCAAAAGGAAGCTGACAAAGAAAACAAATCATGATAGAAAAGAAAAAAATAATATGCAATAGAACTGCCAGAGTATTTTTCTTTTTGCAAATACCTTCAGTATTTGAAATTTTTGAAATCTTTACAAATTTCAAGATTTCGGAAATTGGAAAAAAGAAAGGTTAGAATTATGGACCTGAAATCGCAAAAACTATTGGCATCAAGAATATTGAAGTGTGGATACAATAGAATATGGATTGACCCGATCAGAATGGGAGATGTATCCAATGCTCTTACGTCAGCTGATATCCGTCGTCTGGTTAAAGATGGGGTTATAAAAGCACGGCAGAAGAGAGGTATAAGCTCATTTAGAATCAAAAAAGCAAAAATTCAGAAAAAACGCGGAAGAAGAAAGGGTATTGGAATTCGTTTAGGAAAAAAGACAGTCAGGACACCAGCTAAGAAAAAATGGATAAATAAAATACGAGCATTAAGAAAATTCCTTAAACAATTGCGGAGCGAAAAAAAAATCAAAATTTCGGATTACAGGAACTTATACAAAAAAGCAAAGGGTGGGCTTTTTCATAACAAAACCCATTTGAAAACATATATAGAAAGAAACAAGCTGTCATCAGCTCCAATTGAACTTGTGTCAAAAACAGAAATACGAAAGCAAAAAAGAAAGGTGAAAATAAATGCGAAGAAGAAAGGAAAAAAAGACCAATTATAAGAGAAGACTGAAGCTGTTGAAATCAGGTAAAACACGCTTAGTTATACGCAGATACCATAATAATTTTGTAATTCAATTCATAGGATATAATCCAACCGGAGATACAACACTTCTTGAGGTTACATCAAAAGAACTGAAAAATTTAGGATGGAATGGACATCTGGGGAATATATCATCAGGATATCTCGCAGGCATGATTGCAGGATATAAAGCAAAGAAAAAGGGGATAAAAGATGCTGTTGTTGATATTGGGCTACAGGTAAATACAAAAGGCAATTCAATATACGCTGTTGTTAGTGGCATAATTGACAGTGGTATTGATGTGCCTGCTGACAATAAAAACTTTCCTGATAGAAACAGACTAGAGGGAAAGCACACAAAGAATAAAGGAGATGGATTTGACGAAATAAAGAAAAAAATTGCTGAAATGTATGGAAAATAGATATGGAATTTGTATTGGCGACATCGGGTATGGGCGACATCGGGGTTGTATAATTTTTTATAAGAGCGGTGTGAATTTAATAATCAAATATCCATGATTTCTGGATGTAAAATAAAATAAGGTGTATTTATGGCGTATGATTGGGTACCAAAAACAAAACTCGGAAAAAGTGTGATGAACGGGGAAATAACATCCCTTGACAAAATTTTTGAACAGGGCTATAAAATAACTGAACCTGAAATAGTTGAAAAGCTGCTTCCGGGATTGAAAACAGAAATAGTATTCATAGGCGGATCTCCTGGCAAAGGTGGAGGGATAAAAAGAACGCCAACCAGAAGAACAGCCAGAATGCACAGGAGCGGCAGAAGATATAAAATCTCAGCCCTTGTAATAGCAGGAAATGAAGATGGATATGTAGGAATCGGAAAAGCAGTTGGAACTGAAAATAGGATAGCAATTGAAAAAGCAACCAAACTCGCTAAAATAAACATAATTCCTGTTCAAAGGGGATGCGGGAGCTGGGAATGTAACTGCCATGGAACGCATTCAATACCATTTACAACATCAGGGAAATCAGGATCAAATAAGATTGTATTAATGCCAGCCCCGAAAGGAATTGGATTATGTATAGGGGATGAAGGCAAGAAATTAATGAGGCTTGCAGGAATTCGTGACATCTGGGTAAAAAGTTATGGAAATACAAGAGCAAGAGTGAATTTTTTATCCGCATTGTTCAACGTATTTAAAAACATAAATAAGACAAAAACATGATGACGAGAGTGATTAATATGGTAATGGGTATTATTCGTTTGAAAGGGACTATCAGATCTAACAAAAAAATTGAGAATACATTAAGATATATGAACCTGAAAAGCAAGAACACCTTAGTTATACTTGAAAGCCCAAACAAAACATTACTAAATAAGGTTCAGGCATTTGCAACATGGGGAAAAATAAACGATGATGTTGTCAAAGAACTCAAAAACAAATACGGAGAAGGTAATGTGTTTGCATTAAACCCGCCTAAAAGAGGCTTTAGATCTTTGAAGATGATGTATTCAAAAGGCGATCTTGGGCAGCGGGAAGATGTTACAGAACTTGTGAAACGGATGATGAGGTAACTAAAAAGATAAAAATGAGATAGAACACATGGAAAGAAAATATTAGAGTGGGAAGAGAGGGAACTCTTTGGAAGTTTAATATCAGAGAGAGGGAAGATAAAAGAAAAAGGATAATTGTGTGCAAACAAGAAAGAGTCAGTTTTTTCTTTGGTAAACTTAAGCTTTCTGTTTCAGGAACAAAGTTCCTGAAACTCCAAGACAGCCTTCGACTGTCGTCAGATTTTTGGAAAATTTGACAAATAAAAAGAAAGGTTAGAAGTATGGTCAGATATTTTAAAAAGAAAATAAAAACCGGAACGCATGGTTACGGCAGTAAAAAGAAACACAGAGGCGGCGGAAGCCGCGGAGGCAGGGGCCGGGCTGGTTCACATAAGCATCATTATGTTAAGCGTGTTAAAGAAGAAGGGCTACAGATTCCAGGACATGGATTTCATTCATTGAAAAAAAAGCTAAAAACAATAAATATCTGTGACCTGAAAAGTCTTGTAAAAAATGGTAAAGTTAACCTCACTGAACTGCGATATGATAAACTTCTGGGAAAAGGAAATATTGAAACAGCAACAGAGATTATTGTTGCGAAATGCACTGAAAAAGCAAGAGAAAGAATTGAAGCAAAGGGCGGAAAAGTGATTATGGAATAAACGAAAGGTTTAAATTATCAGATGAGAAATGGTTTTCAAAGGGGTCATGGTGTAATGGTATCACGGTAGGCTCCAGTTGATCCTTTATTACTGGAGCGATGAGCTGGGTTTTTTAAAGAAAATCTGGCTGTGACTTAGTAAGAATTCCTTAAAACGAAAGAGGGTAAAACGAAAGACGCATCAGAGATGCGTCAAGTTTTTGAGAAAACCGTTAGGTTGTCTCCTATGAAGATACCTGCAGATCGGGGTTCGATTCCTCGTGGCCCCATTGTGCTTTTTTTCTTTAGTTTCTTGATCTCAGCCAGTTTGGATTAACCAGCTTCTCGTTTCTTTCCAGTGCAAAGATTTTTTTCATATATTCGTCATCAAGCTCAAAATCAAAGATATCGAAGTTTTCTTTCTGATGAATCATGTTTACAGCTTTAGGAATTGCTGCAACATTTTTTTGTTGAATGAGCCATCTTAATGTTATCTGTGATGTTGTTTTATTATATTTCTCACCTATTTCAATGAGGGTTTTGTCTTCATTTACTTTTGACCTTGCAAGTGGGCTGTATGCAGTGAGCATGATATTGTTCTGCTGACAATAACGTAAGATTTTTTCCTGTGATATGAAAGGGTGGTATTCCACCTGATTGCAAAAAATTTCAGAATGTTTTTGGGCTTCTTTAAGCTGCTCTACTGAAAAATTACTTACACCGATATGCCTGATAATCCCCTCTTCTCTTAATTTATTCATGGCATTTAATGTCTCATCAACAGATATGTCGCTAACAGGCCAGTGTATAAGAAGCAAATCTATATATCCTGTTTTTAATTTTTTCAGGCTTTCTTTTGTTGATTTTATAACGTCATTATAACGAAGGTTAGTTATCCATACTTTCGTTACAAGAAATATTTCTTCTCTTTTTATTCCAGAACCTGAAATAGCACTGCCAACTTCCTCTTCATTTTCATATCTTTGGGCTGTGTCTATATGTCTATAGCCGATATCAAGCGCGCTTTTAACAGCACTTCTACACTGATCACCTGTTATCTGCCACGTACCAAATCCTATGACAGGAACTTCAGGACCGTGGATTTTTAAGTATTTCATATCAATCACCGAAATAGATTCTTACTTTTCAATCTTAATAAGCTTTTCGGTATGAGCCTTTTTGGAGAATTGAAATCTATATCTACCAAAAATCCTCGGGAAAAATATTAGAGCCTTTTTGCAGTAACCCTTTCTGGAGAACTGATTTTATGTCTACCAAAAAGCGTTAACGGAAAGAATATTATATCTATGAAAACCCCCGGGAAAAATATTAGAGCCTTTTTGCAGATGGGGTATTTTATTTTGTGCTTAAATAGTGATTAACTTTATATCCTTTCCATGATAAATTCCCATATAGTACACTTGTGGGGATTTCATTTGACATTTACACATTTCTGCGGGTTTAT
>C687J35504_10001686_pt1 | contig 15368 bp, 18 predicted proteins | sample RifCSPhighO2_02_FD_35504 | JGI IMG/M metagenome (IMG submission 35504) | reverse complement strand
CGGATCGCTGGGAAGGCAGCAGTGAGTTTTTCTTCGCCATTGGCGACAGCATTCTCGGCATGGCCCAGTCGATGACCTGGAGCATTGCCCTGACCAAGGCGCTGTTCGCCTGGTTGATCTTCTTCGGCCTGGCCTACGGTGTGCGCACCGCCGGACACATCGGCGTTGATGCGCTGGTGAAACTGGCCAGCAAACCGGTGCAGCGGATTATTGGCCTGATCGCATGCACGGCCTGCCTGGGTTATGCCGGGCTGATCGCCGTCGCCAGCTTCGATTGGGTGAAAACCCTGTTCACCGCCGGCATCGGCGCCGAGGACCTCGGTCACTACGGCATCATGCAATGGCACATCACTGCCATCGTGCCGTTCGGCTACGCCATGGTGTTTATCCGCTTCTTTGAAATCTTCGTACGCATCCTGCGCAACCAGCAGACCGGCCTCGGCCTGGCTGACGAAGCCGCCGACGCACTGAAGATCAATGAGCACGGGGAGCACAAGCAATGACCATTCTGTTCCTCTTTATCCTGCTGTTTCTGCTGATGTTTATCGGTGTGCCGATTGCCGCCTCGCTGGGCCTGGCCGGCTCGGTGACCATCATGCTGTTCAGCCCGGATTCGGTTCGTTCGCTTGCAATCAAGCTGTTCGAAACCTCCGAGCACTACACCCTTCTGGCGATTCCGTTCTTCCTGCTGTCCGGTGCATTTATGACCACTGGCGGCGTGGCCAAGCGCCTGATCGATTTCGCCAACGCCTGCGTCGGCCATATCCGTGGCGGCCTGGCTATCTCGGCGGTATTGGCGTGCATGCTGTTCGCGGCGCTGTCCGGCTCCTCCCCAGCCACCGTGGCTGCCGTGGGTTCGATTGCCATCGCCGGTATGGTGCGCTCCGGTTATCCACAGGCTTTTGGCGCCGGTATCGTGTGTAACGCCGGCACCCTGGGCATCCTGATTCCGCCGTCAATCGTCATGGTGGTGTACGCCGCTGCCACCGAGCAGTCGGTGGGCAAGCTGTTTATGGCCGGTGTGGTACCGGGCCTGCTGCTGGGCGTGGCACTGATGGTGGCGATCTATATCGTCGCGCGGAAGATGAACCTGCCGGCCATGCCGCGCGCCAGCTTCCGTGAGTTCATCACGGCGGCACGCAAGGCCATCTGGGGCCTGCTGCTGATGGTGATCATCCTCGGCGGTATCTACACCGGTATGTTCACCCCGACCGAGGCAGCTGCTGTGGCAGCAGTCTACGCCGGCTTCGTGGCGCTGTTCGTGTACAAGGACATGACCATCCGCGAGTGCCCACGGGTGCTGCTGGAGTCCGGCAAGCTGACCATCATGCTGATGTTCATCATCGCCAACGCCATGCTCTTCGCCCACGTACTGACCACCGAGCAGATCCCGCAGACCATCACCGCCTGGGTGGTGGAGATGGGCCTGCAGCCGTGGCAGTTCCTGCTGGTAGTGAACATCGTGCTACTGGTGGCGGGCGCCTTTATGGAGCCGTCGGCGATCATCCTGATCCTCGCACCAATCCTCTTCCCGATTGCCGTGCAACTGGGCATCGACCCGATCCACCTGGGCATCATCATGGTGGTGAACATGGAAATCGGATTGATCACACCACCGGTGGGACTGAACCTGTTCGTCACCTCGGCGGTGACCGGCATGCCGTTGACCGCCGTGGTCAAGGCCGCCTGGCCATGGCTGATGCTGCTGCTTGGCTTCTTGATGGTGATCACCTACATCCCCGCCGTCTCCATGGCACTGCCAAACTGGCTGGGTATGACCTGACAGCAACTCCGTGTGTACTTCCCTGCACACTTTCAGCCCGGCCTCAGTGCCGGGCTTTTTTTGCTCGCAGTTTTTTGTCAGGCGGATTGGCGCCATGCGCCATGGCCAGGTTCACGCCGTGCGGCGTAACCCACCCTCGGCGGAACACACATCACTGAGCTATAGAGTTAAACCCGCGCCAACTCTGGCAGATCGCCAGACAAACCCAGGGCCTGGCGCACGAACAGCGCCTTGGCTTCGGGCAGGTCGTCGGCCCAGTTGAGGCCGCTGTTGCGCAGCCAGCGCACGGGCAGCGGATCAGCCTGGAACAGCCGTTCGAAGCCTTCCATCGCCGCCATCATCGCCAAGTTGTGCGGCATGCGCCGACGCTCGTAGCGGCTCAGCACCTTTACATCACTCAGACGCTCGCCACGTTGCATGGCGTGCAGCAACACCTCAGCCAATACCGCGACATCAAGAAAGCCCAGGTTGACGCCCTGCCCGGCCAACGGGTGGATGCTGTGCGCAGCATCGCCAATCAGTGCCAGGCCATCCTCGACATAACGCTTGGCGTGCCGCTGACGCAAAGGAATACACAGGCGCGGGTCAGCTTGCAGCACTTCACCTAGACGATGCTCGAAGGCAAAACCGAGGGCGCGGCGGAAACACGCATCATCCAGGGCCATCAACCGCTCAGCTTCTGCCGGGGTCACCGACCAGACAATCGAGCACCAATGTTCGCCTGCTGGGCCAGCCAGCGGCAGAAAAGCCAGCGGACCGTCATCGGTAAAGCGCTGCCAGGCAGTGGCCTGGTGCGGCTTGGCGCAGCGCACGCTGGTGACAATGGCGTGGTGCAAGTAATCCCATTCACGGGTGGCGCAACCTGCCAGGCGGCGTACCGCTGAGTTGGCCCCATCCGCCGCGATAACCAGCGGCGCACGCAGCTCACGCCCATCATTGAGGCTCAATAACCAGCCCTCGCCCGAGCGCCGCAGCTGCTCCAGGCGCGCGCTGGGGAGCAAGCCAATCGAACTGTCATGCAGGCGCTCAAGCAGCGCGTCCTGCACCACGCGGTTCTCGACGATATGGCCTAACGATTCGGCATGCACGCTGGCCGCGCTGAAGTGAATCTGCCCGGTACCGGAACCATCCCACACCTGCATCTCGCCATAGGGGCAGACACGCCGCGCGGCGATGCCTTCCCACACGCCCAGGCGTTCAAGAATGCGTTGGCTGGCAACCGACAGCGCGCTAACTCGGGGCTCGAAGGCAGCCTGCGGATCAAAGGGTTTGACGCTCAGCGGGCTGCCATCGACCAGCAGAATTTCCAGACCCTGATCCTGCAGGGCCAGCGTCAGGGCGCTGCCCACCATGCCTGCGCCTACGATGATCAGATCCGCTTGCATCACATATTCCTTGTTCAGGCTGCCTGCCGAGCGCGCGGTTTTAGTCGCACGTAGAGAGTTTTATGCACCCGCGCCACCAAGGTACCGCTGCCATCGCGCACTTCTACATGCAGCTCGGGGTGGTACTTGTCACCGTCTGCGGTGTGCTGGCGAATATCGTCAAGCAGGCCTTGGTCGATGCTGAAGTCGGCGTACACCGGACCTTTGCCGGGGGCGATAAAGTCGATGCGCGCGGCCTTGTCCCAGACAATAAAATCGCGTCCGAGATTTTCCATGATCATCAGCATGAAGAACGGGTCGGTCATCGAATACAGACTGCCGCCGAACTGGGTGCCAACATAGTTGCGGTTATACCAGCCCAGGCCCATCTTGACCTGCACCTGACGGAAGTCCGCGCTGATCTGTCGCACCCGCACGCCAGCCCCCAGGTAGGGCGGATACAGGTTCATCGCCCAACGCAGCAGCCGCGCCTTGCGCGCCAATTTATTTGCCGACATGAATCAATGCTCCGAGCGGGTGCCGAGGCCCATGGCCTGGCGGGCAAACCAGCGTTTCGCCGGAGGAAGAAGATCGAGGCCAAGCAAACCAAGGTTACGCCCGGCGGCCAACAGCGGCTGGCCGGTGCTGAACAGGCGGGTGACCTGATCAGAGAAGCCGACAGTCAATTGCTGATCCATCTGCTGGCTATTCAGGTAGCCCTGTAGCGTGGCCAGATCGCCCAACGGCGCATCACTGGCCAACAACGTTTCCGCCAGCACCTGGGTGTCGCGCAGCGAGAGGTTGTAGCCCTGCCCAGCAATCGGGTGCAGGCTATGCGCGGCATTGCCGAGCACCACCAGATGCTGGCGCACCTGTTCTTTGGCAGCCGTCAGCGCCAGCGGGTAGAGGTGCCGCGCGCCGACCTGGCGCAGACTGCCCAAACGATAGCCGAAAGCGTGCTGCAACTCGGCGAGAAACGCTGCATCGCCCAGTTCTGAAAGCCTTTCGGCTTCCAGGGTGGCACGGGTCCAGACCAGCGCGCAGCGGTTATCCGCCAGCGGCAACAGGGCCATTGGCCCTTCTTCGGTAAAGCGCTCAAAGGCCAGGCCGTTGTGCGCCTCCTGCGGGCTGACGTTAGCGATCAGCGCGCTCTGCCCATATGGCGTAGTACTGACGGCGATCCCCAGCTGCTCACGCAAACCGGAGCGACCGCCCTCGGCGAGAATCGCCAGGTTACATTCAAGCTCGCTGCCATCATCCAGGGTCAGGCGGTAGCCATCGGCCAAAGCTTGCATGCGGGTGACCTGCGCCGGGCTGCGCCAGCTCACCACCTGCTGATCCAGGGCCTGCCAAAGGCATTCGCCGAGCCAGGCGTTTTCCACCACATAGCCGAGCGCCGGCACGCCTTCTTCTTCGGCACTTAGGCGCGCAGCGGCGAAACGGCCACGGTCGGAGACATGAATTTGTTTGATCGGCTCGGCACGCTGACTGATCTGCTGCCACAGGCCGAGGCGCTGATAAATCTGCTGCGAGCCAAACGACAACGCAGTCGAGCGCGCATCGTAGCTAGGCTGATAGCCAGTGCCTGGAGTGAACGGTTCAATCAGACAAATGCGCCAGCCGCGCTGCTTGGCTTCGGCCTGCAGGGCCACGGCCAGGCTAGCGCCGACCAGGCCACCGCCGATAATCGCAATGTCGACGCGTGACATGTTCTAGGCCGCCACGCTGCGTGCGGCGGCCATCAGCGCTTCGATCTCGACGACAGTTTTCGGCACGCCGCTGGTGAGGATTTCGCAACCGGCCTTGGTCACCACCACGTCGTCTTCAATACGCACGCCGATGCCGCGCCATTTCTTCGCCACGTCCTGATTGTCCACGGCGATATAGATGCCCGGCTCGACGGTCATGGCCATGCCGACTTCCAGCTCGCGCCATTCGCCGCCGACCTTGTACTCACCCACATCATGCACATCCATCCCCAGCCAGTGACCGGCGCGGTGCATATAGAAGGGCTTGTAAGCCTCAGTGGCGATCAGCTCAGCGACATCGCCCTGCAGCAAGCCGAGTTCCACCAGACCGGCGGTAATCACCTGCACCGTAGCTTCATGAGCCTGGTTCCAGTGCTTGCCGGGGCCGATTTCCTTGAACGCAGCTTCCTGTGAAGCCAGCACCAACTCGTAGATGGCTTTCTGTTCAGGGGAGAACGTGCCGCTGACGGGGAAGGTGCGAGTGATGTCACTGGCGTAGCAGTCGATCTCGCAACCGGCGTCGATCAGCACCAGGTCACCGTCTTTAAGCGGTGCGTCGTTCTCACGGTAATGCAGGATGCAGGCGTTCTTGCCGGCCGCGACGATAGAGCCATAAGCCGGCATCTTCGCCCCGCCCTTGCGGAACTCGTAATCCAGCTCGGCTTCCAGGTGGTACTCGAACAAGCCGGCACGGCTGGCCTGCATGGCGCGCACATGAGCGCGGGCGCTGATTTCCGCCGCCTCTTTCATCACTTTGACCTCGGCAGCCGACTTGTACAGGCGCAGGTCATGCAGCAAGTGTTCGAGGGTGATGAATTCATTGGGCGGCGTCGCGCCCTGCCGCGCTTTGGAGCGGATCACGTTGATCCACTCCATCAGCTGACGGTCGAACTCATGGTTAGTGCCCATGGAGGAGTAGACCCGATCACGGCCTTCGATCAGCCCCGGCAGGATGTCGTCGATGTCACCAATCGGGAACGCGTCATCTGCGCCGTACTGGCTAATCGCGCCATCCTGGCCAGCACGTAGGCCGTCCCACAGTTCGCGTAGCGGGTCACGCTCGCGGCAGAACAGCACGTACTCGCCATGCTCGCGCCCGGGAATCAGCGCGATTACCGCCTCCGGCTCGGGAAAGCCGGAGAGGTACTGAAAGTCGCTGTCCTGGCGGTAGATATGCTCAACATCGCGGTTGCGGATATACACCGGCGCCGCCGGCAGAATCGCGATGCTGTTGGGTTCCATCTGCGCCATCAGCGCCTTGCGCCGACGGGCGTATTCCGACTTGGGGATGCTGATCATGGGCAGATTGAGTCCACTTCTATTGCATGAAAATCAATGCAGCGACGGCTTCGCCGCGGCAACCACTGGCTTGGCGCACTCGCTGAACAGCAGCAGCGGCGCAACGCGCAGATACTCCATCACTTCCATATAATCGTTTTCGCCATCATCGGACTCGTCCAGGGCGTTCTGCACCTGGGAAATGGCCGAGAGGTCCTGCAGCACTTCCATGGCTTCGGCGCTCAGGGCGCTGTCACGGGCAGTCAGACCGAAGCCGCCGAGGAAGCCCTGGCACCATTGTCCCAGAGCCACGGCACGCTCGCTAAGCGGCGCATCGTCGCTGGGCAACAACAGCACCACGGTGACGTCGTTGCTGGTCAGTTCGTTCTTGACCATTTCCTGCAGGCCGATCAGCGCCTGGCGTACGGTGTCTTCTGGCGCCGCGCCGAGCAGCTCGGCGGCATCCACCAGCCAGGAGTCGATTTCAAAGCCCGCACCAGCACAGCTGCGACCGAGCAGCAGACCATGCAACTCGGCTGGGGAAATGGTGTAACCGCTGCTGGTAAGCAGGGCGGCAAACGCGGAGTACGGAGAATTTGAAGTTGGCATAGATAACTAGGCGCAAAGCTGCGCGATCACTAGAATGGAGGCCTTGTATCCTAGCACCGGCAGGCGTGCCAAGACTATGCAGGCGGCTCGACGGAGCCCGCTCAGCCAGCGCAAGAATTGCCGCGCCGTGATCCATGGGTGAATTGCATCAATCTCTGGCGCACTGAACTGCCCCACACTGGCAAACAACTGTGCCGCGCACCGCTTGGCACTGTCGAAGACGCCGCAAAGACGCTATTTTTCACCTGCCAGCCCACTCACCTAGTAAGAGTAGAGAACCATGGAAGACGTCGACCTGCAGGCTCTTACGACCAAGCTGGACTTGCTGATCCAGCGTGTCGAACAGCTCAAGGCGCAAAACCGACAGCTTCTGACGAGCGAAAAGGCCTGGCGCGAAGAACGCGCCCATTTAATTGAAAAGAACGAAATGGCCCGGCACAAGGTCGAATCCATGATTTCGCGCCTCAAAGCCCTGGAGCAGGATTAATGACCCAGTCGAACACCTTGACCGTCCAGATTCTGGACAAAGAATATTGCATCGCCTGCCCAAGCGATGAACGCAGCAACCTGGAAAGCGCCGCGCGCTATCTGGATGGCAAGATGCGGGAGATCCGCTCGAGCGGCAAAGTCATCGGTGCTGACCGCGTTGCGGTTATGGCTGCCCTGAACATCACCCACGACCTGCTACACAAACAGCAACACCTTGATCAGCAGGCCGGGGCCAACCGCGATCAGGTGCGTAGCCTGCTCAATCGGGTCGACAGCGCTCTGGCTCGGGATGCCGATGAGCAAGGCAGCTGATTGCGCGCCGACGCTTTCGGGTATACTGCCCGCAGCTCCCTGGAGTGTGCGCCAGTTGGTGATGTCCCTGAGCCGATTCGCACAACCCCGGAGGTTGCACGTTGAGACCGGTGTGCATGTCCGCTTGACGGAAAGCCTTAACGTCTCCTGCAACCTCCACCTTGAACTTTCGGGTTCAAGGGCTAAGCCGACAGCGGCACGTCGGGGAGTCACTTCTTCCAGCCCATTGCCCTCCTGCGGCAATCGCTTCAGCAACACCCCATGCTCGACACTTCCACACTAAGCCGTGCGCAATTGCGCCGCTACTTGCGCGGGCAACGTCGAGCACTCAGCAGCCACGCCCAGCACCAAGCCGCGCAAGGCCTGTATAAACAGCTGGCGCAGCACCCACTCTTTCGCCGTGCACGACACATTGCCTTATACCTACCGAATGACGGCGAGATCGACCCGCGCCCCCTGTTGCGAGCCGCACAGCAACGAGGCAAAGCCACCTATTTACCGGTGCTCAGCCCTTGGCCGCGCAGCAAGATGGTATTTCAACGCATTCGTGCCAAGCAGCGCCTGCAGAAGAATCGCTTTGGCATTGATGAGCCCCGGTGCAATCGCAAACAGCAACGCAAGGTCTGGGCACTGGATTTGGTGTTGCTGCCATTGGTCGGCTTCGACCGACACGGCGCGCGTCTGGGTATGGGCGGTGGGTTCTATGACCGCAGCCTGGCGTATCGCGCATTGCGCAAAAATTGGCACAAACCGACATTACTGGGATTGGCGCATGAATGTCAGCAGGTGGATCGACTGGCCATGGCCAGCTGGGATGTGCCGTTGCAAGGCACCGTCACGAATAAGGCGTGGTATTGATGGGATAAGGCCGTACCGCGTTCCCTGCGGTACATGAGCACCTCAGCCAGCCACTTTAGACTGCACGACCGGAGCAGGCTGGCGCTCCCACAGGCTCTGCGTGTAACCGGTAGTGACCACACCCAGGCTGAACAGTATTACCAAAATCAACAACACATCGGGTTTACGTTTCATCGAATGCCTCCCCCTTAAAGGCATAACGCACGCTGTATACGCGGCGATTATTTTTATAGGTCCAACAGCGTCTGCCATCCACATTCGCCGGGTGCAAAACTGCAACACGCCGAATACCACCCGGCAAACAGCACCTGCCCGCTAACGGACCGAACCACAGGAGCAAAGTTCATGCCTTATTGGCTAATGAAGTCAGAACCCGACGAACTCTCAATTCACGATCTCCAGCGCCTGGAGCAAGCACGCTGGGATGGCGTACGCAATTACCAGGCGCGCAATTTTCTGCGCAGCATGCAGCCGGGTGATCTGTTCTTCTTTTATCACTCCAGCTGCCCGGAGCCGGGCATTGCCGGCATCGCTCGCATCGCTTCGGCGCACTACCCAGACCCTACAGCACTAGAGCCCCAGAGCCATTACTACGATGCCAAGGCCAGTGCCGCCAAGAACCCCTGGAGCGCAGTCGATGTGGCGTTTGTCGAGGCGTTCAAGCGGGTGATCCCGCTGGCACAGCTGAAAGCGCAGAGTGCATTGCTGGAGTTGCCGCTGGTGCAGAAGGGCAGCCGCCTTTCTGTGATGCCCGTCAGTGACGAGGAATGGGCAGCGGTGCTGGCGCTGCGCTGAAAAGGCGCTGCACCAGCCGAGCATGGGCTTATTGAATAATCAGGTTGTTGAATAGCAAGTCTTCCACCAACGGCTTGCCTTCTTCCTGTGTCAGCACTTCCTGCACCTGCTTAAGCGCCTCGGCACGCAAGGTCTCACGTGCGCCTGGGGCCGACATGGCCGCTTCCGTTTGCTGAGAGAACAGCATGACCAGTTGATTACGGATCAGCGGGTCGTGGTGTTTAACCTTGGCTTCAATATCCGCCCCCGTCACGCGCAGGGAAATATCGGCCTTGAAGAATTTGAGTTTCGGCCCTTCACCAAAATTCCCAACCAACGCTGGGAACAGCGACACGTAAGCCACCACCGGAGCAGCAGCCTCCCCCTCCTTGGCTTCTTTCTCCTCATTGGCCTGAGCCAGCAATGGCAGGAACAGCGCTAGCAGCAATGCGATCCAGACTTTCACAGGCAGTATTCCTCAACAGTTCAGCCCTTAGCATAGCCACAGTCAGGCGGCAGCCCAAGCCCTAAGCTTATGCATCGCTATCAGGCGCAGGCATGCTTGTTGACCGGATATCGCCCGCACCTACACTGCATGCCCACCAACCGCAGAGGAAAAGCCCGATGAAAGCCGTGCTGTGCAAAGCCTTCGGCCCCGCCGAAACCCTAGTACTGGAAGAAATCGCCAGCCCCGAAGCGAAGAAGAATGAAGTGCTGCTGCAAGTGCATGCGGCAGGGGTCAACTTCCCCGACACCCTGATCATCGAAGGCAAGTACCAGTTCAAGCCGCCCTTCCCGTTCTCTCCGGGTGGCGAAGCCGCTGGCATAGTCACGGCCGTTGGTGAAAAAGTCAGCCACCTGAAAGTCGGCGACCGGGTGATGGCACTCACAGGCTGGGGCAGCTTTGCCGAAGAGGTCGCGGTGCCTGGCTACAACGTCATGCCGATTCCGCCGAGCATGGATTTCGCCAGCGCGGCCGCCTTTGGCATGACCTACGGCACCTCGATGCACGCCCTCAAGCAGCGCGCCAACCTGCAACCAGGTGAAACCCTGCTGGTACTCGGCGCATCCGGTGGCGTTGGCCTGGCGGCCGTGGAAATCGGCAAGGCCATGGGTGCCAAGGTAATTGCCGCTGCCAGCAGCGCGGAAAAACTCGAAGTGGCCAAGGCAGCGGGCGCCGATGAGCTGATCAACTACAGCGAAAGCAACCTTAAGGATGAGGTAAAGCGCCTGACCGGCGGCCAGGGCGCAGACGTGATCTATGACCCGGTGGGTGGCGATCTATTCGATGCCGCCATCCGCTCCATCGCTTGGAACGGTCGCCTGTTGGTCGTGGGTTTTGCCAGCGGGCGCATCCCCGAACTGCCGGTCAACCTCACCCTGCTCAAGGGCGCAGCCGTGGTCGGGGTGTTCTGGGGCTCGTTTGCCCAGCGTCAGCCGCAGGACAATGCGGCCAACTTCCAGCAGCTGTTTGCCTGGCACGCCGAAGGCAAACTCAAGCCACTGGTCTCGCAGACCTTCCCACTGGAGCAAGCGGCGGAGGCAATCAACACCCTCGGTCAGCGTAAGGCTGTTGGTAAAGTCGTCGTCAGCGTGCGCTAAACCTCACGCGTAGCAAAAGGCCGCCCATCAGGCGGCCTTTTTTATGCGCAGGCTTCAGCCGCGCGGCGCATAGGCGAACACATCCGCGCGCATCTGATGGGCATCCATACCGGCTTCCACCAGCGCATCCAGGGTGGCGTAGACCATCGCCGGCGAACCGCTGGCGTAGATATGCAACGCCTTAAGACTGGGGAAATCTTCACGTACTGCTTCATGCAGCAGGCCGCAACGACCCTGCCAGCCGCACTGGTCGCTGACCACCTGATGCAGAAATAGATTTGGCACCTGCTGCCACTGCGCCCAGTGCTCCAGTTCGTAGAAGTCGTCCGGACGGCGCGCCCCCCAGTACAAGTGCACCGGGTGAGCAAAGCCAGTGGCGCGGCAGTGCTCGATCAAACTGTGCATCTGCGACATGCCAGTACCGGCGGCAATCAGCACCAGCGGCCCATCCGGTAACTCGGCCAGGTGGGTGTCGCCGAACGGCAGCTTCACCCGTACCAGGCCGCTATGGCGCAGCTGGGCGATCAGCGCAACCGTGGCCTCATCGCGAGCCAGTACATGCAATTCCAGCTCACGCCCACGTTGCGGCGCCGAGGCCAGGGAGAACGCTGCGTAATCATCACCATCACGCTGCAGCAGCAGGTATTGCCCGGCGTGGTAGCGCGGCACCTTGCCGGCAGGCGCCTGCAGGCGCAGACGAAAGACATCACCGCCCACGTCATCACACGCGACCACCTGGCAGGCCAGCTCACGCACCGGCAGCTCGCCAGGGGCCAGCACACCATCCCAGTGCAGCACACAGTCTTCCAGCGGTTCGGCCAGGCAGGTGAACAGCTCACCCTGACTCAGCTCAACCCCGCCCTGCTGCACACGGCCTTCAACCAGCAGCGCCGCGCAGATATGGCAATTACCATTGCGGCAGCTCTGCGGGCAGTCATACCCAAGCCGCCGTGCCGCATCGAGGATGCGTTCGTGGGGCTGCACGTCAAGTACCGCGCCTGAAGGGTTCAGGGTGACTTTCATCAATCAATTCCCAACTCAGACCACAGCGCGTCGACACGCTGCTTGATCGCATCATCCTGAACGATAGCCCGGCCCCACTCGCGCGTCGTCTCGCCCGGCCACTTGTGGGTGGCATCCAGCCCCATCTTCGAGCCCAGACCCGAGATCGGCGAGGCAAAGTCGAGGTAATCGATCGGTGTGTTGTCGATCATCACGGTGTCGCGCTTGGGGTCCATGCGCGTGGTAATCGCCCAGATCACGTCATTCCAGTCCCGTGCGTTGATATCGTCGTCGGTGACGATAACGAACTTGGTGTACATGAACTGTCGCAGGAACGACCACACACCGAGCATTACGCGCTTGGCGTGGCCGGGGTACTGCTTCTTGATGGTCACCACCGCCATGCGATACGAGCAGCCTTCCGGCGGCAGGTAGAAGTCGATGATCTCGGGAAACTGCTTCTGCAGGATCGGCACGAACACTTCGTTCAGCGCCACGCCGAGAATCGCCGGCTCATCAGGCGGACGACCGGTGTAGGTGCTGTGGTAGATCGGTTTTTGCCGGCGGGTGATGCGCTCGACGGTAAACACCGGGAAAGTGTCGACTTCGTTGTAATAGCCGGTGTGATCACCATAAGGGCCTTCCGGTGCGGTTTCACCCGGATGAATTACACCTTCGAGAACGATTTCGGCGCTGGCTGGCACCTGCAGATCACTGCCGCGCGCCTTGATCAACTCGGTGCGGTGGCCTCGTAACAAACCGGCAAACGCGTATTCAGACAGCGTATCGGGAACAGGTGTCACCGCGCCCAGGATGGTGGCCGGATCGGCACCGAGGGCCACGCACACCGGATAGGGGCGATCCGGGTACTTCAGGCACCACTCGCGAAAGTCCAGCGCGCCGCCGCGGTGGCTGAGCCAGCGCATGATCAGCTTGTTGCGACCAATCACCTGCTGGCGATAGATACCGAGGTTCTGCCGTTCCTTGTTCGGGCCTTTGGTGATGGTCAGGCCCCAGGTAATCAACGGGCCGACATCACCTGGCCAGCAGGTCTGTACGGGCAGCTTGCTGAGGTCGACGTCGTCGCCCTCCTCGATCACTTCCTGGCACGGCGCATCCTTCAGCACCTTAGGCGCCATGCTCAGCACCTTTTTGTAGATCGGCAGCTTGTTCCAGGCATCCTTGAGGCCTTTCGGCGGCTCGGGCTCCTTGAGAAAAGCCAGCAGCTTGCCGATTTCACGCAGCTCGCTGACTTCCTCGGCCCCCATACCCAGCGCAACGCGCTTGGGCGTGCCGAACAGGTTGCCGAGTACCGGCACATCAAACCCTATGGGGTTTTCGAACAGCAGCGCCGGCCCGCCTTTACGCAGGGTACGGTCGCAGATTTCGGTCATTTCCAGCACAGGGGAAACCGGCGTTTGGATGCGCTTAAGCTCACCACGCGCTTCCAGGCCGCGAATAAAGTCGCGCAGATCACGATACTGCATGCAAATGCCTCGTTTCGGGCCGAGCAATAGGGGCGCAAAGTTTAGCGCCGAACTGGGTCTTTCAGAAGGGAAAGCCAGCCTCCAGACACACAAAAGCCGGGCTTACCCGGCTTTTGTTATAAAGCGAAGAACGCCTTACTTACGCTTCATCGACTGGAAGAACTCTTCGTTCGTCTTGGTCGCTTTCAGCTTGTCGGTGAGGAACTCGATGGCGGCAATCTCATCCATCGGGTGCAGCAGCTTGCGCAGAATCCACATGCGCTGCAGTTCGTCATCGGCGGTCAGCAGTTCTTCGCGGCGAGTACCGGCGCGATTGATGTTGATCGCAGGGAATACACGCTTCTCAGCGATACGACGGTCCAGTGGCAGTTCCATGTTGCCGGTGCCTTTGAACTCTTCGTAGATCACTTCATCCATCTTCGAGCCGGTTTCCACCAGCGCGGTGGCGATGATGGTCAGCGAACCGCCTTCCTCGATGTTACGCGCGGCGCCGAAGAAGCGTTTCGGCTTCTCCAGGGCGTGGGCGTCGACACCACCAGTAAGCACCTTGCCGGAGCTTGGGATCACGGTGTTGTAGGCACGCGCCAGACGGGTGATGGAGTCGAGCAGAATGACCACGTCCTTCTTGTGCTCGACCAGGCGCTTGGCCTTCTCGATCACCATTTCGGCAACCTGCACGTGGCGGGTTGGCGGCTCATCGAAGGTTGAGGCAACCACTTCGCCGCGCACGGTGCGCTGCATTTCGGTCACTTCTTCCGGGCGCTCGTCGATCAGTAGAACGATCAGGTGGCACTCGGGGTTGTTGCGCGCGATGTTCGCCGCGATATTCTGCAGCATGATGGTCTTACCGGCTTTCGGCGGTGCGACTATCAGGCCACGCTGGCCTTTGCCAATCGGGGCGCAGAGGTCGATCACCCGGCCAGTGATGTCCTCGGTGGAGCCGTTACCGGCTTCCATCACCAGACGCTTGTTGGGGAACAACGGCGTCAGGTTTTCGAACAGAATCTTGTTCTTGGCGTTTTCCGGGCGGTCGTAGTTGATCGTGTCAACCTTGAGCAGCGCGAAGTAACGCTCGCCTTCTTTCGGCGGGCGAATCTTGCCGACGATGGTATCGCCAGTACGCAAGTTGAAGCGGCGGATCTGGCTCGGCGAAACGTAGATGTCATCGGGGCCAGCGAGGTACGAGGCATCCGCAGAGCGGAGAAAGCCGAAACCGTCCTGGAGAATCTCCAGCACGCCATCACCGGAGATTTCCTCACCGCTTTTAGCGTGTTTTTTCAACAGGGAGAAAATCACGTCCTGCTTGCGCGAACGGGCCATGTTTTCCAGGCCNTGTTGTTCAGCGAGTTCCAGCAGTTCGGTAATCGGCTTTTGCTTGAGTTCGGTCAGATTCATAGGAATGACGTAATCATGAAGGAGGGGAATAAGCTATTTAGCTTGGGAGGCCGCGCCGCTGAGAAGGCGACTTGATCGCCTGCTTGTATATCGAAAGATTCGAATAGGAATGCGTCGGCGACGGCTTGCAGGGGGCTGCATAGGAAATGCAGCGAGGCCGAATGTAACACCGGTTTTATTCATACGTCTAGCGCCCAGACAGAAAAAAGCCCCGCAATGTGCAGGGCTTTCAGGGCTTGTTGCCGTCTCAGCGCAACTTAGATGTTGCTGTCGAGGAAGGCTGCCAGTTGCGACTTGGACAGTGCGCCAACTTTGGTGGCTTCAACATTGCCGTTCTTGAACAGCATCAGNGTCGGGATNCCACGCACNCCGAACTTCGGCGGGGTGTCCTGNTTTTCATCGATGTTCAGCTTGCAGACTTTCAGTTTGCCCTGATAAGTCTGGGCGATCTCATCGAGCACCGGTGCGATCATNTTGCACGGGCCGCACCACTCAGCCCAGTAGTCGACCAGCACCGGACCCTCGGCCTGGAGAACATCCTGGTCGAAACTGGCATCGCTGACATTGGTGATGAATTCGCTCATGGAAAGTCTCCGAGTTCGTAAGCAAAAGATGGGCGACATCATAGCCCGGCTTTTCCCACACAGGAAGGCGGCGGCAATTGAGC
>C687J35504_10001684_pt1 | contig 15371 bp, 16 predicted proteins | sample RifCSPhighO2_02_FD_35504 | JGI IMG/M metagenome (IMG submission 35504) | reverse complement strand
ATTGCCCGCGTTGAATCTCCTTCTGTCACCAGTAAAACTGATGCAGATTTTCCCACTCTTTCTTCCATAGCAGGATGCCCCAGAAGTCCAACAGGAGCCTTAGGCATTATGCAAATTCAACCGCCTGACACAACAGGCTATTTTAAACCAGGAGTGGAATACGGAGCTAGCTTTTTAGGAAAAACTGCTGATCAGCTAACTGAAGAAGATTTTTGTGATGTGAGAAACAATATTATTATCGCAGGAGGATTTATTCTGAAAAAATTAGAAGCTTCTAAAATAGGTGACGGTACTAAATGGGATCCTACTTGGAACAACGACACCAGTGTTATTAATGAACTGGCTAAAAGTTATTATGGATGCCTTGAGTATGGTGGCCCTGATCCGTTAAAATGTGAAGGGCCTTATAATTATGGCAGCGATCTCTGGACTAGCATCCAAAGTTGTCAAGCCTCAATTATTCCAGGAACGATTGAACCCCCCAGTGCTGATTTACAAACTCTCCATGATAACCTCTTAACTAAATACAACTTAGATTTTGATACCAATTTTCCTTATGACTACTTAAAATGGGCCTGGGAAAAATTAGAGGAATCATCCACCACTCGTTTCTTGCAACTGGTTAATCCCAATAATACAACCATCTCCATAACCAGAGATGACACAAAAATTAATGCCCAAATTGGATGCTCTAAAATCAGTATGCGGGGGGCAAGTATATCTAACAACCAATCCTATCCCGAATCCTTATTTAAAGTAGTATTTATACATGAGCTAAGCCATATTATAGAAAATTGTAATCTTGATAATATCTCAAAAAGAACAGAACTAGAAAAAATTATTCTACCAAGTGGAATCGGAGAAGGATATTTAACAAGGTATTCTGCTAGTGCCGACCAGTGCGTACAAGGTGTTAATAAACTCAACGAGGATTATGCTGAAACCATTGCTTACTTTTTAAATAAAGACTATCCTGAACAAAGTTTGGGTATAGGTAGTGCTTGTGAACCACCACCGTCATCCGGAAATCCAATATATGACGGCAAACATCCAAAGCATCGAAGCTTTGCCATTGATTTACTCATCAGGTAACATGAATTATAAAAAATTTGCTTTAATACTAATATTTCTTTTTGCAATTCTTTTTGCTTTTTTCATAGTTTCAAATAGAAAAACAGCTATCATTAAGCCAAACAATAAAGAAGTTTCGCAAATCACTTCCCCTGAACTTATCTCCACCAAGCCCAATCCTCTGGATGATACTATTGTTTCTTCAACTGAAATCATTGAGCTGACATTTTCCCGGCCTCTGGAAAATGTGCCGGAATTTAAAATAAAAATAGAACCAAAGACGGATTATAAAATTGAGCTTTCCGGAGATAAGAAAACCGTTAAAATCATTCCTGCTACGCCTTTTGAGCTGGGAACCACTTACACTTTGTTTATACTGCAGAACAGCAAATTTGAGGGCGGAGGAAGACTCCCAAAAGAACTTACTTTTCACTTCCGTACTGTCAAATACCGCGGCTTTTAGCTTAATCTTACCGGCATGACAATATATTCCAAACCTTCTTCTCCTATTGGTTTTATTAAAGCAGGCTGCAGCGCCCCTGAAAATTCAATCATCAACTGGCTTGCGGAAGAGGCGGAAACAGCATCCTGTAAAAACCTGGTGTTAAAAGCAACCTGCAAACTGTCTCCTTCAACCTGGGCTTCAACCTCATTTTCCTGACTGCCTACTTCTTTAACTGAAGAGGATAAAGCCAGTTTATTCTCTTGGGTGGTTAAAACCACAATATTAGCCTCATTTTTACCAAACACTGCTGCCAGTTTCAATGCTTTTGCAAACTCTTCTTTGTCCACCAGGGCCCGCCCAATAGTTTCATGAGGAATTATTTTCTCCCAAGCAGGGAAAGAACCTTCAATCAACCTTGAGGAAACAACTGTTTTGCCAACGGAAAAAACAATCTGGTTTTGGTTTTGAGAAAGAGAAACACTGACAGATTCTGCCTCATCCTCGCCAATAACCCGCAGCAGCTCTTCAAATGTTCTTCTCGGGATCAAGCTCTTGAAAAGTTCTGTTCCTTTAGGCAAACTCACACGGCGGTGGGCCAACCGGAAACCGTCTGTGGCCACAAAATCTATTTTCTCTTCACCAACATCTGTTAAAACCCCTGTTAAAACCGGCCGACCCTCGTCTACTGCCGCGGCAAAAAGAATTTGCCCGCAGCCTAATAATACTTCTTTGGGAAACGATATGCCTTTGCCGTCCCCCAAGGGTATGGCCGGAAACTCGGCCGCGGCAATGCCGTTTAAGGTAGCTTTAAACTTGCCACTTACCACAGTTAAAATTTCATTGTTTGATTCCAATTCCACCTCGCTTGGCCCCAAACCGGAAATAACTTCAAGTAATAATTTAGCAGGTATTGTTATCTCTCCTGCTATTGCCTTTTTTACAGAAACAAATTTCATAATGCCGATTTCCAAATTAGTGGCGGCTATTTTTAATTTGTCTCCTTCAATAGACAAAAGAATATTTTCCAAAACAGGCAAAGAAGCCCTTATTCCCACGCTGCGGCTGGCAGCTTGCAGTACAGGCAATAAATCTTGCTGTAAAATCGAAAATTTCATATTCAGTCGTCAGTCGTCAGTCGTCAGTCGTCAGACAAAAAATAAAGTCTGCAAGCTGAAGACTGAGGGCTGAAAGCTATTCTTCCCCCTTTCTGGCAGAATGTAATAAATTCTAAAAGAATTTAAACATTCTAGCAGCGTTTAAATTGTAAACAATTTATTTCGCTGCAGTTACAAATTTATGAATCTCATCTTCTGTTACTTTAATCAACCTAAAATTAACTCTTCCCTGTGTGATTAGGTTTTTAATGTGTTTTTCCTCATCTGTCAATAGGGAAGCTCCGGATTTAACCTCAATAAAATCAATTTGCTGATTGTTTTTAATACCAATAAAATCAATTGGCCAGCCCAAAGGAATAATCCGGTCATAATCATAGCGGAGTTCGGCATAAGTTAAAAGCTCGGCCATTTTGCCTTTTTGAGGATTAATCGAGCCCTGAATAGTCTGTAAAACCCGCGAGGGTAAATCCTGCAATCCTTTATACAAATCAATTAAATCCGTGGGAATATCAGTAGGTTTTTTATTATGAAGCCTACCAAAAAGATAGGCTATTAACAACCCTAGAGCTATAAAGCTGATTAAGTACCAGTTTAAGTTATCCACTTTGGGATTAGATTATACCTTATTATTTAAAATAATAGTAATGATAATATGCTTTGTGGATTTGTGGAAAGGATAATAAATGAAGCTGTTTTTGGGAGAATTTCGTGTGAATAAATGAGCAATTTCCGTGGATAAGTTTGTGGATAACTAATAGGTTATTGTGGACAAATTTTGTCTAACCTCAATTAATATTTTCTGGGTTTCCCTGTCAGTTGCGATCAACTTTTTAATCTTATCCCTGCCATGCATAACAGTAGTATGATCCCTGCCTCCTAAAATTTCCCCTATTTTTTCCACAGTTAAGTTTAACTGCTCTGAAAGAATATGCATCACCAAATGTCTTGGTAAAACAAACTCTTTCACTCTCCTCGGCCCGGTTAAATCTGTTTGTTTAATGTTAAAATACTCGCAGACTTGAGTAATGACCTGTTTGGGAGAAAGGCTGATTAGCTTTGCCTCTTCTTTTTTGCCAAGCAACGCCCTCACATTTTCCACCGTGGGTTCCAAACTCTTATGTTTTAAAGACTGTAAAATCTGGGTCAGTTTTCCTTCCAGGTCCCGGGCGTTGGTTTCCACCGAGGCGGCAATTAAATTCAGACAACCTTCTTCTAAAATATTGTTTTGCTGGGCGCATTTGGTTTTCAGTATTGCCACCCTGGTGTCAAAATCCGGAATTTGCATATCAACCATCAGTCCTCCCTGGAAGCGGCTTTTAAGCCGATCCTCAAGTTTGGCAATTTCATAAGGGGGTCTGTCAGAGGTGATGACAATTTGGGAATTTTTAGAAGAGAGCTCATTAAAGGTGTGAAAGAATTCCTCCTGGGTCCCTTCCCTGCCGGAAAAAAATTGGATGTCGTCAATCAGCAGAACATCAACACCCCGGTATCTTTTCCGGAAAATGCCAAATAGTTTGGTCTGCAGTGCGCTAACATAATCATTGGTAAACCCCTCGGAGGAACTAAAAGTAATTTTAAAGCCGGGGTGCTTACTTAGGATGGCGTTGCCGATCCCCAGCATTAAGTGAGTTTTCCCGACACCTGTTCCGCCGTAGACAAAGAGCGGGTTGTAGGAGGTGCCGGGGTTTTGGGCCACAGCCTGGGCTGCGGCATAGGCTAAATTGTTGGTGGGCCCTACCACAAAATTTTCCAGAGTATATTTAGGATTAAGATAAGAAGTTTGAGTTTGAACGGGTTGGAAAAAATCTTCCTCTTTGCTCTCAGGATTCTCAAACTCCTTAACATTGAATTCAACCATTACTTTTTTGCCCACAATTCTCTCAAAGATATCCTCAGTTAATTTTTTATAATCTCTATTTAAAGTTTCTAATATAAAAGCTGATGGAACGCTTAGTATAATTTTATCCTCAAGGGTGGATTTTAAAAGAGTTTTTAGAAAGTAAGCTTTAAAATTAACAGGGCTGATTTCAGATTTGATAGTTTGTAAAAATTTATGCCAGAGTCTTAAATTATCCATGGAAAATTGGGGCAGTGGAAAACTTATCCACAATTTAATCCACCAGCATTATTATAACAATATAGAGAAACTATAAATAAGTAGATCAGTCTTTACATAATACAGCCAAAGGTGTAGAATTAAATTACAATGGCTATGACTCAAGTTTCTTTAAAAGTAAAAAATCCTCAAAAACCAGTCAAATTTTTTGAGGGCGAATTTTTAGTGGATAGCGGTGCAACTTATACTGTTGTGCCCGAAAGTATTTTAAAAAAAATTGGCATTAAGCCTGCGGGAGAAGAACAATTTTCTTTGGCTGACGGTAGAATAATCAGCAGGAAGGTCGGGAGCGCGCTTTATGAATATCAGGGAACAGAAAGGGCAGCGCCGGTTTTATTTGGGGAAAAAGACGACAGTTTACTTTTGGGAGCTTTTACCTTGGAGGCGCTGGGTTTAACGCTGGATCCTTTAAAAAGAAAGTTATACAAAGCTTTATTGAGGATGTAATAAATATGCCAAAGAGAACTTATCAGCCAAAAAAATTAAAAAGAGTTAAAAAGCACGGATTTCTTAAAAGGATGGCAACTTACAATGGCCGGAAAGTTTTGAAAAGAAGAATGGCAAGAGCTAGGAAAAAACTGACAGTATAGCTTCAATATGCTTCCTAAACCCCAAAGACTAAATTTAAAAAAAGATTTTAAATGGGTGGTTGCGGGTAAAAGGATTGAATCAAAATTCCTGACTCTTTTTGTAAAAACCGGGGATAATGCATTACCTAAAATTGGTATTGCTACATCAGGCAAGGTTTTTAAAAAAGCTCATCAGAGGAATAGGGCAAGAAGATTAGCTGCTGAAGCTTTTCAATCTACCGCCTACCGCCTACCGCCTACCGCCAACATAGTGGCTCTTCCCAAAGAGGGTATACTTAGTGTAAAATCCAATGATGTGCTTTTGGATTTAGAGGAGAGATTACGCAATGAGAAGATTATTAATTAGTCTAATAAATTTTTACCAGATGTTTTCATCTAATTTTGTTTTTTGCAAATATGAAGTGAGTTGTTCCCAATATACCAAAAAGATGATTGAATGCGAGGGCGCAATCAAAGGATTAACCTTGGGCCTTAAAAGAATTTGGAGCTGCAGATGAATATAGGGGATATTTTTATTGCCGCGTTTATACAGCCAATTATTAATCTTCTAATAATCACATTCCAGTTTTTGCAATCTTTGCATATTCCCGGAGCTTTGGGATTTGCCTTGGTTATTTTAACCGTGGTAATAAGACTTTTGGTTTGGCCGCTGATGGCGTCGCAAATTAAAATGACTAAAAAAATGGCTGATTTAAAGCCCCATCTTGATGAGCTTAAGAAAAAACACAAAGATGACAAAAAAGCTATGGCCGGCGCCCAAATGGCTCTTTATAAAGAGCATGGAGTAAATCCTGCTGGAGGCTGTTTGCCGGCGCTTCTGCAGATCCCGGTATTCATCGGGCTGTATCAGGCTATTATTAACATTTTGCCCGGAATGGGTGGGGCTAATTTAAATTGGATTAATTCGCTTTTATATTTCCCGTCAATGCATCTGAAAGCCTTACCTGACCCGAATTTTTTCGGATTGGATTTAGGGGTTAAACCTTCCCAGTTCGGGGTTAGCCTTTTTCTTTTAATACCTGTTATGACAGCTCTTTTAACTTTTGTCCAATCAAAAATGACAGTACCTTCTCCTATTAAGCATCACAAAGATGAGCCACGCAGCGAAACAAAAGAAAAAGAAGGTATGGAAGAAAGCATGAGCCAAGTGCAATCCCAAATGGTTTATTTGATGCCGGTGATGATTGGATATTTTGCCTTTTCCTTCCCAATAGGGCTTGCAATTTATTGGAATGTATATACAATACTGGGGATTATCCAGCAATATAAAATTGCCGGCTGGGGAGGATTGTCCGGCTTTGCCGGAAGTTTAAAGTTAAAAGTGTAAAGTGAAAATTTATGGAACAGCAATTATCAGACATCTTAGACAATTTATTGGGCCTTTTGCTTTTAGAGGGCAGTTACGAGATTGAAGAGGATGAAAATGGGATCAATGTATTAATTGAAACCAAAGATGCAGGTCGTTTAATTGGTTCAGGAGGGCAATCTCTGGATGGGTTGCAATTAATTGTTAACCAAATAATGTCTAGAAAAACAAATTTGCCGGATGGCCTGCCTCGCGAAGCGGGAGAATATAAAAGAGTAATTTTGGATGTGGGAGGATGGAGAAAACAAAAAGAAGAAGAGTTAACTGCCAGCGCCAAAAGTTGGGCAAAACAGGTTTTGGAAACTGGAAAAGATGTTGAACTTGAACCAATGAGTCCCTGGCAGCGGAGAATAGTACATATGGTTGTATCTGAAACAGAAGGAGTGGAATCGGAAAGCGCTGGAGAAGGTAGAGATAGGCATGTGACAATAAAAGTAAAAAGTAAAAAATCAAAAGCAAAAAGCCTGTCCCGAGCAAAGCCGAGGGATGAAGAAAATTGAAAATGTTCTTCTTTTTCTGACACTGCTTTTTTTGCCCACCCAACTTGGCCGTCATTTTTGGCCTGATTTTTCCTATATTTATTCTTTAAAAATAGATTATTTATCCCCCACTCTATATTTCTGGGATATTTTAGTAATCGGGTTATTAATTTTATTTTTTTTACAAAAGCCCAAAATTAATAAATTAGCCTTAAATATATTATTATTTTTTTTATTATCACAAGCATTATCTTTATTTGGGGCAAAAAATACTGGTGCAGGGCTTGTAAGACTGGAACAATATGCCATAGCCGGTTTATTTGGGGTGTATTTGGCAAGCAATAAGATACAAGATACAAGATACAAATTATTCGTGCCGCTAACTTTGGGAGTTTTATTTGAATCCNGGTTAGCTATTTTGCAATTTCTAAAAGGAGGGACTTTGGGATTTTGGATATTGGGAGAAAGAACTTTTTCCATCTCTACACCGGGTATTGCCAAATTTAATTTTCAAGGTCTTGAATTTTTGCGGCCATATGGGACATTTCCACATCCTAATGTTTTGGCAGGATATATGTTAATTATAATGTTACTTATTCGTTCAAAAAAAACTTTTATTGGACTGGTAACTATTATTCTTACTATGTCTAGGGTTGTAATTTTGGTAGGACTGGCTGGTTTATTTATTCTTCAAAAAAAGAATATAAAAATTATAATGATTATAATGATTATATTGTCCCCCATTTTATTTACCAGATTTTCCTCTCTTTTTAGTTATGATAACCTGACAATATTGCGGAGGGAAGAACTATTTATAAGTTCCTGGAATTTATTTTTGAAAAATCCTATTTTTGGAGTGGGCCTGAATAATTTTATTTCAGACCAACAGGATTTGGTGACCGGCCCCAGCAGGTTTTTGCAGCCTGTGCATAACATTTTTCTTTTGGCGCTTTCTGAAACAGGAATAATTGGTTTAATAGGTTTAATTAGTCTATTTAGTTTTACTAGGCACTATATCCTATACCCTATCCTCTTCCTGGGCTTATTTGACCATTACTTTTTAACTTTGCCCCAAGGTTACAGGTTGCTCTTTTTAGTTTGGGGTTTAAGTTTTTTGAACCTTAAGCTAAAATAACTTAGTGCAAAAGTTAATAAAAATTATTCATCAGACTGTTTGGCAGACGGTTTTTAAGGTTATTACAACACTAGGCGGGTTTATTATTTTAGGGATAGTTTCCAGAAATTACGGTGAAGCAGGTTTAGGGAATTTTACCTTAGCATTAACCTATTTAGCCTTCTTTTATGTTTTAGCAGACTTTGGTTTTAACGGATATATTTTAAGAAGGTTACAGGGTACAGGCTACAGGGTGCAGAATGAATGGAGAAAACTATTGGGGGTGAGGATTTTATGGGGAGGATTTTTGACAATTTTGGCAGCTACTTTGCCGCTAATTTTTACGCCCGGTCTTTCGGATTTTAAACTGGCTGTTTTAGTTGGCGCGTTAACAATTTTTCTAAACAGCATTTTTTTCTGCGTTCAAGCGTTAATTCAGGTCAATCTAAAATATGAATACTCTAGCTGGCCTGTTTTTCTGTCTGCCCCGGCCGGGGTTTTATTGATTTTTTATTTGTCAAGCGTCCGCGCGCCTGTTTATTTATTGACTGCTGGTTATGTTTTGTCATGGCTTGTTTATACCTGCCTTTTGCTACTGCTGGTCAGAAGAATTATTAAGCAACTCTTCCCCATTTTTAGCAAAAAATATCTGGTGGCTTTATTTCAAGGCAGCTTTCCTTTGGCAGCAACACTATTTTTAAATGTCATCTACTTTAGGGCCGATGCTTTTATTCTCTCTTTTTTCAAAGGTTCGGCTGAAGTTGGTGTTTATAATTTGGCTTATCAGGTTTTTCAGGCTATTTTAGTACTGCCCGCTTTTATGATGAACTCTTATTACCCGATGATGCTTAAAGCGCGAAAGACTTCCAAATTGGCTTCTCTTGGCCTTTTAATTTTGTCTCTTGCCATACTACTAACTACTTACTACTTATCCCCTGTGATTATTAAATTAATCACCGGATCGGGTTTTGCCGGATCTGTGGAGTCGCTTAAGATTTTATCCTTTGGTTTCCCCGCCTACTTTTTATCCGCTTTGCTTATGTGGGTGATGGTGGCCAAGAAAAAATACAAGAGTTTGTTAGTAGTCTATGGTTTAGGGTTAATAGTTAATATAGCTGCTAATTTATATTCTATTCCCCAGTATGGATTTGTAGCTGCCAGTTGGATTACGGGAATTTCCGAATACTTGATTTTAGCAATGCAAATTGTTAGTCTTCAGTCATCAGTCTTCAGCTTTCAGAAAAATAAAAATCTGACGACTGATAGCTGATTGCTGACGACTATGAAATTAATTATTTACACAGACGGGGCCTCCCGCGGTAATCCCGGAAGAGCCAGCTACGGTTTTACTATTTCCGATGGAGAAAATAATTTAATTTACAAGGAAGGTAAAAGTATTGGGATAACCACCAATAATGTTGCAGAATACACAGGAGTTTTGGAGGCGTTAAAAAAAGCCAAAAAATTCTCAAAAAGCCAAAGTGAAATAGAACTTTTTGCTGATTCAAGGTTGGTAGTAGAGCAGCTTTCGGGGAATTTTAAAGTTAAAGCTCCACATTTAAAACCTATTTTTGATCAAATCAAGATATTGGAAATGGAAATAGGCAGAGTATTTTATACACATATCCCCCGAGAAAAAAATTCTAAAGCAGATGCCCTGGCCAATGAGGTCCTGGATAGTATCCAGTAAGATATGCTTCCTCTCTCTTGCAAATTCATAATCTAGTGCTACGATTTACGCGTGGACGAAAACACTAATTCTATCAACCAAAAAACAGGTATTTTACTTTCGCGAAATACCCCTTTAGCTTTAGTTGTGGGAGCTGCGGGGTTTTTGGGATCTCATTTGGTTGATGTCTTGCTGAACAAGGGTTTACAGGTAGTGGGGCTTGATGATTTAATTAAAAATAAAAAAGCGAATTTGGAGCAGGCTTCAAAAAATAAAAACTTCCATTTGTTAATATCTTCTCCGGCAGAGCTGGATTTGGATCTTACAAGACTTGATTACATATATGTTATTCCACAGGAGAATTGGAATTTAAAAGAAATTTTTAAGTATTTTAAAAAGCACTCCAGCCGCTTTTTGTTGGTTTCTTCTGTGAAATTATATGATGCTAAAACATCAGAAAGTTTGCTGTGGCTTAAAAAAATGGAAGGAGGTTTAGCTGGATTTGCCGCAGATAATAGTTTAAACGCCAGAATTTTGCGGCTAGGACCGGTTTTCGGTCCCAGAATGGATTTTACGGAAAGCGACCCAATTGCCCGGTTAATATATGCCTCGTTAAAAGGAGAGTTGCAAAATGAAACTTTGGTGGCGGATTTTTCTGCCAGAAGTTTATATGTTGAGGATGCAATTGATTTAACAGTAAAAAGCATGTTATCCGGCGCTACTGCTTTGAGAATTTTTGATGGAGTATTGCCTGTCCCGATTAAAGTAGCGGAGATAAAACAAGTACTTTTAGATCCTGTTTGGTATGATCAAAAGGGTTTTACTCCCCAGGAATTACCGCCCTGGCCCACTCCCAATTTACAAAAAACCATCCAATTTTTAAATTGGCAGCCTAAAACAGGCCTAGTAGCAGCCTTAAGAGAAACTTTGAGTTTTTTTAAGGATAAAGAAATAGATGAGCCGGCGCAATTGGAGCAGGCAAAGGAAGATAAAAAAGATGTTGAGTGGGGGAGTGATAAAAAAGAGGAGTTAGAGGCTTTTAAGCAAATTGAGCAACTTTCAGAGAAAAAAGTTCCTGCCAAAAAACCTTTAAAGCTGCCAAAGATCAACTTACCCAAAAACAAGATATTTTTATGTCTTTGCCTAGTTTTAGTTTTTTATGCTCTGGTGTGGCCTGCCATCCGGGCGGGAGTGGGGGTGCTGACTTTTAGGATAGAGCTTTCAAAAGCTTCAGAAAATTTGTCTAAAGGGGATTTTGAGGCTGGTCTGAAAAATGTAAGCCAAGCAAAACAAGCTGTTTTGGAGACAAAAGCTATTTTTAGCTCTCTTGAGCCTTTGAAAGAAGTAGGCTTTTTAAAAGATCAATTTAAGACAGGAGAAGAATTATCTAATCTAGGACAGGTTTCGGCTGATGCGGCAGGAGCAGCAGTTGAGGGAATAAAACTGCTTTATCAGGGTCTCCGGGCTGTTACAGGCGAAATAAATGACTCTCCCAAAGAATATTTTAATTCCTCCCGGGTGGAACTGGCAAAAGCATATGAAGATTTAGCATATGCAGAGGCGCAGATAAATGATGAGGAATTTTTACAAAGAGTGCCTAGATTTCTTCTCCCGCGGATTAGTAGTTTAAAAGAGCGGCTTGGCCAGTATAGCGGCCTGGTTAAAAGAGCCAGGGCAGCAGCAGCCATTTTACCGGAAATTGTGGCTATGGAAGGAGAAAAAAACTATCTGATTTTACTCCAAAATAATATGGAGCTCCGTCCCACAGGGGGTTTTATCGGTTCTTTTGCAGTGGTTAATTTTCAGGGAGGTAAGTTGCGCACTCTTAAAGTTAATGATGTTTATGTCATAGATGGGCAGCTGTCAATTCATGTTGAGCCGCCTAAGGAAATTAAAGAGGACTTGGGCCAAGTCAATTGGTATTTGCGGGATGCCAATTGGGAACCGGATTTTCCCACCAGCGCCAAACAAATAGAGTGGTTTTACACCAAAGAAACAGGGGATAAGGTTTGGGGGGTGATAACTTTGGATGTTTCAGGTATGGAAAATTTGCTTTCGGTTTTGGGCCCGCTGGATCTCCCTGATTATAACGAAACCATTACACAGGAGAATTTATTTGAAAGGGCAGTTACTCATGCGGAAGCAGGTTTTTTCCCTGGCTCTCAAGCCAAGAAAAGTTTTTTAACAGCCTTGGTTAATCAGACTTTAAATAAAATCTTTTTTTCATCGGGTCAAAACTGGCCGGGGATTGTCTCAAGCATGGGCAAGTCTCTTGAAGAAAAACATATGCTAATTTATCTTGACGATCCCAAACTTTTTTCTTTCGTAGTATCGGAAAATTGGGCAGGAGCCATGCCGCGGCCCTCTAGCAAAAAAGAAGCTCTTTTCCAGGATTTTTTGAGTTTAAATGAAGCTAATCTGGGAGCAAATAAAGCTAATTATTATCTTTCACGGAATTATCATCTGGAAACAGTAATTGGGAAAGACGGGGAGATAAGACACAGGTTAAAGATAAATTATTTAAATGCAAGTCCCGGCGATGTCTGGCCGGCCGGCAAATATAAAAACAGGGTAAGGCTGTATCTGCCTTTTGGCAGTAAACTGATAAGAGCTTTGTGGGGAGAAACAGATATTACGCATACTGTTTCTAACTTTGCGGATTTTGGCAGATCCGGATATTCTTTTCCCCTGACCCTTTTGCCTCAAGAGCAAAAAAGCTTAATTTTGGATTATGAAATTGCCGGGAAGCTGGAGTTTAAAGATAATAGGTCTTCATACAGAATAGATATTATTAAACAGCCGGGTACTTTAAAAGAGCCGCTGGAGTGGAAACTTGTCTATCCCATCAATTATCAACTGGAAGGGGAGCAGGGGGTGATCGGGCCGCAGGAACAGGTTATATCTTCGGATCTGTCCAAAGACCGCAGTTTTGAGGTACAATTTAGCAAATAAAATGGAAAATTTAGGATTTTTAGCAGCATTGGGATCAGCGCTATTTTACGGATCATACATGGTCCCCTTTAAAAAATCTAAAAGCTCAAATTTAATTCAATTCCAGGCTTTAATGGCTGTGGGAATAGGTTTATCAGGGCTAATCATTTCAATTGCTTTAAACTATCCTGTTAATTTTAATCCGTACGGATTATTGGGCGGGGTTTTATGGGGAAGCGCAAATGCAATATCCCTGGTTGCTATAGCAAGCCTGGGGCTCTCAAGGGCTGTGCCTGTTATGTCATCTCTGGTAATACTGTCTTCTTTTTTATGGGGCGCGTTAGTTTTCCGCGAGCTTACATCAGGAATAATCACGGGTTTTATTGGAATAGCTTTTATTATATTAGGAGTAATAACAGTTAGCTCAACCAGCAATACTCAAAGTAAAAATACTAAAAAAGGGTTATTAGCAGCTATTTTAGCAGGTTTGATATTCGGCAGCCAGCTTGTTCCTATAAAAGTTGGCAATGTCAGCACCCAAGATTTTTTCTTTCCTGTTTGTTTTGGAATATTTATCACAGGATTGCTGATTTCGCAAGTTATGAAAGTAAAATTTAAGAAAGAGGCGGTTAAAGAAAGTTTGTTAAGCGGGTTAATTTGGAACATTGGTAATTTATTGTCGCTAATTGCGCTTTCAATAATTGGTTTGTCAAAAATGGGTCCAATCAGCCAATCAGCCATACTGGTGGCTGTTTTTTGGGGACTGTGTTATTTTAAGGAAATAACTCAAAGAAAACAGGTGATACGGATTTTGGCAGGAGCAGTGATTCTTCTTGCAGGAGTAGTGATTTTAGGCTTGGCCTGACGCACAGGGCAAGTTTTTGGGCTTGATTGGGAAGTAGCTTTGTGGTACGATAACTTGTCATGGACAGATTAAGTTTACATGCCGATGAACGGATTATTCTTGGCAAAAAAGTTAAAACTTTAAGAAAAGATGGTCAACTTCCCGGCCATGTTTTTGGAAAAGGGCTGGAAACAGAGCATGTTACAGTTGATACTAAAACATTTTTAAAAACTTTTAAAGAAGCAGGGGAGACAGGTTTAATTGATTTAAAAATCGGTGCAGAGAAAATTAGGCCTGTACTTGTGCGGGGTGTGCAATATGATCCTGTATCAGATTTACCCATTCACATTGATTTTTATCAGGTTAATTTAGCTGAAAAAGTTAAAGTGCCTGTGCCTTTGATTTTAATAGGGGAGGAGCCGGAAAAAGTCCATTTGGGCGAAGCCATTGTTTTGCAAACTTTAAATGAGGTGGAGGTGGAAGCTTTGCCAGCTGATTTAATAGAAAAAATAGAAGTTGATCAAGGCTTACTTAAAGAAATTGATGATGCTATAACAGTAGGCCAGTTAAATTATGACAAAGAAAAGTTGACTATTTCTGCTGATCCTGAAGAAATTGTGGTTAAGTTGGCTCCGGCTGTGACTGCAGAAATGGAGAAGTTGCTGGAAGAGGAAGCAACAGAACAAGCTGAAGCTCAAGCAGAGGCAACGCCGGCCGAGGAAGCTCCACCAGCTGAAGGTGAAGCTCCGACTGAGCCTGAGCAACCCCAAGAAGCTGAAAAATCCGCCTCCGCAGATGATGCTACGGCGGGCAAGAGCGTTTAATTTGCGGTGATTATGCGGTAATTTTAGCTTTTGGGACTGTCAGACGACAATAGAAATGTCACCCCCTCTTAACTGAGAACTTGAATGATCTCCATGGGTGGCCGGGAGGTGGTTTCCAGTTTAAAGGGTGGGTGGCGAGAATCACTGGTTGTCTGAATATTTTCTTTGGTTTTTCAGATAGGACAAAACATTTGAGATAGTGTTCTTTGAACCTAAAATGAATAGCTCCATCAAGATGTTCCTCAACTAAGATCCTCTCTTTTGGCCTGATAGTTGTAGGCTGAATTTCTTCCAGCTGATAGAACTGGTTTTTAAACTGGATAGTGTAATCTAAATTAACTCTTCTGGTAGATTGAATGGAGAAGATGCTTTTAAGGTTCATTTTCTCTCTTCGGGTAAGCTGTCTGTGAATATTTCCATCCTTTACCGGATGAACTGAAAACCTGCTGTTAAATTTAGGGATAAATCCTTTTAGGAATAAATTTGATTCGGTTATAGAGCTTAAATTATTTAGCCTTAACTCTTTAACCAACCTGTCCTGAAGGGTTCCAAAAAGCCTTTCCACCCTTCCTTTGGCCTGGGGAGAGTTGGCATTGATTACTTCAATACTTAAGGATTTCATAGCCCTTTGAAATTGTGTCATCAGCTCGGAATTATCAACTGCTGCTTTGTGGTTAATCTTGTAGGTAGAGAATTTATCCAGGTAAATATACCTAACCCAAAACAAACAGGTCAAATTTGGTAGGTATATTTCCGTCCCATAACTATCTGCTGAAAGGTAATAATTAGTGTCTGAAAAGAGTCAAA
>C687J35504_10001676_pt1 | contig 15411 bp, 19 predicted proteins | sample RifCSPhighO2_02_FD_35504 | JGI IMG/M metagenome (IMG submission 35504) | reverse complement strand
CTCGTTACTTTAGTGGTGAGATACAGAAAACTCAATTCTTGAGCATGCTCAAGAACCAGCCTTTGTCACGCCAGCCACTTTAGTGGCTGGTTCTTGACATCGACAAGAATTTTCAGAGTAGGTAAATTATATTTTTTTAATTGTGATTGTATGGCAATTGCAGCAGAGCCAGAAGAGATTATTGACATAGCTGGAAGAGAACCTTTAATTTGGCCAGCTTTCTTGGCCAATAAGAAATCTCTATAGGTAACAACAATCTCCCAAGCCATTCTGTCTTTATGAGTGCCAGTAGGATTAAAACTCTCATCTTTTAACCAGACATTTGAGAAACCAGGAACTTTTATTTGATAAGTGGGAGTTGCAGGAAATTTTGGGTTCTCAGGAGGAAATTCAGGTTTTAAGGGATCATTATCAGAAGGCACAATTATAGACTTAAGTATTTTCTCTTCTTCTTTGGTTAAACTCATATTCTCTCTAGAAAATAAAGATTTATAATTCTTTTCTTAGAGGGTAAAACCTATATAAACCCCTTTTTCTTTCAAGATCTATGAGGCAAAGATATTCGTTTTCATCACGCAGAACTGGGATAATTGTGAGCACTAATAGGCATAAACAAGGAATCCCCCACATAGTCAAAGAAGTAATCAGGATTTCAGATATAGTGCTTGAAGTGTTAGATGCAAGATTTATTGCACAGACAAGGAATGAGGAAATAGAGAATCTAGTTACAAGTCAAGGAAAGAAGCTGGTCTTTGTAATAAATAAAATCGATCTTGTCAATATGGATGATTTGAAGCAATCTAAGGAATTCAAGCGCCTGAAACCCTATATCTTATTTTCTTGTAAATCTATAACCGGTGTCAGAAGACTGCGGGATAAGATAAAGATGGAAGTAAAAAGAGCCGAGATAACCGCTCCTCAGGCACATATAGGGATAATGGGTTATCCAAACACGGGAAAAAGCTCTCTGATAAATCTCCTGATAGGGAAGAAGAGCGCAGGAACATCTCCACAAGCAGGATTTACAAAAGGCATGCAGAGGCTTAGGCTGACTAAAGGCATATTGATCTTAGATACGCCTGGAGTTTATCCAGAATATGAGGAATCTCCTTTAAAAGAAGAGGCTGCCAAGAAACATGCAGAAATAGGCATCAGAAACTTTGACAAAGTCCGAGATCCAGATGTCATTGTATCACGATTGATGAAAGAACATCCTGTCTTATTTGAAAATCATTATGGGATAGAGGCCAATGAAGATTCAGAAGTTCTTTTAGAAGAATTAGGAAAGAGAAAGCATTTCATGAAAAAGGGCGCAGAAATAGATATTGATAGAACAGCAAGGCTGATTCTTAAAGATTGGCAGGAAGGAAGAATTAAGTTTAAGCAATAAAATTATACAACATTAAACAAGGTTCGCTTCCTAACTAAATTATAAAAATAAGAAGCGAATTTGGGAAAATTCCGACCGCCGTGAATGCAGATTGCCAAAGGCAAAAGAATTTTTTGTTTAATGTCTCTTGCCCGACCGAGCGAACAAAGGATATTGTGAGCGAGGCACGAGTGCGATACAAAATCGCCTCGTGAGTGAAAGTTTTGTTCTCAGCCGATTTTGAAGCATAGTTGCTGAAGAATACAAATACTTATAAATCAGTTCTAAGAGAAGATAATATGGGGCTGACAATTAGAATTGGTGGAACTGCATCATTAAGAGAATTTTATAAAAATTATTATGCCGTTGTATCCGCTACAGTAGAAGCAAGAGGAGCAGACAAATATGTTCAGCCTCCAATAAATATTAATGTTCAAATAACAGAAGAACAGTATGAGGGATTAAAAAGAAGACTCTCTGAATCAAAACCAAGGGAACCTGTTCTCCGAGTAGATGGAAATTTAGAACTGAGTTTATAGGTTCTGTTTGCATAAATTAATTCTTCAGCAATTTCGTTAAAGCTTGGTTATAAGATGTGCAAAACATATCTTGAGTTTTCTCTGTCTGGCTTTAACGAAGCAAGAAGGCTGAGAATTGCTCACAGCCTAAAGGACAGGGAGGAAGGCGGACAACCCACAGGGCAAAACTTTCATTTTGGGCAACCTTGCATAAGCGAAATCTTTTTAATAGAATTGCCTTTATCAAATTCATGGAATCAAAATTAAGAGCGGGTATTTTAGGCGCAACAGGGGCAGTTGGGCAGAATTATGCTTTTCTTTTGGAGAATCATCCCTGGTTTGAGATAACTTATCTTGCAGCCTCTCCTCAAAGCGCAGGAAAGACTTATGGGGAAGCAGTGGCTAGCAAATGGCATATGAATAAAGACCTCCCGAAGAAATTATCAAGCATAATATTAAGGGACGCAAATTTAGTTAGTAAAGCTGTAGGAAATTGTGATTTTGTCTTCTCTTCTTATGAAGGCGCTAAAGAAGAAATAATGAGAGTTGAGGAGGAATATGCTGCCGCAGGCATTCCAGTAATATCAAATAATTCAGCACATCGGTTTACTGAGGACGTTCCAATGATAATTCCTGAGATAAATCCTCTTCATTTAGATATAATAAATGCACAGAGAGAAAATAGGGGATGGGGTAAGGGCTTTATTGTTACAAAACCAAATTGCTCCATACAAAGTTTTATGGCTCCTATTTATGCCTTGATGAAAAGAGGCTATAAACCGAGCACACTTATTGTTTCAACAGAACAGGCTCTTTCAGGAGCAGGATTTCCCGGAGTTCCTTCTCTTGCAATTACAGATAATATTGTGCCCTATATCCCTGGAGAAGAAGAAAAGACCGAGAAAGAACCTCTAAAGATTCTTGGCAAAATAGAAGATGGAAAGATCGAGAATTGCTCAGGACTAAAAATTTCAGCCACATGCACCAGAGTCCCTGTAAGAGATGGACATACTGCTCTCGTAAATGTTAAATTCTCAGGGAGTAAACCTAGTTTGGAAGACATTATAGAGGTCTGGAATGGTTTTAAGGGCTTTCCTCAAAATTCACAACTACCTTCTGCTCCAGTAAACCCCATTATTTATCGTCCTGAGCCAGATAGACCTCAACCAGTAAAAGATCGAGATTCAGAAAATGGCATGACTGTAACAGTTGGAAGATTAAGAGAGTGCGACGTATTTGACTATAAGTTTGTCGGCCTTTCACATAATACTATTAGAGGGGCAGCAGGCGGAGCGATATTAACTGCAGAGCTTTTATCTTATTTAAGATATCTAACTCCTCGGATGTAATGGCCCATATTTGATCTTTTCATAATATAGCAACAGACCGAAATAATTGAGCAGGATTGTCTGTTGCTATATTCTAGGAACCTAAATGGCGGTGTTCAACTATTTAGGTTCCACGCTATAACTGATTACATTCAATCTCCTTGATGGTGTTACAGCGAATTCTGATAGCTTTATCATTCTGCGGCAGAGTTCACGGTATTTTAGTCACCTGCATAATTCGCTTAGAATACTTTTAGTTATCTCTGAAATTTTATAATTCGCAGCCTCTCCATATCCCACCCAAGCCATGCCAGAAATCTCTCTATTAAAAGAGTATAATTGGCCTTTAATATCTGCAAGATAAATTCTTGCTTTTATTATATCTCCCGTATGCGGAGTTCTGCCTTCAAATTCTTTCCAGTATTTGGCATTTTCAATTTGCGTTCCAGATAATTCTTCTGAAATCTCTCTGCATAAGCACTCTAAATCACTTTCTCCTCCATCAGGTTTGCCTCCAGGAAGTATCCATGTTTCTTTTTTCTTTACTAAAAGAATTTTCTTGTCCTGGATTATTGCAGCATTAATTACAGTTCTCATAATGTTCTTTCTTGCCCCTTTATTTGAGGTGCCCCTTTCAGATGTGAATAATCATTCAAGCCTCTCAATTCCCAAGCCTTGTTATTATAACTAAGGCGAGTGATGGAAGTATTTTCAATTGGGATTTCTCCAAATGTGATTTTATCCAGGTTCATAACGTGTGTTAAGAAATTCCTAATAGCTCTAGAATGAGTAAACACACCCATATTTCCTCTAAATGCATTAGCATGTTCTTCAAGTTTTTTCTCCATTCTTATTGCAACATCATATGCTGACTCCATGCCAGTTGTCTTGAAATTCCACATATCTTCTCTTATTTTTCTTTCAATTTCAGGAGTCAGTACATCCTTTCTTCTTTTTCCCGCCCATATGCCTCTCCCTTGTTCTGCTAAATCATCATCAAAAATTACTTCTTCTAAATCATATCCTGGTAAAACTATTTGCAAGGTCTCTATTGTCCTAACAGCTGGAGAGCATAGAACTTTATCAAATAACACTCCACCCCTCATTAATCTCTTTCTTAATTTATGAGATTGTTCTTTTCCCTCTGCAGTTAGGGGCATTTCATAAGATCTGCCCCAGAAATATTCTGGCATGGTCTGCTGTAAAGCATGAGCGTGCCTAATAAGGTAAATGCTTGCTACCTGAGGCATAAGATCTTTTCTTTCATTTACTATTTTGCGTTCTCTCGATTCAAAATGTCCTTCAGAATGTTCATTATAAACTATCTCCAGAGGATATTCTCCATCAGCATATGCCATGCTTTTCCATCTCCGTTCTTATAGCATCTCTCACTTGCAAAAGTTTATCTTCAGAAATCTTAAAATCATAATCATAAGGCGCGTAGTTCTTTCCCCACCTTCCATCCCTGAATGTAATCCCTGCAAAACTCCTTGCAGTTTCATACCTCGGAATGATATGTATATGGAGGTGTCTGGCATCATTTCCAAAAGCAGCGTAATTGAATAAATCTGGCTGGAATAAAGAAGTCAAAGCATCCCTAACTTTCTTTCCTAGCTCAAAAAACTCTTGCTGCTCTGCTTGAGTTATATCCATTAAATCTGAAGCATCTGTCCTTTTAGCCCAGAGATATACTCTTCCTAAGAAGTATTGATTCTTATGCAGGCATATTTCCCAGTGCTTACCTTCAGTAATCTTAAGTTTATCATAATCTGTTTTATTTTTTTGCACAGTGTTTATATCCTGCCTTTTTAATTAATGTCTGTGTTTGACTAAATTGCTTGTCAATAACTTCATAGGCTTCCCGAGGGACATCTTCGGGTCGATAAGGTATGGCATATTTGGATAAGATTATTCTAAAATCCAAAACTGCTTCTATCTGTTCAATATTTTCTAAGTCATATAGCAAAGTTACTAATCCTTTTCGCGGCTGTAATATACCAAGAGTTATTGGTAGTCCAGATTTCTCAGCCGTCCCAATTTCTCTCTTATGGGCATAATATCCGTGCTGCAGTAAATTTAGCCCCTTCTCCATAAAAAAATCTTCAGTTCTTCTTGAGGGCTTCATCACTTCATTTTTAAACCATGGAGCATAATCATCATCAAGTTGATCTCCCCCGATGTTGCTAGGCATACATTTCCTTCCTTGCAAAAAATGCTTCTGTATCAAGCAAGTTCTCCCCTCTTCTTAGAAGAGGTCTGCCGTCCATCGAGCCATGATGATCAGATCCGTAGGTCACGAGTAATTGTTTCGTTTTTGCATATTCTAAGAAAGGATTATTATCTTTGCCGTAATTAGGCTGGATTTCAAGTCCATCAAGACCATGCTTAAGTAAGGAGTCTAAAGCTTCCGGCGTTGCTGCTTGTTTGAAAGGATGAGCCACAATTGCTATTCCTCCAGCTTTATGAATTTGGTCAATAGCTTCTCGCGCCCTGGCGAAGTGCTTATTTTCTATCTTGCCCGCTATACCCTTTGTTCCGAAGAGTGCTCTGAAGGTCTCTTTGGGACCTAAGTCTGGATAAGCACATTGCATCATGTCAACACAGGCTTCATCTTGCATCATGGCCAAGTAAACATTATACTTTCCTAGTCTTGATTTGGGAAATGCTGTTCGCAATTTTTCCATCGTAATAGGATAGTCTGCAGCCTGCAATTTTTCCATGCGCTGCTCGCAGACTTTTGCCTGCAATCCCTGCACATGTTCTAAGAACTGATTGAATCCGGCATTATTAGGATCAACTCCCAATCCTAAGATGTGATAGACACTAGTGCTTACTTCAACACCCGGAACTAGTTCAATGTGCCATTTCTTAGCCTCGGGCAGAGCTTCCCAGTATCCTGCGAGAATATCATGATCAGTAATAGCCAAACTTTCAACACCTTCGAGTTTAGAATTTCTCACAACCGTATCTGGTGAATCCAATCCATCAGAATAAACGGTGTGAGTGTGCCAATCGATATATTTTTCGTTTTTCATTTTCATTATCCTTTTTTCTTACTTATCAAAGCCTTAAGAAACATTTATATATTATCGATATAATTAATATAATTAATATAATTAACTTAATATGAAAAGAAAAGTCATAAAACAGGGCAATCAGGCTTACACAATTACTCTGCCTATTGAATGGGTAAGGCAGCATAAGATCGATAAGAAATCAGAAGTTGATATGATAGAATCTGGAAAATCTCTCGTTGTAAATTCTGATAATCCCATTTCAGGAGGCTCTGTCACAATCGATTTAGAAGGATTAAATGATAAAGCGATTTATAGAATCATTAATTCATTATATGCAAAGGGAATTGACGAAATAATTGTAAAATCAAAAAAAGATATATCAAAGCCTCTTTTAAGAGCAGGATCCAATAACCTTGGCTTTGCACTAGTCTCTCAGGATAAAGACGGCTATATAATAAGAGATATAAGCGGAGCCAATTACACTAGTCTAGATGAAATATTCAAAAGAGTCTTTCAGATGATTCTTTTCTTTTACGATTCAGCAATTGAGGATATTTTTGGAAAAGAAGAGGAAACTCAAGAGAGTCTGACTGCAAGAGATTTAGAAGTAAATAAGTTCTGCTTATATTTGCAAAGAGCAATAAATAAAATGTCCTATCAGGATTCAATAAACGGCAGAATTCTTTTCACTTACTCTTTTGAGCTGGAAAAGATAGGCGATGAAATTATGCGCCTCTGGAGGACAAACATAAAATATGATGTCAGGAAATCAAAGAAGCTCGAGGAATTTGCAGGATTAATAAAAAAGACTCTTGAAGAGACTTTTGATTCTTACTATCAGTTTAATCTAAAAAGAATTGAGGTGGTCCACATAATCCGAGATAAAATAAGAGAAGAGTCAATGTCTCTGGCAACTTCACATGCTAATACGATGCGTTTTATCAGGCATCTTGTTAAGATTGCGGAAGAATGTGCGGATCTCTCTCATTTGACATTGATGCGGAAGCTTTAATCAACCTTAGAAATCTTCCTTAATTTCTCAATTATTTTTGGCAGAACTTTCAAAACATAGTCAATATCTTTCTTAGTTGTTCTTCTCCCAAGAGTCAGCCTTACATTTCCTTTAATGTATTTTTCACTTAACCCTATTGCTTTTAGGACATGACTTTCTTCCTCATTCTTTGAGGAGCACGCTGATCCAGTAGAAACAAAAATTCCTTCATCGCTCAATAATGAGAGAATTGATTCTCCTTCAACACCTTCAAAAGAAATATTTGCATTATTAGGCAGTCTTTTCTCAGGAGGACCATTCAAGGCGGATCTTGGGATTTCTCTTATTATATTTTTTATCAGGTAATCTCTTAATTCTATCAATCTTTTACTCTCTTTATTCTTTTCTTTTTGTGCTATTTCCAGGGCTTTAGCAAGACCAATAATTGAAGGCACATTTTCAGTCCCGCTTCTTAATCCTTTTTCCTGCCCGCCTCCTAAAATATTAGGATGCAACTTTATTCCATTTCTTTTATATAAAACACCTATTCCTTTAGGGCCATAAATTTTAGAGCCATTTAGAGTCATTAAGTCAACTCCTAATCTTTTAACATCTATATCCAATGCGCCGGCAGCTTGGCAAGCATCAGTGTGGAAAGGAACATTAAATCTTCTCGCAATCCGCGCTAGTTCTGCTATCGGCTCAATGGATCCTATTTCGTTGTTAGCGTACATAATGGAGATAAGGATAGTATCATTTCGGATAGCATTTTCTAAATCTTCTGGAGAAACTAAACCATGCAGGTCTACGGGGAGATAAGTAATCTCAAAGCCTTTTTTTTCCAGATGCCGGCAGGTATCCAAGACAGCAGGATGCTCTATCTTAGAGGTTATGATATGCCCTTCTTTTTTTGCTTCAGCAATCCCCTTAAGCGCAAGATTGATGCTTTCAGTCCCGCTTCCAGTGAATATAATTTCTTGAGGATCTGCATTTATAATTTTTCCAATTTTATCTCTAGCTTTTTCAATATCAGTTTTAACTTTTAGTCCTTGAGAATGAAGGCTGCTAGGGTTCGCATATAATTTCTCTAAATAGGGTTTGAGCGTTTTGCTTACTTCTGGCAATAAATAAGTAGCTGCAGCGTGATCCAGATAAATCTCTCTTTGAACTTTAGACATTATAGCTTATTTGCCCTGAATATATATAAAACTTGCTACTAAAAATTTATTTTTTAGCTTATCAATAAATCCTTAATAAATTATTAATAGTGCGTAATATATTATCTTAAATGGAAAGTAAAATAGATATTATTTATATGGTAGCAGGGAGGTCTTCACGATTTGGCGGGAAGATCAAGCAATTTGCAGAGGTGGGTCCGCAAGGAGAGAAGCTGATAGAATATTCAATAAAGCAAGCCTTGCCCGCCGGATTTAGCAGGATTATCTTTATTGTCGGCAATATGACTGAAAAGCCCTTTAAGGAATTTTTTGGTAATAGTTACTTAGGCGTGCCTATAGAATATGTCATGCAGGATTTCGACTCCAAGGAAAGAGATAAACCTTGGGGAACAGTTGACGCATTATGTTCAATAAAAAATATAGTTAAAAATCCCTTTGTGATATGCAATGGAGACGACCTTTATGGAGAAAATGGATTTAGAATGCTCATAAACCATTTAAAGGATAGTAAAGAAAACGCAGTAATTGGGTATAAATTGAGGAATGTTCTTCCAGAGATAGGTTCAGTTAATAGGGGAATTTTTCAATTAGATAAAGACGACTATGTTCTTGAAATAAAAGAAATGTTCAACATCTCAAAATATAATCTTGGAGAGAATAATCTTAGTCAAGATAATTTTGCAAATATGAATCTAATTGGTATGCATCCAGAAACAATAAATTTGCTGCATGATAATCTAGTAAATTTTAAAGAAATTTATAAGGGCGATAGAAACAAAGAATGCCTTATTCCAACTGAAATAACTAAGTTGATTCAGGCAAAAAAGATAAGAATGAAAATTTATCCTTCCCAGGATAAGTGGTCTGGGATAACCAATCCCGAAGATGCAGAGTTGGTAAGAAATAGCATTAAAACTTTTTATTGACCTGTCCTTGCCAAGTTAAAATCATAGGAATTAAGGCTACTTATTTCCCTCGCATGGGCAGGATGGTGCAAACAATCTCCCAAGCCGTATTTAAGTAAAAGTGCAAGTCTTTCTGTTACTGGTAGAGACGCTCCAAGAAGAGTCTTAGAATGGGTAAGAGAATTTCCATTATGCCGATTATAGGGCAGATGCTTTACTTCCGCAGGATTGCCCTGATTATCAAAATACTGAACGTAAACTTTCCGGGATGTTGGATCATTAAACTTTGGAGTTCCCATGTCAATTACCTTATAGACTCTTCCTTCAGATTCGTCAAAAAACATTAAGCCTTCTCCATTAGAGTTTTTTCTCACCTGTCTTATAGAATGTTTAAGTATTATATCTGCGAGAGTTGTCATCTTCTTTATTAAATTAAGTATTGGCTTTTTAAATATAGCTTGTCTAATGAGAGTAGTAAAAACAATCAAAAAATACCTAAAGATTTTTATACTTTAAGTTTCTCTATATCTATGGGAAAAAAAGAATTCTTTGAGCAGATGAAGGCTATTGGTTTGGCCCTTACATACAATGATGTAAGGTTAAAGACATCTTATTCTTCAGTAATGCCTGATGATGCAAATGTAGAGTCCAGATTTTCAAGAAACGTGCCGCTTAAGATGCCTCTTGTCAGTGCAGCAATGGATACAGTCACAGAGCATGAACTGGCAATAGAGATGGCTAAACTTGGGGGCCTGGGAATAATTCATAAGAATATGTCTCCAGAAGAACAGGCAAAACAAGTTTCTAAAGTCAAGCATCATCTTAATGGATTAATTGAATATCCCGTAGCAGTGGATGAGAATCAAACAATGCAGGAAGTTCTGGATATGAAAGATAGTAAGGGATTCTCATTCCATACTTTCCCAGTAATCAATCAGGATAAAAAGCTTGTAGGAATTTTAAGCCAGAATGATTTTGACTTTTGTTCAGATTATTCCTTGTATGTTAGGCAAATAATGTCACATCAGCTTTTAACAGCAGATGAAGATACCACTTTAGAATCTGCTTATAAAATAATGCTGGCAAAAAAGAAAAAAGTCCTCCCATTAATCGACTCACAAGGATACTTGAAAGGCATGTATATCTTTAGCGATGTAAAAAGAATAATAACTGGCTCTTCTTCCTTATATAACGTTGATTCAAGAGGGCAGTTAAGAGTTGGTGCAGCAATAGGCGTAAAAAAAGATGCTTTGGAAAGAGCCAGCTTATTAATCAAAGAGAATGTGGATGTTGTTGTCATAGATACGGCCCATGGAGATTCGCAAGCAGTATTGGAGACATTAAAAGAAATAAAGTCCCTTTACCCAGGTCTAGATGTCGTGGTCGGAAATATCTCAGAGCCAGAATCAGCCTTAAGGCTTATCGAGGCAGGAGCAGATGGAATTAAGGTAGGTCAGGGGCCCGGCTCTATCTGTACAACAAGAATAATTGCAGGCATAGGCTGCCCCCAAATCACTGCAATTTACAATTGTTCCCAAATAGCCCAGCAGCATAATATTCCAATTTGTGCAGACGGAGGATTGTCTTATTCTGGAGACATACCGATAGCAATTGGTACTGGAGCAGATTGCGTAATGATGGGTCGAATGCTAGCAGGAACAAAAGAAGCTCCAGGAGATTTAGTATTCAGAGATGGAAGGCAATGGAAGTCCTATCGCGGAATGGGATCGTTAGGAGCGATGGAGGCTCATAAAGGCTCAAGAGAAAGATACAATGAGTCAGGAATGAAGAAGAATTCCCTGATTCCAGAAGGGGTAGAGGGCCTTGTTCCTTATCAGGGAGAATTAAATGAGGTAATCAATCAATATATCGGAGGATTGAAAAGAGGCATGGGATACGTTGGAGCGTCAAATATCCTGGAATTAAAAGAAAAAGCAGATTTTCATAGAATTTCTCCAGCAGGACAAGCAGAATCTCATCCCCACAATATTTTCATCACGAAAGAATCTCCAAATTATCCTGGAAGTGTCTGATTAGGAAATTTTATCAGGAATAGTATCAATACCTGAGAATTCTTTTACTAAAATAGATTTTATTTTCTTCTTAATCTGGGATTTTATATTAATAAAAGTTGTCTTGTTAATTCCCCCAATGCTCTCGCAGTCATCCTCAATCAATATATCTGGAATCACTCTTTCAGCAACATCCCGATATTCTTCCCCTTCTTTTCTGAAAAGTAGTTCTCCCTCAGGAAAGTCATGCCTTTTCAAAACATTTCTTATATCTATAATTTCATCCGGTTTTGTACGCGAGGTAAGGTAAATTATTTCATGTCCTAAAGATTTCCATTTTTTTAATTTACTAGTTGCATTTCCTATAGGGATATAAGAAGAATATTCGTGTACTGACTGTTCATTATTTTTTACTTGCTTTGTAATTTCCCTCCTTTGTTTCCCAAGAGCATTTTTATGCATAAGAAGCGTACCTTCTGTGAATACCATTATTCTCATATCTCATTCGGGGCGAGGCCATATATAAAGTTCATTTTCTATCGGCTCCCCAACAGCCAAGAACCATTTTCTCTCTCCACCCTTGCCATACCAAATTTTATTAAAATATTTGAGTGAATAAGAATGCTTCTCTCCCAGAGCAGGATCATATAAGTAAATTCTTTTATTGTCAATCAACTTAACAACAGCAAAATGCCCTTCTTTTTCATAATGGCAATAATAATTTACAATTATTCTAAAACCATCATCATAAAATCTCTTCAAGTCAGCTATTTTTGAGTTTTCCTTTTCTATAAGGGAAAATCCATTTCCCTTAAAGAATTCTACCATATTTTTATTTGCAGTCCCTATTTTGTTGTTGCTGCCAAGGATTTCTATCAATTCTTCTTCAGATTTCCTTATTCCAAAAGAAGATAAGACCATTCTCACTACTGCAGGTCCACACGACCAGTTCTGCTCTTGTTTGCAATATATAATCTTCACCACATCTATTAAAGTTTAATTATAGCCTAGGACTTTAATTGTTGAGCAGTTAGTCGTTGGCTATCAAAGACATACTATTTTGCTCAATTACTTATGTCTTTCACTATAAATATGAAATTCAAGTTATTTATATGTTTGTTTATAGCCAGGGACATTAATACTGAGAGAATTATCTTTGCGTAAACTCTCTACTTTATAGCCAAGGACATTAATATTTCCACACTTTGTCGTTGGCTACTTAAAAAACTCTTCTAGGAGTTTTTGAGGCCTCAAGAATTTCTTTGTTAAATTCTTGAAGTTTAGGGAAAGACCAAGGTCTTTCACTATAGTTCGTGAGACAAAGAGAATTAAAAATTCTCTGGCATTCAAGAGCAATGCTCTTGATGAAGCAAAGATAATTCTCTAGGCTGAGAAGATTTACAATCTTCGAGGCGCTCAAGAACCTTCTGAGAGGTTCTTGACGACCACTAATACACCACCTTGCTTTCGCAGGTGGTTCTTGACATTGCCACACTTTGTCGTTGGCTAGGAAAGACTAAAGTCTTTCACTATAAGTTATAGCAAATAACATTACTGCGAACTCTGCTAATAATAGCCTTTAACTTTATAAACTTCCTTAACTCTATATAAAAATGAAATCCTTAACAAGGAGATTGATTCCAGCAGCATCGTCCCTGGTTTTAGCTTCTGCTCTAAGCGGATGCTGTATGCTGCAGGAAGGAGCCTATTGCATCAGGCAGTCATTCATCCATAAAGATAATAGCCGAGAATCATTGACAATCTATGAGCGGCAACAAGTTGCTCTTGCCAATACAAATTCCTTAGATTCTATTTATTCTGTGAAAAATCGCCCCAATATTCAATGAAAGCCCTCTCACTCAAACAACCCTATGCAGAATTAATTTTGCAGGGAAAGAAAACTATTGAGCTAAGAAAATGGAATACTAAATTTAGGGGAGTCTTTCTTATTCATGCTTCTAAGGGTCCTGATAAAGAAGCCATGGAACGCTTTGGATTCTCGAGTCTTCCAACAGGGGCAATATTGGGCAAGGCTGAGCTTGTAGATGTAAAGAGATATGCAAGTGAAGAAGAACATAAAGCAGACAAAGAGAAACATCTGGCCTCATCTACATGGGGAAAATATGGCTTTGTTTTAAGGAATGCAGAGAGACTGAAGGAGACTCCTTGCAAAGGAGCTTTAGGATTCTGGAAATTCAATTCTTTTCTTTAATGCGTCAATCTCTACGTCAGTCAATGCCTCTAAGGAAGTTATTTTAAACGCGCCTTCCAATTGGTTTTCCCAATATTTTCCAACATAAGAGCCTGCTCTTTGAGGGTTCTCTGCATGAGTCTCAAAATATGGATAAGTTCCATCTTTTAATCCGGCAAGAAGGCTAAACACTAGAGCAGACTCTTCAATGCGCCCTACAATGGTTCCAGAGTACCCTTTGCCGTAACTCTTTCCGGTTATCCCTACGCCTTCTAGTTTGCTAACTTTCATTACAAACGTGGGTTCAAAGATGTTATGCCCTTCACTATCACGTTTTTCAAGCTCAACTACGTAAAAATCACGATACATTCAATAATAAAGCAAGTTTATTTTTTATAACCTTTGGTGGAGAATTCTTTTTCATAACCTTTAACTATAGCAAACAACATTAATTTTCGTAGTGTTTGTATTTTTGCTATAACGCAGTCAGGTGGAAGATGGAAAATGCATGATGGATTGCCAAGCGAGATGACTTTCTTCCCAGTTGCTAAAACACAATATAAGACACAAATGCAAGATGAAGAAAGATAAGTATTTCAGGGAAAGAGGGGGAACTGCCAAAATAATCAACGTAGGATGTTCTAAATGCAATACACTCTGTTTTACTTATCAGAAAGATGGACCCGGCTGGCTGAAAAGATGCTATCTCAATAGGATAATCTCGCCTCCTGTTTTTGCTGAAATGCATAAAAACCCCCCAGGATATGTCTCTCCTAAAATGCCAATGTGGGGAAATTATAGGTTCACCCCTGCGGCATAAAGATGGAAGGCTCGCTTTTCATTTAATAAGGGGAAAATTCAAAAGAACTTTAAATAAGAGCAGATAAAATGTCTCCCTGTAAAATAAGTGTATATTTCAAGACAACCCATCTATAAATTGCGCCTCATCCTTTTTCTAATATGCAAGATAAAGAAGGAATGAGTGGATGGGCTTTTGTGATAGTTGCAATCGTCTTAATCATACTTCTAACCCTTGTCTTGGCATCTTTTACTAAAAACCTGGGAAAAAATAAGATGGCAGTTTATAATCAACCTCCAGGGGATAGCGTCTCAATATCCAGAGCAGAGTTTGATGAATCAGGTTATGTGGTTATCTATGACGATACCAGACTATCAAAAGAGAATGTTCTGGGCCGCAGCGACCTTATATCTGGCCCCGGGGAGAACATAACAATAAGTCTCAAATCTAAGATGCTGGCCGGCAATATCTTGTATGCGGCTCAGCATGTGGACGATGGCGACGGAATTTATGAAGGCCCCGAGATAGATAAGGCAATTATTTCCAATGGAAAAGAATTAATAGTGAGCTTCAAAGTAGTTAATTCTACTAAAAATGAGCTTCCTAAGGCTTCTTCTAGCACAGATTACTCGGGAGAAGTAGAGTATATAGAGCCTAGCTCAACATATTTCCCAGATCAAGCCGTGTCCCTCTCCAACTTCAATTTCTCGCCTTCCAATTTGTCGATTGAGCAAGGAGACATAGTCGAATTCAAGAATACTGAAGGTGGACATTCAGTAACCATAAACGGAACAGGCATTGATTATGTCCTGGACATAGGCAGTATCATCTATCTAAAATTCAATAAACCAGGTGTTTATGAAGTCTATTGCAAATTTCACAGCGCTTCTGAAAGAGGCATGAAAGCAATGATAACTGTCTCATGAAATTAAGATAATAAAGAAAACGTACTTGTTTAGCTCTTTCAAGCCATCGTCGATCTTAAAGATGCTTGTTTACATTCCTATTCTCGATCGGATTACAGCGAACTCTGATAATGTCAAGATGGTATGAGAATTCCGAGAGCAACGTTATTCTCTTTCTAAACAATTGCTCACGAAGGC
>C687J35504_10001661_pt1 | contig 15513 bp, 16 predicted proteins | sample RifCSPhighO2_02_FD_35504 | JGI IMG/M metagenome (IMG submission 35504) | reverse complement strand
AAAATACTATTCACACAGTTAATTAGTCGAACGTGAAAAAACCGTTAACTAGTAAGCAAAATTATTAAGGCGTGCCCCTAATCAATAAAATTTAAAATCGCTCTAGCAACCATACCAGGTTGTTCAATAGGGCTTGCATGACCTCCAGCTATCATTACAATTTGTGTATTATTACCTATTCCCTTTTGTAGTTCTTTCGAACCAACTAACGGTGCGATAATATCTTCTTCACCAGCGATAATTAATGTAGATGATTTAATTTCATGTAACCATGAATGTGAGTCAAAAGATTTTAATGCACCTAGTTGACGTTCATACCCAATTAAAGATTGTGGATAAGGATTATTTTCTGCAATCTTTATCAGATTTGTTAATTGGTTTGGTTGAGAAAGAAATTCACTAGAAAAGACCCAAGATACGATAGATTGCACGCGATAAGTCATTGGTAAATTCAATCGTTGTAATTCACCCCTTACTTCTAATGCCATTTCTGGCGCTTTAGTCAGACGATCAAACGTGTTAATTAACACAATTTTGTTAATTTGATTTTCATATCGTTTCCCAATATTTTGTGCAATTGCACCACCCATGGATTGGCCAATGATGGTCGGCTTCTTCAAACCCAATTTATTACTCAATGCCATAACATCATCAGCCATCNTATCGATAGANTAAGGATGGTCAGGGCTATCAGTCTGTCCTACTCCTCGGTTATCAAAAATNAATACCTGATGTTTTTCGCTTAGTTGGTCGAGGATACCTGCCCAAAAGGTGTGGTCACAGGTGAAACCAGCAATTAAAATAATGGGGTTATCATTGCTTTTCCCATGCAGTTCATAATACATATTGATATCATTAATTTTTACCATAGCTCTTACCTCTTACAGATGCGAAGTTAATAACTCAAATTTTTTCATTACGTTAAAACTAGGATTTTTAAATTTATACATACTATCGATATTACCAAACAAGTATGAATACTAAACATGACTTGATCGTTTGGCACTAAATGAGATTGGGCACAGAGGGTATTTGTGAGCAATTTCATATAATCCCGATTAAACTATTGCCATTTTCACTGCTATACTAAAAATTAAGTATCTTGCTATTTATTCTGTTTTTTTAAATTAACTTATCCGGCTCGTATATGAAAACTCGCCCGACCTCTCACTTACATCAAGCGAACGAAACTTATTTTCAACATTTGCGCTTTGCTCTTTCCTACGCATCCAAACTAGCCCTGGCAAGCTCAGCCTGCTTCATCCACGCACTCTTTCCTTGCTTTTTTCAAACCACCGCGAGCAGTATAATCAAAAACATACTCGACGACATCTCAAAACGATACAAAAAACCAGAATGAAATTTTTTAAATGGCTTGTCATTGGCGCAGGGCCCGCGGGTATTTTAGCTGTCGGGAAATTACTTGATTTGGGCATCCCCGAAAAAAGCATTCTCTGGGTTGACCCCCATTTTGCAGTCGGAGACTTAGGCACAAAATGGAAAAATGTACCCAGCAATACAAAGATAAAATTTTTCAAAAAATTTTTAAATTCAACAAAATCATTTCACTATAAGTCTTGCCCTAAAAATAAAAAATTAAAAAAGAAACCAGAAGAAACCTGCTTTTTAAAAGAAATTGTTTCACCATTACAATGGGTCACAAAACAATTTTTAAAAAAAATAAATCACGAAAAAAAATATATTCAATCATTGAGATTTAAAAAAACAAAATGGGAGTTTGAAATTAGCAAGGAAGAAAAGGCTTATGCTGAAAACGTTATTCTGGCCATTGGCTCTGACCCCATTCAAAAAAAAGATCTTAAAAAAAAATTCATTCCTTTGGAAATCGCCTTAAACCCTATAAAATTAAGAAAAAAAATCAAATCTAAAGATAAGATCGCGGTCTTAGGCTCATCTCATTCTGCCATCCTCGTATTAAAAAATTTATATGAACTCAATTTAGATATAAAAATTATTAATTTTTATCGCAACCCACTGAAATTTGCAGTGGAATTCCCCTCTTTTATTTTGCACGACAACACGGGCTTGAAAGGAACAACGGCTTATTGGGCAAAACAAAAACTCCTCAAGAATATTCCCGAAAAAATAGAACGAATTCATATTCAGGACCCAACATTTAAAAATAAATTAAAACAATCTAATAAAATAATTTACGCCATTGGATTCCAAGCAAGAAAAATCACTATCAAAGGCTTAAAAAAATGTAAATATCATCCCAAAACAGGCATTATCGGACCCGGATTATTTGGTATAGGTATTGCATTTCCAGAATTGATATCCGATCCTTTCGGCCAAAAAGAATATAATGTAGGGCTCTATAAATTTAATAATTATCTTCAAAAAATTTTGCCTCTTTGGGTTGGCGTCTTATAAAAAAGAATGTAACAAAGTCATAACGCAAAAAGGCAAATTTTAGAGATGTGCTTAATTAAATTTAATGTTCTCATACATATAAACAGTTTGTAATTTGTTGCTGCTTTCTGCGAAAACAAACTCATCAACATAATGGCCGCCACCAGACTCACCCTCTTTTAAATGCCAAGAAAAAGAAAAGCTTGCACTATATTTTCCATCTTCACTTTTATAAATCGTCCCTGTTTGCACAGAAGCAGATTGGATTTCAGGAAAAAAATTGGGGAAAAAATCTTCTACATTGACTCTTCCTTTAGAAGTAGAAACAACAGTGCCACCGGGTGCAAATAAGCCTAGCATTTGTGATACATTTGCGCTTTGTAAAGCAGAGAGGTATTGCTTTACAGTATCAATCCTTGCTTCATCAAGCGTTTGGGCTTGTAAACCCATCGAGAATAAAAGCGGTGTTAACATCAATAGTTTGGGAAGTTTTGTCATCATCATCTCCAATAAGGGGTAGAAAAGACAGTATATTATTTGATCTATTATAAGTAAAATAGATATATTTTATATTTATCATATAAAAAAACTATACTTAAAATTTAAACTCAAGCAAGGAAAACGAATGATCCCCTCCCCCACAGAATTATCTTATTTTATCGAAGTAGCCAAACTTGAAAATCTCTCGCGTGCAGCTCAAAAATTAGGGATTAGCCAACCCTCATTAACCATTTCCATGCAACGTATAGAAAAAAACTTAAGCGTGAAATTATTTATTCGTCATAAGAAAGGCATGGTATTAACAAAGACGGGGAAAATTTTACTGCTACATGCAAAGCAATTATTGCAAGAATGGGAAACGATAAAACCTCAGATACTGGCACCTTTGCGGCAAGTGCAAGGCCAAGTGAGCATAGGATGCAATGCTTCTGTTGCACTTTATTGTTTATCAGACATTCTTAAAAAGAATTTATTACATTATCCAAAATTAGAAATTCAATTACTGCATGCTGTTTCTCGGCACGTAACGGAATGCGTTATCGATTTGAGTATTGATATAGGAATTGTTGTAAATCCTATAAAACACCCTGACCTCATTATTCATAAACTGGGTGAAGACGAATTCAAATTGTGGTCTTCAGCTCAGAAAAATAAATTGAATGATCTTGATGGAGATGAGGCAGTTATTATTTGTGATAGTAATTTAGCGCAATCACAGTGGATGTTAAAACAATTAAAAAAGAAAAAAATAAATTATAAACGTGTGATATACACGACAAGTCTTGAACTTGTTGCGCAAATGACAATGAAAGCTTGTGGCGTAGGTATATTACCTGCAAGAGTGGTTAACTCCCTCTACCCCAAACAATTATTAAGTATCGGAAAAACGCCAATATATTTAGACGAGATATGTCTTATTTATCGATCTGAAAATAAAAATGTAATGGCGATCNAACAGTTAGTGCAGTCCATCAAGGAATATTTCTCCGGGATTTAATTCCATTCCATTAAAAATANATTAACATTTTTTAATCAAAAATTTAAAAAATCACATAAAGTTGCAAAAACAGCTAACTTCAAGTGAAATGAGGACTTTGTTTCTATAAAAGGATTTTGATGAAACTCATTTTTCTAGGATCAGGCTCTGCTTTCTCGCCTCTTAAAGAAAATTTCCAATCAAATATGTTGTTAGAAGCTCCCTCGGGCAAACGACTACTGATTGATTGCGGAACTGATGCACGCTTATCTTTGGCAAAATTTAATTTAACCCATAAACATATTAACGCTGTTTATATCAGCCACTTCCACGCCGACCACGCAGGCGGTCTAGAATGGCTGGGATTTTCCACAAAATTTGAATCCCCTCCTCAAAAACCAAAACTTTTTACCCATCCCCGCATGATAAAAAGATTATGGTCTCGCGTATTATCCGGTGGGTTGCAATCCCTCAAAGGAAAAAAACCCGCCACATTTTCTTCTTTTTTTAAAATAGCAAAACTTAAAAATAAGAAATATTTTACCTGGGCCTCTATTCGTTTCGAATTAGTAAAAACCATCCATGTCTATAACGGCAAGCACTTACTTCCTAGCTTTGGTTTGTTTTTTGAAATTTATAAAACAAAAATTTTTATCACCACCGATACACAATTCACCCCTCAATACCTCATGCCTTATTATCAAGAAGCCGATATCATCTTTCAGGATTGCGAAACCCTAAAAAAAGCCAGCAAAGTCCACCCACAATTTAAATCACTCACGACACTGCCTGAAAAAATTAAATCAAAAATGTGGCTTTATCATTACAATCCAGGTCATCTACCCCATGCAAAAGCACACGGCTTCCGTGGTTTTGTGAAACGCGGTCAAATATTCTACTTTAAAAAACTCAAATGATGAAAATATCACGTGAGACGCTTCCAAAACCTCGCAAAAGATTTTAAAAAAAGTTGTCTGCGAAAAATGAACGTCGGGCTTGATTTTCAAACCACATTCAAGCTAGTCTGGAAACTTCATTCGCTCAAGGAAAAAGGATTTTCATGAGTATTGAGTTATCAATCCCTATCAATAAAATTCAAGACCTAAGTCGCATTCTCACAGAAACAGAGCATCTCAGTGATACTGAAAAAAAAGAAAAAGAAACCGTGTTAGCAGATATGCGTTTTCGTCTTCGAGAGATAGAGTCTGCGCTTCATGCACTTTTCAAAAAAGCAAAAAAAAATAAAAAAAATGAGCTCGTTGAACAACTTGAAAAACAAGAAGAAGCAATTGCTGAACTTTTCGAAGATATTTTGCAAGAACCGCAACCTTGTTTATACCTTAATAAAACACTTACACAAGAAACCAATCAACTTAAAATAGACAAAAATGCTTTACTTAAAGAATTTATTTTTCCTTTTTCATTCATGGTCACAGGCATCACTTTTATAATACTCGCGCTAAAACTGCCAGAATCTTTTATCGCCACCACACTCAATTTTGCCGCTTTTCTACTAACAGTGGGTGCTTTAAGCATCATGGCATTGCGTACAAAACATTTAAAAAATATATTTTCTACTGAAAACATGCTGCTTCAAACCTACAAAGAAGCCAATGCTCTTCTGCCTCGTTTTATCGTTATTGCAACACTTATCGCTCAAATCCAAAGAACGCGATCACTGTTCCAACAAGTTTGCGCCGAACGCCAACCAAACGCAGCCGGGGAAGAAAAATTTCCGACTGAACAACTTTTGTTGGTTCACTCCCCTGCCTTATTTTTAAAACCGAAAAAAGAAGCGCCTGAGGAAGAGGATAGAAAAGAACAGACACTCTCAATCAATTAAGGACCCTCGCAATTTCGCTTCGCCATTATGATCGCAATGCTCTTTCTAAATTATTTGATTTTTCCTCGATATATTGTATTAAACGACCACGCACTGTCCCATCACGAATAAATAATCGTCCTAATTTTTCCGCCAACCAAGGGATTTTTACCTTCGGATTTTTTAAATCCGTATAAACCATATCCATTAACTCTCTCAATCTCAGTAAAACTTCACGCACATAAGCCGCTTGCACTTTCACAGGCCTCCTACCATCAAACCCAGGCACATGTTGTGTAAAATGATTGTGATAATCCATCAGGCGCTGCGGCCCAATTTGCCCCGGGAAAAAGCCCGGCGACCGCTCACTGAATTCTTGTGCAAATTGACGCAATAAATTGTGTAATGAACTTTCCGTTGATTGAGGCACCGACTGAAGTTGCTGTAATGCAGTTCGAAAGACTTGCACACGCGCTTTTAATAACGCCAAAAAATTAGTTGAAGCTGCCATACCTCCTCCTTAAAGAACAAAATTCAAACGCATTTTCATTTTTCACATTTTAGAATAAAATGTTTTATCTAAAAAACAAAAACTTCTCTTATGACCTACTCTCTTCGCTGGTTTTGTTTTTTTACTTTTTTCTTTAGCACAGAACTTCTTGCTTACAGCTCAACAGATGGCATTGAGTTTCTATCATTCACCCAACCTGAACACAATCCTTATGGCTACTTACAATCACTTTCTTTGGAGCAAGATATTAATCCCGGCTATGGTCCTTATAGTAAAACACAATATGAATTTGAAATTATACCTTTGTTACATTATCAAATTTCAAATGATTGGAATTTGATTAATCGCATTACGCTCCCTCTTTATAATCAACCTAGTATCACACAATCAAACGTTTCTATTTCTGGCTTAGGCGATATTAGCTCTTACTTTTTTTTCTCCCCAGTTCAACACAAACATAAAACTTCATGGGGCATCGGCCCTTGCTTGATGATACCTACCGCCAGCCAAACCCCATTAGGAACAGGTAAATGGAATGTAGGCCCCACTGCTTTTGCAACATTCAAATCAAATAAATTACTGATCGGGCTATATGCTTACAATTTATGGTCTGTTGCCGGAGCAAAAGGCTTGCCAGCCTACGATCAATTAACCTTCTACTACATTCTCAATTACGACTTGCCTCATGGCTGGTATCTCACAAGCGAACCGCAAAATATCGCTAATTGGCATGCAACTTCTCGCAACCGTTGGACTATTCCCATCGGCGGCGGCATAGGGCGTGTCTTCACAATTAACAAAGAAGAAACACATCTTTCTTGCCAGGCGTACTACAATATGATCAGGCCACAACAAATTGGAATCGGAGTAGGCCCAACATGGCAGGCCGAATTTATTTTTTCTTATCTTTTCTCACACTCTCTTAGCTAGCGAGGTGTTTATGGCACAGGAAAATCCATACCTTTTGCATATACTCATTCGAAATCTTAACCAAGATAATTTGGAAGGTTCTCTGGAGAAAATACGAAAGCTTTTAGAAAAATCGCCCAATTGTGTCAATAGACAAGACGAAACAGGCAATACACCTTTACATTATCTCGCAGGTTTACAACCTCACAAACCAGGCCCAAGGATCACCGTATTTGCCTCTCCTGTTAAAACCAGAAGAGGGGTTCATCCAGATGACTTACAAAACCTTGCTAGTGAACTCATAACGACCCATGGCGCAGATCCTAATTTGAAAAATAAAACAGGCCTCTTACCCGTTGACTTACTCAGCAGCGACTCGGTCGAATTTAATAAAATACTTTCCTCTCCTCCGAATTCCCCTCCAAGATCGCCCATCAGTGCTTCAGCCTAGGGTGTGTCTCTAAAATAAAACTTAATCTAATGTTTGTCGGTAATATTTCATTCCGATCATCATCACAATAATTAAAAATAAAAAAATTGCTACAATGCTCGGAAGAATGTCAAAAAAACCATTCCCTTTTAACATAATGCCACGCACGATCATTAAAAAATGCGTTAAAGGCAGTGCACTTCCTAAAACTTGAGCCCACTCCGGCATACCCTGAAAAGGAAACATAAATCCCGATAATAAAATGGAAGGCAAGAAAAAGAAAAATGACAGTTGCATCGCTTGCAACTGATTCCTTGCAAGCGCCGAAAAAGTTAATCCAACCGCAAGATTCGCTGCAATAAAAGGTAAACACGACAAAAATAATAAAATTAAACTCCCCTTCAACGGTACGTTAAAAACAAAACACGCCGCAAGCACGATTAAAATTACTTGAATGTATCCCACTACAATGTACGGCACCAATTTTCCTAATATCACTTCCAACGGATACACAGGCATGGCAAGCAAACTTTCCATCGTGCCACGCTCTCGTTCACGGGTAATCGCTAAGGATGTAATAACCACCATTGTCATCGTTAAAACAACACCTAATAACCCCGGCACAATGTTATAAGAAGTAATACGATCAGGATTATATTTCGAATGTAGAATAAGATTGATAGGTAACTCAGGCACACTTAAATAAGACAAANTNCCCGCAAGATTTTTTGAAAAAAGCNGAACAATCTCTGAAACCGCCGTTAAGGCACTACTGGTTGCCGCAGGATCTGTTGCATCGGCTTCGACTAATAATTCAGGTTTATCCCCACGAATTAATTTCGTTGTAAAATCCGGAGGAAAATAAAAAACAAATTGAACATCGCCTCTTCGTAATAATTCATCTGCTTCTTTTTGATTTTTATTCTTATCCAAAATTTTAAAATATTTNGAATTCTGAAAACCAACAATCAATTGACGAGTTAAAACACTCTCATCTGCCATCACCATCACGGTGGGCATTTTTTTAGGATCCATGTTAATGGCAAAACCAAATAATAATAATTGAATTAAGGGAATACCAATGATCATCGCGAAGGTTAAACGATCACGCTTCATTTGCGTAAATTCTTTTAATGTAATCGCCAAAAACCGCTGCCAAGAAAAAATAAATTTCAATATTTATACTCCACGGACATGGTGAAAAAAGTTAAACTTGCTGATGATCTGCCTTCGCTACAAAATTAATAAAAGCATCTTCTAGACTAGATGGTATTTGTTGCCAATTCGAATTTTTAAAAGGCGCTATGCTTTGATTAAATAAATGAGGATTCGTACCGCTCACATGCAGTTTATTTCCAAAAAAAATTACTTGTTCAACACCCGGCAATCCTCGCAATTTTTTTTCTAATACCATTAAATCATCACCCAACACAGCCCAAGTAACTAAATTTGCCTTTGCAATAATTTCTGTTATCGATCCTTCCGCAAGCAAATGGCCATAAGAAATATAAACCAATTTAGTGCAACGCTCCGCTTCGTCCATGTAATGGGTGCTGACCAATGTTGTAATCCCTTGTTGGGAAAGCGCAAAAATATTATCCCAAAAATCTCGACGTGCTTTAGGATCCACGCCGGCAGTGGGTTCATCTAATAATAAAAGCTTAGGTTCATGCAATAAACATCCTGCCAAAGCTAAACGCTGCTTCCAACCTCCTGACAAAGTACCCACTAATTGATGACGACGCTCAATCAAATCAAATTCTTTTAATATCTTTTCAATTTTTGATTTTCGATTCTCAATTGAATAAGCACGCGCAATAAAATTCAAATTCTCATCGGCAGTCAAATCATGATATAGACTAAAACTTTGTGTCATATAACCTACATGACATTTGATCTCATAAGACTGCTCTAAAATGTCATAACCTAAACATCGTCCCGAACCTGAATCCGGCGTCAATAATCCACACAGCATACGTAATGTTGTCGTTTTTCCACTGCCATTGGGACCCAAAAATCCGCAGATTTCACCTTTTTTTACTTGCAAAGTAAAATCTTTAACTGCAAGCGTCTCACCAAAGCTTTTTTGTAAATGACTGACTTCAATCACGTTCAAAGTAAGTTCCTAATTAAATTTTACATCTACCGGCTGCCCTGGATGAAATTGTTTTGCAATAACCTCTGGCATGCGCGCACGAACCAAATAAACTAATTTTTGTCGCGAATCTTTACTGTAAATCACAGGCGGCGTGTATTCTGCACTCGGAGAAATGTAGTCAATACTCGCTTTCGTTTTACCTTTACAACCATCGCAGGTAAATGTAATCGTTTCCCCTTTTTTTACTTTTTTTAATATTTTTTCAGGAACATAAAATAACACTAAAATATTTCGCGGCTCTAAAATCGCTAATACTGGATGATCCGCTGGCACGAGCTCACCCACGCGATAAAATGTATCAAAGACTTCACCCATCACCGGAGCACGACGATTTTTTTGATCCCATGTCCACTGCGCTTTAACAAGCTGTGCTTGTGCAGATTGTAATTGCTGGGTTTTGCTATCAAAATCAGTTTGCGCTTGATCTAGATTCATTTGCGTCGTTGCATTCTTTTTAAAAAGATTTTTTTGTCGGTCAAATTGTAATTTTGAAAACACCAGCTGTGCTTGCAAATCATAGACATTTGCTTGTGCCACTTTAAGCATCGATTTTTCAGGTTCAGGATCCAAAATATAAAGAGGCTCCCCTGCGTTGACTTGTTGCCCGCGCTGCACCGCCAAGTTAAATAATATTCCCGAAACATCGCTCGCAATATAGGTATACTCTCCTTCAATATACCCCGGTAAACGACTCGATGAATCTGAACAAGCAGTACAAAGTAAAAGACAATTCACTAAAATTAAAATACGTGAAAAATAAAAAAAATCATGCATAATGCAATTATCCTCACCTTAAATAAAATAGAAACCCATGCGTTTATCTTTCCCTGGAAAATTAATTTTAGGCCTTCAACACACCGTTGCCATGTTTGGTGCAACAGTGTTAATGCCGTTGCTTACCGGCTTAAATCCTTCGATTGCTTTATTCTCAGCAGGCGTAGGTACCTTATTATTCCATATCATTACACAAGGCCAAGTACCTGTCTTTTTAGGCTCTTCCTTCGCCTTCATCGCGCCTATTCTCGTCGCTAAAAATGCGGGCTTTTCATTATCCGCCATCACAGGCAGCATCGCTGTTGCCGGTTTAGTTTATATCTTATTTTCCTTATTGGCTTGGGGCTTGGGCTATAGCAAAATTAAAAAATTATTCCCACCGATTGTAACAGGTCCCGTTATTATAGTGATTGGCTTAAGTCTTGCTCCCGTTGCAATAAAAATGGCAGATAAAAACTGGGATCTCACGCTCATTACCTTAGGTGTCGCTGTATTGTCTGTCGTATTTTGTCGCGGTATTTTTAAAATTATTCCTATTTTATTGGCTGTCAGCACAGGGTATCTCACCGCTTTATTTTTGGGGAGAGTGGACATTACGCCTCTGCGAGAAGCCGCATGGTTTGGCATACCTTCTTTCACAGCGCCTTCTTTTGAATGGGATGCGATTTTTCTTATTGCGCCTGTTGCCCTCGTCACAGTCATGGAACATATCGGCGATATTTTGACGAATGGACGTNTCGTAGGAAAAGATTTTTTCCGAAAACCAGGATTACAAAGAACGCTACTGGGAGACGGCGTTGCAAGCAGTTTAAGCGGCTTAGTAGGCGGCCCTGTTTTAACAACCTATGCTGAAAACACTGGCGTATTAGCCATTACTCGCGTCTATGACCCTGCTATCCTCCGAATCAGCGCTATTTTCGCTATTTTATTAGGACTTTCGCCCAAAGTTGCGGCTCTTTTGAAAACCCTTCCTTCCGGTGTTTTAGGCGGCATTTCAATTCTACTTTTCGGTATGATCGCCTCCATTGGCATTCGCACATTGGCAGAATCTGAAATTGATTTCGTACATCCACGTAATTTAATTATTGTTTCTATCATTTTAGTTTTCGGCTTAGGCGGAGTAAGCCTGAATTTCGGAGAACTCATGAGCACACATCATCATGCCTTTTCCTTTGAGCTTAATAGCATGGCCTTGGCCACTCTTGCCGGAATTTTATTGAATTTACTACTCCCTCAACCCAAAGAAGCCTCAAATTCTTAAGCACCTCCCTTCAATGTACTATCCACGACGTGTATTCGAATTCAAATGAACTGGCTTGGATGGTACCGTGAACAGTTACCCTTCAATTAAGGCGGGCTTCGCAGTATACTCGTCGCCAGCAAAACCTTGCCTCATATCTATAAATGACAAAGGTCTTAAGCGAGAGTGGCGGAATTGGTAGACGCGCTGGATTTAGGTTCCAGTGGGTAACCCCGTGAGAGTTCGAGTCTCTCCCCTCGCACCAACAATTGTAATATTTTAAAATTTAGAGGTTGTTTATTATGTCAGACATGCAGATTTCCATTGAAAATATCAGCACACTAGGCCGCAAGCTTACTATCACCTTACCTTCTGAAAACATCGAAAATGACGTTACACAAGAAATTAAAAAACTAGTCCCTAAAGCAAATATAAAAGGATTTCGTCCTGGGAAAGCCCCTTTAAAAATAATTAAATCCACTTATGAATCTTCTGTTCGCTTTGATGTTATTGATAAACATATGCGAAAAAACTTAAGCAAAGCCCTAGAACAAGAAAAACTACACCCGGCAACATTACCCGAAGTTGATTTACTGCAAATGGCCCCCGGAGAACCTTTAAAATTTACAGCATCCTTTGAGATACTCCCTGAGATTAAACTTAAAACGCTAGAAAACACGACCATTAATAAAACCATTTCTGAAATCACAGAGAAAGACATCGATAAAACCATCGAGGCTATTCGAAAACAACATACTCATTACAAAAAAGTAGAACGCCCTGCTAAAATAAATGACAAGCTCACGATTAGTTTTACAGGACTCATCGACAACCAAGCTGTCCCTTCGGCAAGCGCTAAAAGTGTCGATATTGTGCTGGGCAGTCATCAATTTATTCCAGGCTTTGAAGAAGGCTTGGTGGGTGCAACCCTGGGTCAAGAAATAAAACTAAATCTTACTTTCCCCCAGGATTATCATCACAAAGATTTTGCAGGAAAACCCGTGGAATTTACAATTGAAGTGAATGATATTACAGAACCCAAGCTACCCAAGCTTGATGAAAAATTTTTTGAAGCATTTGGTTTGGCAGAAAAAACCTTAGAAGCTTTTCGCAATGAAATCAAAAGCAACATGGAACGTGAAACAGCTCAAGTTTGTAAACGAGAATTGAAACAAGCTGTGTTTGACAAATTACTTGAGGTCAACCCCATCGAAGCTCCTCAGGGTTTAATCAATAATGAATGTGAACGTCTACAACAAGAAATGTTAAATTCATTTAAAGCACGCTCAAACGGTAAATTAAAATCACCTATGACACTTCCAAAGGAATTATTTACCAAACGCGCCACCTACCATGTCAAACTTTCTTTGTTATTAGCAGAAGCTCAAAAACAATTTCAACTTAAAGTGGATAATCAACGCATCCGTGCGGCGATGGAAGAAGAAGCGGCACTTTATGTAGAGCCTGATATTGCACTCAAATCATTTGAATTTAACCCAGAAAAAATGAAATATTTTGAATCATTAATTATGGAAGAACTTTTAGTAGAAAAATTATTGGAAGCCGCTCAGCTTCTTGAAAAAAGAGAATCTTATCAACATTTGATGAAACAAGAATCTAATAAAGAAGAAGAGCATGTCCATGGACCGGATTGTGACCATGACCATCATGACGAGGTAAAATAGTCTATAGTTTTAAAGTCACTTCAAAATATAGCCAGAAACATCCCCTTTAGCTCCTCACATAACATAAGGACCTTTATGAAAGAAAAAGCAACCCCCACCCATGCCACGCTTGTTCCTATGGTTGTTGAACAGTCTGCTCGGGGAGAACGTGCATATGATATTTATTCTCGTCTTTTAAAAGAAAGGGTGATTTTTCTAATAGGACCTATTGAAGATAATATGGCAAATTTGGTTGTTGCCCAGCTTTTGTTTTTAGAATCTGAAAATCCAGATAAAGATATTCATCTCTACATCAATTCTCCGGGAGGCGCAGTCACCTCTGCACTTGCAATTTACGATACGATGCAATTTATCAAACCTGATGTGAGTACCTTATGCATCGGCCAAGCCGCCAGTGCGGGCGCCCTCCTGCTTTGCGGTGGTGCTAAAGGGAAACGTTATTGCTTGCCGCACTCCAGAATGATGATCCATCAACCCCTAGGAGGCTACCAAGGCCAAGCGACAGATATTGAAATCCATACACGTGAAATGTTACTTTTGAGAGAAAAATTAACCACCATTATCGCCTATCACACAGGTCGGACGCCTCAGCAAATTATGTTAGACACTGATCGGGACTACTTCATGGGTGGCAAAGAAGCAAAAGATTATGGCTTAATTGACGCTATTCTTGAAAAACGTGTTGAAAAAAAATCGGTTGAAACTAATTAATTTTTTTTGTTAAAAGGCTAACATCATGAGTGACAGCAAGAAAGGCAGCGAGGGCGATAAAATTTTACATTGTTCTTTCTGTGGTAAAAGCCAACGGGAAGTAAAAAAATTAATTGCCGGCCCTTCTGTCTACGTATGTGATGAATGTATTGCGCTTTGTAATGACATTATCCAAGAGGAATTAGAAGAAAGCGCAAATCAAGAAACACAGCAACGCTTACCTCACCCTCGTGAAATTGCAAAAACCCTAGATGATTATGTGATAGGACAAACACTTGCAAAGAAAATTTTATCTGTCGCCGTTTATAATCATTACAAACGATTGCAACATGATTCTAAAAAAGATGATATCGAATTAAATAAAAGTAATATCTTATTGATAGGTCCCACAGGAAGTGGGAAAACATTACTTGCTGAAACCTTGGCTCGCATTCTAAATGTCCCCTTCACGATTGCTGATGCAACCACATTGACAGAAGCAGGCTATGTGGGTGAAGACGTTGAAAACATCATTCAAAAATTATTACAAAAATGTGATTACGATGTTAAAAAAGCTCAAACAGGCATTGTTTACATTGATGAAATTGACAAAATCTCCCGAAAATCAGACAGCCCTTCCATCACACGCGATGTCTCTGGTGAAGGAGTACAACAAGCACTTTTGAAACTCATAGAAGGCACCATCGCTTCTGTTCCACCGCACGGTGGACGCAAACACCCTCAACAAGAATTTTTACAAGTAGACACCAGCAACATCTTATTTATTTGTGGCGGTGCTTTTTCAGGCTTAGAGAAAATCGTAAAAGACCGCACTGAAAAATCAAGCATTGGTTTCTCTGCCCAAGTTCACAGTAAACATAATAAGAAGCAAATTGGTGAAGTACTTCGGAGCCTAGAACCCGAAGATTTAATTAAATATGGTTTGATTCCTGAATTTGTAGGTCGACTGCCTGTTGTGGCCACATTAGATGAATTAGACTTGAATTCTTTGATTCAAGTCCTCATACAACCTAAGAACTCTCTTATAAAACAATACACGAAATTGTTTAAGATGGACGGTGTTGAACTTGAATTCAGAGAAGACTCTATCAAAACCATTGCCAAAAAAGCATTGGAACATAAAACAGGAGCAAGAGGCTTACGCTCTATTATGGAACAAATTTTATTGGATATTATGTTTGAACTTCCTTCACTTGAAAAATTATCTAAAGTTGTTATCGACGCAAGCGTCATCTCAGGCGATACTGCCCCTTTACTTATTTTTGAAAATTCTGAAAAAGCCACTGGAAATGAATAATAGACTTCTTTCGAAACTTGTGTATTTTACTTTAGTTCAAGGCGCATGGGTTTCGAGCAGCGGAGTTTATGCGTATAAATGAGCAGCGGAGAAACCCATGCAACACGGAAATAAAGTAAAAGACGC
>C687J35504_10001650_pt1 | contig 15546 bp, 16 predicted proteins | sample RifCSPhighO2_02_FD_35504 | JGI IMG/M metagenome (IMG submission 35504) | reverse complement strand
TTTTAGTACCCTGGATACAAGGAAGGTTATACCTGTATTAAACAAGATAGACGTAGGGGCGACCCGGCGGGTCGCCCCTACTTTGTTTCCCCTGCCTCCCTGCGAGGTCTCCGCCCTGGAGGGGAAGGGACTAGACGGTCTTAGAAGGATGCTCGTCAAGGAATTCCTCCCGGAGATAGAGAAAGGCCCCCACCGCCCCATCGTCTTTACACAGAGGCAAAGGGGGCTTCTGGTAGAGGCCCTTAGCGTAGCCAGGGAATTACCCAGGGATGTAAGTGATTGCTTTACTGCCAGCGAGGTCTGTGAGAAACTAGATAAGCTTGAGGTACTCCTGCATAAGACTATCTAAGTCCCCCTTTGGAAAAGGGGGATTCAGGGGGGTTTTATAAATCTTTCCATATCCTTTCAATTAGCCTTTTATTATGCGGTAGCATGGTCTCTCTGAGAGAGCCTTTCAAATCCCCCCCTTTGTTAAAGGGGGGAAAGATAGAGTCATTTGCTAAAGAGGGGAAGATAGAGTTTTTGTGGGGTGCGTTGCAACGCACCAGTCCGACTCAGGCGGATTCGTTTCTTTTCAAAAAATTAAAGGATAGGGTGCGTCTAGACGCACCCTACAACTGCATATCTTATATCTCTTTTTCTTCTTCTACCCCTGTATGGATGCTCCCGGTGCGGATGTGGACGGTAGTAACCACATCCGTTACATATATCCTTCCATCTCCAGGCTGTCCTGTACGGGCACTTTCTATAATAATCTGCATAACCTTCTCTGCTTCCTCATCTGGAACGACTATCTTAAGCTCTGCCCTCCTTACCGCCTCACTAGAAAAGGCCCTGCCGCGCCAGATTCTGGTGGGCCCTTTCTGCTCCCCATAGCCAGTCGTAGTGGTTACCGTCAACCCATGGTAGCCCGCATCGTGCAAGGTTTGCCTTATCAGTTCAAATCTCTCCGGTCTGATTATCGCCTCTATCTTTTTCATTTTTTGCTCCTGGAGGTAAATGGATATTATTTAAACTCCGCACATTATAGCTCTGCGATAACATCTGTCAACTTGTTTAACCAGTGGGGGCACGTTGTCCGCTCCGCCTCAGGCGGATTGAAAATCCGCCATCTTTTGGGCGGGCGGATGCCCCTACTTACAAAGGGAATCTTTGTAAGTAAGGTCGGGCCTGCCCTGTACCGTTCTGGTGCAGGGCAGGGGTAAACCATGCCCCTACATGAAAATGCCTCAAGAATCCTCCCTTGATTCCGTAAGACTTATGTGATATAAGGGCAAAACCCTGAGTCCTGTTCGTCAAAATAACTGGCGAAGCTGCCTTGGGTACGACATATACCAAAGAGGAGGGTTTGATGAGCAGATACCTAATGCATCTCACAGTCTTTCTCCTGTTCCTTTTTAATGCCTCCTTCGTCCTGGGCGACCCAGAAAAGAAGGTGGGCATATTGATACTGGCCCGAGGGATAGACCCCCCGGGGGAGGTCTCTGTATGGGATAAGCACGTGATGGCAGCGGTGAAACCCATCCAGGAGGCCTACGATGTAGAGCTGTTCTTTGGGATGGATGAAAAGGCGCTCCAGGAGGCCGTAAATAAATTAGAAGCAAGAGGGGCATCCAAGATATTGGCCGTCCCCCTTTATATCTCCTCCCACAGCCCGGTGGTACAGAAGCTGGAGTACCTCCTGGGTGTGACGCCCGTCCCTCCAGAGAGACAAAAGGAGATTATGCCCATCACCGTCAAGGCTGATTTACACATGACCCATGCCATAGAGCACAACCCCCTGGCCGCCCAGATAGTCTTTGAGAGGGCCATGGAGATAAGTCTCAATCCACCACGAGAGACCGTCATCCTGGTAGGACACGGCCCCCTTACCAAGGTCTCTGAGACTATGTGGTTAAGAAGCATGTGGGTCCTGGCCTCTTTCATAGAAGAAGAAGGTGGCTTCAAGGACGCCCTGGTGGCCACTGTAATGTTCGGCGCCCCTCCCGACATAAAAGAGAAGGCAGCCAAAGACCTGAGGGCCATGATAGAGGAGGCAAGTAAAAACGGGACGGTGCTGGTCGTCCCATGTATGATAGCCCCTGGCGGGATTGAGGGGATGTTGGAGGAACAACTAAGGGGACTGACCTACCGGTTTGGTCGCCCCTACCTGCCCCACGTTAACGTCACCAAGTGGCTGAGGGCAGAAATACAGGGAAGCCTCAGGCGGTGGGAAAAGGAACTCAAAGGACCTAATCCATAGGCCCCACCTACAGCAAACAGTAGACAGTAGGGGCACGGCGCGCCGTGCCCCTACCAAATAATCACCCCTTCCAGACCCTTCCTAAGTCAATGATACTTAAGCTAGTAGCCAGTAGCCAGGGAGAAAGTGTCCCCCATGCCTACATCATCCACAAATGTGATATAATTTTTCCTTGACTCTAAGGGTTGGTGATGTTAAAGTGTCAGGCCACAATACCTCTTACAATTGGGGACTTGTGGAAGATTTTCAGAAGGGAGGTGAACTGTATTGTCGTGTCTAATCCAGACTTGAGGAGGGTTTGGATGAATATAGAGGAGGGTTTTTAGCAAAAAAGGAGGCAGATAAATGTTGAAAAAGGTTTTTATGGTAGGTGTGGTTTTCCTCTTCGCATGTACCATTTCTGCGAAGGGATATTGCCAAGGTTCTGTTAAGGAACTCTGCGCCAGCTCGGCCAAAGAATTCCAGAAGATAAACCAGCTGAAGGGCTTTATGCCTGACCAGCTCAACGATGCTGATTACAAGAACATCCAGCATGCCGCTGAAGTCATGGCGGCCAACGAAGGCACCAGGCAGAGCAAGTTCAACGTAGATGCCAACACCATGAACATCAGTAAGCTGGTACAGACTCACGCTGGCAGGATAGCTGACAGGTGCAAGAGCGACAAGATGGGTTTGATTGAGGACGTAGGTCATAATTTCAGGTTTCTCTTCCTTTCCTGCAGGAGCTGTCATCAGATATACGTAACTGAGGCAGGCGTGGCTCCGTAAGAATTCTTTTGCCAGGATAAAACACTTTCTTCATTAGAGGAGGGTTTAGGATATGAAAAAGGTTTTGCTCTTTGTAGTCCCCTTTTTGGCGCTCAGTTTAGCTTCAGCCCCTTCGGTCTGGGCAGGGGCAGATATAATGAGTAGTGACCCTGAGAAGAGTCCTTATTTCATCTTCGGCAGTGGTTCAGTCCAGGGCTCCTTTGCCCCGCAGGAGACCTGCGCCTACTGTCATGGTAACGGTGGAAAGGGCACCAGCTTCGGTAGAGAGGCCGGAGTCCCAGATTTTTCCGACCCTAAGTGGCAGGCCTCCAGGACGGATGCCCAGCTCCTTGAGACCATCAAGGCAGGGAAGGAAGGGAAGAAGATGCCCAGCTACAGGGGTAAGCAGACGGATGAGATGCTGGCCAAACTACTGCAGGTCGTGAGGAACTTTGGCGGCAAATAATTAAATCCCTTTTACGGTATTTATTCGGGCCCACTATCCGATTTTTGCCAGGCGGTACAACCACCTAAAGGATACGTGGGCCTTTTTTTCTGGCCGTTTCAGCCCCATACCTTGAAGGTACTGGGTTAACGAAGAGATTTGCAGGGCCTCAATATCCCCTTTATTTGCCTCAAGGCAAATAGACTATCCCCCGCCTTTAACCCCGCTACACAGTCCTCGGGGACGGTAATCTCGTAGCCCCGCATATAGGCATCTACTGCGGTATAAAGGATACAGATATTAGTTACTACCCCTGTGAGGATGAGGTGTTTGACGCCCAGCCCCTTTAGTGTCTTCTCCAGGCTGGTGCGATAGAAGGCAGAATAGGTCTTCTTGGCCACAACAGGTTCACCTTTGATAGGTCTCAGTTCCTCAATAATCTCAGCCCCCTGGGTTCCCCTCACTGCATGGGGGGGCCATACCTCAAACTCCCGGTCTCTGGGTTCATGCCTATCACAGCAGTATATAACAGGTATGCCGGCCCTGCGGGCCTTCTCCAGTTCTCGTCTTATATTGCGGATTATCCCCCTTACCTTAGGCACTTCCAGGGGAGCGCCCCTTTTAATAAAGTCGTTAAGCATATCCATTATCAGAAGGGCTTTTTTTGCCATGAGCAAAAGTAGCCGCAGGTCATGCCCGAGGCAGATTCGCCTCAGGCGAACTTTAGCCTGCGCATCATTCCAGCCGCAACCTGAGGTTGCGGCTACCGACCTCTATAAAAGTATCTTCATCATGTCCTCCGCCAGGACAAATTCGCCAGAATAGTATTTTCTGCATTCGGCAAGTATATCATGGCCATTCCACTGGGAGTAGAAGTGGGTGAGGATTAGTTTCTTCGGGGCGGCTTCCTGGGCAATCCTGCCACAAAGGGAGGGTACAAGGTGGCCACGCAACCTCATTTCCTCGGGGAAGGCGCACTCCAGTACCAGTACCTCGGCGCCCTTTGCCAGACCCACTATGGCCTCACAGTAATCCGTGTCTCCTGAAAAGGTAAAGACCTTTCCACTGGGTAGAGTGACCCGATAACCCAGGGAGGGGACGAGATGGACAAGCGGCCTTGCTGTAATCTGCCAATCCCCAAACCCCACCTCGGCATCCCATAGTTCTATAATCTCCATGTTGTAAGTCCGTGGCGAGAGATTTTCTTTGAAAAGATTGTTCAAACCCTGATAGAGTTTCTTGAGACCGGGCGGACCGAACAACCACAAGGTCTTCTCTCTCTTGGGTTCACCGTGCTTCATGGCAAACAGCATAGGTATAAGTTCAGCGCAGTGGTCCGGGTGATAGTGGGTATAGAATACCTTATCTATGTCTGCATAGGTTATCCCAAGGGTTAAGAGTTTGTGTAACGTGCCGGGTCCTGTGTCTATAAGTACGGTCTGCCCGGCCACCCTCATCAGTATCCCTGCAGGCCCCCTCTTGAGAGAAGGGATACCGGTACCCGAGCCCAGTATTACTATCTCTTCAGTGGTCGTATTGGTGGTAATGAGACTTGACACTGGTTATCCGTTATTGGAGACCGATAACCGAAGACTAATTTTTCCCGACCGAATTTAATATCCTCAAATAACTCTCGTGCCGCCTTCTATTGAGGGTGCCTTGCTGGACTGCCTCTTTTACCGCACAGGCAGGTTCGTGACTATGGGTACACCTGGTGTACTTACAGTTCCTACCCATTTCCCAGATCTCCGGGAAGAATTCGGCTACGTCTTGCCTCTCAATATCCCATAACCCCAGTTCTCTGACCCCAGGGGTGTCCACCACGTGGCCTCCCGTATCCAGTTTGATAAGGCTCACGCTTGAGGTGGTGTGCCTGCCTTTTCTGACGGCCCGGCGTACCTCTCCCACCCTTAAGCCCAGCCCAGGTTGGAGGGCATTTATCAGGGAAGACTTTCCAACGCCGGACTGCCCACCAAAGGCCGTTTTTCTATCCCTCAATGCCGCTCTTAGCTGGTCTATCCCTTCCCCGTGAACGGCGCTGGTAAATAGGAGGGAATACCCTAACCCTCCGTACATCTCTTCTACGGAAGAGACCTCTCCATCCTTTGCCAGGTCTATCTTGTTGACGCATATAATAGGGTTCAGACCCCCGCTTTCGGCTACTATGATATAACGGTCTATCACCCCTTCCTTGAGTGGGGGGTTTTTAATGGATGCCACTATGAGGAGCTGGTCTATGTTGGAGGCAACAATATGTTCTTTCTCGTGGGCCCATGGGGCTGAACGGGATAGTTTGGTCCTCCTCTCTAAGACCCCGTCTATAACACCTTCTCCAGTGGTAGTTTCCTCAAAGATTACGGCATCCCCCACCACCACGGGACCAGAACGTCCATCTGCCTGAAGGAAGAGTTTTTTCCTTAAGCCACAGCGATAGAGGCAACCTTCCGCCTCCACCTGACACCATGGCCCTTCTATGTTTAGCACGCATCCCTGCTTCACTGCCATAAGAGGTTTGTTGGTACTAAAGCTTAAGGGCGGCACAAGCCCCCTCAGCCACGGCCTCAAGGGCCGTACGCCCTTGCACGGCATCCCCCACCACATGGACCTCCTTTATCCATTTTTTGAGGGGTTCTACCAGGGAATCATTAGGCTTATGTAGACAGGACATTATTATGCTGTCAAAACCATCCAGTTTCTGCTTATCCTCCCCACGCCTGTTTACCACGATGAAGCCATGTCCAACTTCCAGTACCTTGGTATTAATCAATATCTTTGCGCCGGCCTTTTTCAGGCGTTCCGAGATGTGGTACCTGGGGTGGGCCACCAGGCCAAGCCCCAGCACCCTCCTCATCTCAATTATAGTAACCCGTTTCCCCTGGGTTAATAGATAGTCTGCCAGTTCGCAACCCTCTGGCCCTCCCCCTACAATGGCCACGTTTNCGCCCAGACTCCCCGCCTCATTGAAGGCCTCTCGTACCTCCATCAGGTGGTTATTACTTACGCCAGGGATTTGAAGGAACTCCTCCTTTGCACCATTGGCGAGGATGACCACCTCGGGAGCAAACTCCTTTATTGCCTCTACCGTGGCCTCTTTATTGCACTGGATGTCAGTGGCATATTTTTTTGCCTGCTTGATAAGATAGTCCAGGAATTTTCTCATGTTCTCTTTCTTCGGGGCCATAGAGGCATAGCGGTACTTCCCTCCCAGGGTGGGTTCTTTCTCCCAGAGCCAGATTTTATGCCCAATCTCTCCAGCTACTGCGGCGGCTGAAAGGCCGGCCGGCCCCCCGCCCACCACCAGTACCTTTTTGGCCGCAGGCCTGGGCTTCCTCTCCAGCTCCCATTCCCTTCCTATACAGGGATTAACCGTGCAAACCAGCCTCTCTTCCACAATGCTCTCTATGCATCGGTTGCAGGAGATGCAGGGGCGGATATCCTCCAGACGCCCCTCCTCCACCTTTTTGGGCCAATAGGGGTCTGCTATCAGCGACCGGCCCATGCTTACCAGGTCCGCCTTACCTCCCTTCAGTGCCTCCTCGGCCATCTCCGGTCTAAGAATCCGTCCCACNGTGATGACCGGCACCTTNACCNCAGACTTTATCCCNGAGGCCAGGTGGATAAAACACCCTTCCTCCAGATAGTAGCAAGGGATATTGTATACGGCCGAGGCGCTATTGCAGGCAGAGACATGGAGGGCGCTGGCCCCTGCAGACTCCAGTAGCCTTGCTATCACCTTCCCCTCTTCTAGTTTCAGCCCCTTTTCCGTGTATTCATCGGCGCTTATCCTGCATATTACTGGAAAGTCCTTTGGGACTTTTGACCTTATGGATTGGACTATCTCCACGGCAAACCTGGCCCGTCCCTCTGTATCCCCACCGTAACGGTCCGTACGGATATTGCTCTCCGGGGAGAGGAATTGACACACCAGGTAGCCGTGGGCCATATGGATTTCTACCCCATCTGCCCCTGCCCTGAATACCCTCTCTGCCCCCCGGGTAAATTTATCTACGATGGCCTCTATCTCCGGAATGGCAAGTTCCCTGGGGACAGTCCTCGTTAGCGGACTGGGTATAGGGGAAGGGGATACGGATTCCATACCGGTAAAGTAGGCGAGGGCCTCTTTTCCGGCATGGTTAAGTTGTATTACGACCTTGCCCCCTACCCTGTGTACCTCCTCTACCAGCCGTTTCAGGCCATCTACGTATTTATCTTCGTGGATACAGAGCATACCGTCATTGATCCTCCCTGCGGGGTCAATGCTGGTATTTTCTACGGTAATGTAGCCTACGCCCCCTTTGGCCCTTGCACGGTAGTAGGAGATAACTTCTGACGTAACGAACCCTTCCTTATCGCACAGGTGGGTCTCCATGGCTGGCATGACGATGCGGTTCTTTACCGCCATGGAACCTATCTTGAAGGGGCTAAAGAGATTTGGAAAATGAGGCATCTTTCGTTAGGTAGTGTTACCGCCCTTGTTCCTGGACTAATTCTCTATACGCCAATCTGACCCTAACCTCCCCCTGGGTCTTAGTACCCTCCTGTAGAGGGTATCTCTTTCTACAGGCTCCCGCCCGGCCTCTTCAATCAACCTTACTATCTCACCCACTGAAAGCTCCTCAGGGGTATCTGCCCCGGCCGAATGGGTAATCTTTTCCTGGATGACCGTACCATCTATATCGTCCACCCCAAAGCTTAAGGAGACCTGGGCCAGTTTCACCCCCAGCATCACCCAGAAGGCCTTGATGTGTGGAAAGTTATCCAGTAGCAGTCTACTAATGGCCAGCGTCTTCAGGTCAAGGTCTGCCGTAGTCCTTGGAAGCCCCTGGAGAAAGGTATTGCCTGAATGGAAGGCCAGGGGGATGAAACTCATGAACCCCCCCGTCTCGTCCTGGAGGTCCCTCAGGGCCAGCAAGTGCCTTATCCTCTCTATAGGAGTTTCCAGATGCCCGTAGAGCATGGTAGCATTACTCCTTAATCCCAGCCCGTGGGCCTGGCGCATCACGGCTAACCAATCTTCTCCACTGAGTTTGTCAGGACATAGCTCTTTTCTTATCCTGGGTGAAAAGACCTCTGCCCCTCCTCCAGGGAGTGAATCAAGTCCGGCCTGGACTAATTCCTTAAGGGTATCTCTTACAGAGAGGCCCGCCCTCTGGGCTATATGGGCTACCTCCACGGCGGTAAAGGCCTGGAGGTGCACACTTGGGAACTTCTCGTGAAGATGACTCAGCATCTTTAGATAATAATCCAGACCCAGTTGGGGGTGGAGACCTCCCACTAGGTGAACCTCTGTGGCCCCCTGTTCCACTACACCCTCTGCCTTTTCCAGCACCTCCTCCACGCTCATGGTATAGCCCCCCGCCTGATTTTCTTCCTTAGAGAAGGCACAAAAGCGACAACGGTTCTTACATACGTTAGTGTAATTTACGTGGCGGTTTACTATATAGTAGACCTTGTTACCGCTCTTTCTCTCCTTTACCGTATTGGCCATCTGACCCAACAACAAGAGGTCATCGGAGCCATAAAGCCTGACGGCCTCTTCCAGGTCCAGACGTCCCCCGGCCTCCACCTTCTCTAAGAGTTCTACAGGGAGAGGCCCTGCCCCTTGTACGAAGGGTTTATGCCTCCTTGTATGGGGGACAGTTTCTAACGCAGTCTTCATTATTATTCGTCAAACAGACGTGCCGTATCCGCCGCATGCGGGCTGATAAAAGGGAAAAACACAAAATATCAAAAGCCTTGAGTAAAATCAAGAGAATATCCGCTACCGGGTGTGGATGATATAGGCACGGATAATCCGCCCCAGGCTGATTACCTGTCTATACAGCAAACTATCTTTTACTATAACACTCTGCCTTGAGGGTGGCGATATAGGGGAGGTTCCGGTAACGGTTGTTGAAGTCTAATCCGTAGCCCACCACGAACTCGTCTCCAATCTGGAAGCCGCAGTAATCGGGGTCCAGTTTTACCTGCCGGCGATGGGACCTGTTCAGGAGTACGCAGGTCTTCAGCGAGCGGGGTTTGTATCTGTTTATGTCCTCTATGACTTTTTTGAGGGTCTTTCCGGTATCAATAATATCGTCTATTATCAGTACGTCCCTGTCCTGTATGTCCAGCTTCAGGCTGTTAAGGAGCCTGGTCTCTGCCCTGGGGAAGGTCTGGGAGCCGTAGGTATCGGCCCCGATGGTATCCAGCCTAATGGAGAAGGGCATCTGCCTGATGAGGTCGGAGAGAAAGACCAGGCTCCCGTTCAAGATGGCGACGATGGTAACGTCTTTTTCTCTGTAATCGGTGATTAGCTTTTGGGAGATTTCTCCTACCTTCTTAGTTATGTCTTCAGTGGAGACAATTATCTTATCTATATCCTTCCTTATCTCTTCCATCATAAACTTTGTTCCTCTGTCTTATGTAATGTGTCCTGAGAAAAAGGATAGTAGAGACCAGCACGAACACAAAGGCATTAGCCCCCATTATAATCTTATCCCACTTGTGCGTACCGTAAAGGAACCATAAGGCGCACGCAACGAGCAGTAGAATCAATAGCCATGGTGATACGTCGTCCAACCTGCGGGTCCTCACACCTCTGACTAGCTGAGGTATCAGACCTGCTGAACCGCAGGTTGCGGCCAGCATCCCAACCACATTCCACCACATTTCCATCTCCATCGGTACCTTCCATCTTAAAAGACGTAATTATATAGCAGTTGGGAGAATTGTAAATAGCCTTTTTGACTGGGCTCTAGATTTGCGAGAGGCGTTAAGATACAGGTTGCTTTTCTACCGTTTTGTGGTACAATTTTCTCACTAAAAGGTAAATTATCTCTCAAAAATGTGCGGTAAATAAGATTTTACCCCGTCATTCACGGAGTAAAAACTAGTGCATACCCACTTAGAACAACTACAACAGCTCTGCCTAATCACCTCCGAGTTTACCAGGAAGATGGAGTCCTTCCCCCAACTCTTCCGCAAGATTGCCGATGGGGCTGCCAGTCTGTTTAAAGGTAGCAAGGCACTGGTATACCTTGCCCGTTGGGGACCTACTCCCCAGGTGGTGGCCAATCGTGGTCTGAGCCATGGGTTCATAGAAAAACTCTTCCACCCAGGGCATGAGACCTCCCCTTACGACCTGGTATGTACTCAAAGGTGTCCTATCTATCTTTCTATAGCCTCCAGAGAAAGGGATTCCAGAAGAGGAGAGATACAAGCCATCCTCAAAGGAGAGGGCCTCAAGGCCGTGTTGGGCGTCCCCATAAAGGGTAATGGTGAGACCCTTGGCTGTATTTGCCTATTCTTTAACAGAGACTTTCCCCCTAAGGGTTATTACCTCAAAATTATGGAGATGTTTGCCAACGAGGTAGCCATAGCCATTAATAATGCCCAGCTTTACAGGAGACTGCGGGAGTCAGAGGAACTCTACAGGGAGCTTTATGACCGTGCTCCCTGTATGTATTACTCTATGAGTGGAGATGGAACCGTCCTTAAGTGTAATAACACCGGGGCGGAGCATCTGGGTTACAGAAAAGAGGAACTTGTGGGCAGGTCCTTCCTTGACCTTGTGGGAAAGGGGTCTGTCCCCCTGGCCAGGGCTATACTGGATAGTACCTTAAAGGAAGGCCACTCTGAGGGTGAATTAGGCCTTATTACAAGAGATGGTAACAGTCTCCATACTACCATAAAGGCCACCCAGTCCGGTTCCACGAGGGGAAAAGAGGTAAGGGTGGTCCTCACCGATATAACCGAAAAGAAGAAGCTCTATGAGGGGCTTGGCCGGACGGAGAAACTCGTAGCAGTGGGACAGTTAGCCTCAGGCATAGCCCACGACTTAAATAATTTTCTCACCGTTATCCTGGGCGTAGTGCACCGCATGGAGGAGGAGGTCCCCCATAATAAAGGGATTAAAAAAGGCCTGGATATCATAAGGAAGGCCGCAATGGATGGGGCAGAGACTGCCAGGCGCATAAGGGAGTTTGCCAATATCAGGGTTGACACTGCGAAGCTTGTGCCCTTAGAGATCAATCGTATCATAATGGATGTAATGAACTACACCAAACCCAGATGGGAGGCCCTCGCCCGGGATAAAGGGGTTACCTACCACATAAAACTCACAAGGGGCATCAGGGGAGGCTGGGTGCTTGGCAACCCTTCGGAACTCAAGGAGGTATTCGTTAACATAGTAAACAACGCCCTGGATGCCATGCCAGCAGGTGGAGACCTTACCGTTGAAATTTACAGGGAAGGCGACAGGCTTGCCGTCTCCGTCAAGGACACCGGGGTAGGTATGTCTGACAAGGTGCGGAAGAGGGTCTTTGACCCCTTTTTCACCACCAAGGGCGTAGAGGGTAGTGGTCTAGGGATGAGTGTGGCCTATGGGATAGTTACGAGGCACGGAGGGGAAATAAAGATAGATAGCCAGGAGGGTGTGGGTACAAACGTCATGGTCAGATTACCCTCTACATGCAAAGAGAAGTAGGGGCGACCCGCTGGGTCGCCCTTACAGGCTATTGTTCAAGAGGGCTGAGACCTCCGAAAAATCTCACACACTTGTCATTCCTTCGGCTTCGCTCAGGACGGCGTCTGAGGGAGCGAAGCGACCGAAGAATCTCCTAAAAGACTAGATTCTTCGCTTCGCTCTGAATGACAAATAGTGTTGTCTAGTGGTCTCTATCTATAGAAAAAATTCAATATACTATTGAATCTTTTCAATAGAAATTGTTCAATAGGGGACACTATGTTGACCCTATAGCAGGAAATGACCCATCCCTGTATGGCAAAAGAATTGCGAGGGTTGAGGAGCGATGCCCAGACCACCTAAAGGACTGCGCGACATAAAGACCCACCTTACAGCACATAGACCCGCCCTGCGACTGGGGATGAACATCGGGACTATAAGTAAACCACCCCACCCCAGGCAGACCCCCCGAAGGGAAATCCAGAGGGAATTGAGCAGGGCCTGGCTCTTCACCCCGGAGCCTAACTTTGCCCGCTATCAGCGCAACCTGGACGTATTAAAAGTGGAGCACCCGGACCTGGACGTCTTTCACGAGGTAGACTCCCTAATCCTCGTGGCCCAGATTCCTGGCACCCACGAGAAGGCCATAAAGATAGAGATTAACGGCGACGTCCTCCGCCTGGAGGCGGATGCCATGACCAGGGGCGGACACGTTAGATATTATAAAGAGGTGCTATTACCGTTTGAGGTAGATACCTCCGACCTCTCCTCTTCTTATAAAGACGGTATTTTACAGATGGAATTAAAACGACCTAAGGGAGTAGACGGATGAGTAAGACCATCAAGACAAAGACAACCGTAGGGGCACGTTGCAACGTGCCCCTACACAGGCGTACCGTCCTGATTGCGGACGATGAGCCAGAGATAATCAAGTTCCTCCACAGCATCTTCGTGAAGGAAGGCTACAGGGTCATAAGTGTCCGTAACGGCAGAGACGCCCTCAAGAGGGTCAAAAAGGGTGGTATAGACCTGGCAATTCTGGACGTAATAATGCCAGTTATGAGTGGGATGGAGACCCTGCGGGAGTTACAGAAGATGGCACCCAGACTGCCAGTGATAGTCGTAACGGGATACGGAGACCTCCAATCTGCCAGGGAGGCAATGCTCCTCGGGGCCAGGGATTATGTCACGAAGCCATTTGACGTAAGTTTCATGAAGGCTACCGTCAGGCAGACCTTGAGGAAGAGGGCCGCCAGCACCCTGGCCAGTGTAGGGAGTCCGCCGTGCGGAGGCTGATTTACGTCCCGATAATCCATACCCAGATAGATATGGGGTCCTTAAGTGCCCAGCTTGAGCAGGAATACGTAAAAAAATTTGGCCAGGCCAGGTGGCTTGAACATAAACAAGCCGTAGAAAGGATATGGATGGAGATAGAAAAGAGATTAACACAACTCCAGACCCCAGTCCAGAAGGTCTATCAAGATGGCCTGCCCGTCTGCGGTAAAGAGATGGAACTGGCCAGGGACCTTGCTAAAAAGGGGAGCCGGAACCATCAAATCCTCCTGAGACTGGCACAGCAGGGGGCAGAGTTGGTAGGCACGGAAGACCCCCAACTCCTTAAGGAAGAGCTTACCACAATCTCAAAGGAGGTCGGAGGGGAGAGGAGTAGCCCGGAGGAGTACAAGAAAGGAGTAATGGAACGTCTGGAGAAGAGGGACGACTTCATAGCCCGGAGGATAAATGAGACCCTGAAGCCGGGAGAGACAGGCATCCTCTTTATAGGCATGCTCCACAAGGTCAACACCAGGTTACCCAAAGACATACAAGTAGAGCTATTCCTTGACCACCTGGGGCAAAAAGAAAAGGTTTAAATGTTCAAGGGTTTAAAGGTTCAAAGATGTAGCCGCAGGCTTTAGCCTGCGTGAGTCACGCAACCTAAAGGTTGCGGCTACACAATTCGCAATCCGCCTCAGGCAGTCAAGCAAAAGAGGGTACAAGAAAGTCATGAGCGAGGGAAAGAAGGTCTTAATCGTAGACGACATGCCGGACATCCACTGGGTCCTCAGCAAGGTGCTGGAGGAGGGGGGCTATCAACCCATCTCTGCCAGCAACGGCAGGGAGGCCCTGGAAAAGATAGAAAAGACCCAGCCGGAGGCCATCCTACTGGACATAAAGATGCCTGAGATGGACGGTATAGACCTGCTGAAAGAGATGAAAGAGAGGCAATGGGGTATGCCCGTCATAATCCTCACGGCCTTTGGGGAGATACAGGGCGCCGTAGAGGCCATGAGGCTTGGGGCCCACGATTACCTGACCAAACCCTTTAACAATCAGGATGTACTCCTCAGGGTGCAGAAGGTCTTAAAGGAGCGGGAACGGCAGGAGGAGTTGGACGCCCTCAAATCCCAACTGGGAGAAAGGATTAACCTCTCCGAACTCATAGGCTCCAGCGACGCCATTAAAAAGGTCTTCGGGCAGATAAGATGCGTGGCTAACACCGACTTTACCGTAGTCCTCTATGGGGAGACAGGTTCAGGTAAGGAACTGGTGGCCAGGGCCATCCATAACCTCAGCCCCAGGAAGGATAAGAATTTTGTAGTGGTAGATTGCGGCTCTATCCCGGAACCGCTCCTAGAGAGTGAACTATTTGGCCATGAAAAAGGGGCCTTCACGGGCGCCTACAGCACCAAAGAGGGACAATTTGAACTAGCCAATAAGGGCACCATCTTCCTGGACGAGATAGGCAACCTCCCCCTCCTGATGCAAAATAAACTCCTTAGAGTCCTGCAAGAAAAGTGCATACATCGGGTGGGAGGAAAACGTGATATCAAGATAAACATACGGGTAATAGTAGCTGGCAACGAGAGGCTGGAAGACCTGCTCACCCAAAACAGATTCCGCAGAGACCTCTACCACCGCCTCAACGAGTTTACCATAGAGATACCGCCCCTGCGGGAGAGGAAGGACGACATCCTCATGCTCTCCCAGCACTTCCTGGAATTGACCAATAAAGAGTTGAATAAGCAGGTGAAGGGGTTCACGGAGGAGTCCATAGAACACCTCCTCTCATATCCCTGGCCCGGCAACATAAGGGAACTGAAAAACGTAGTCCGCAGGGCAGTCCTATTAACCAGCGACATCATAGAACCTAAACACCTCCTCCTCCCCAGGAATGAATCCTGGTATCCCCATGCCCCCCATGGAGTAGAAAGACTTACTAAGGACGGCTCCCCTCTCAAGGGCATAGTAAGGAGGGCCGTAGAGGAGGTGGAGAGGAAGGCCATCCTGGAGGTCTTGAGGCGGACCGGGGGCAACAAGAGCGAAGCGGCCAGGTTACTGAAGATTGACTACAGTACCATGCATTACAAAATCAAGCAGTACGGCATAAAGCTATTTAATGGCACAGAGGAGGAATAACTCCCAAGGAGAGTATCATGGTGGAAAAGAAAGGGACTAAGAAAGGGCACAAAGCACCCGAGGGCTTCAACATAGACCTGGGGCTGGGGGGCTTCCTGAGTGGGATTGGAAATCTTGTGGAGAAGCTCTCCGAGTTGGCCGAAAAGGGCGAAGAGCTCAAAAAAGAGGGGGAATTCGGGGGNAAGGAACTAAGGGGGGTATACGGCTTCTCCGTAAAGGTGGGGGGGATGGGAGGAGAAAGAAAAGTAA
>C687J35504_10001640_pt1 | contig 15581 bp, 13 predicted proteins | sample RifCSPhighO2_02_FD_35504 | JGI IMG/M metagenome (IMG submission 35504) | reverse complement strand
GAGAGCGGCGTATCGGGATGGTACTTAGGGAGCGCAAACTGGTCTATGAAGGCGATGGCGACCGAGTTGGACTGCACCATATTGCCTCCGCCAAAGGTCGCTATCAGGGCAAAATATGCGAACACTACGGCAAGCCACCTGAAGCGCGGGCCAAGACCTCTCTCTATGTAATACATAGGCCCACCGCTTACCGTGCCGTCCTCATGGTGCACCCTGTACTTCTGCGCCAGTGTGCACTCAGAGTATTTTATAACCATGCCCAGAAACCCTGACACCCACATCCAGAACAGCGCCCCCGGACCGCCTGCGTGTATGGCGGTTGCCACGCCCGCGATGTTACCCACACCAATCGTTGCCGAAAGTGCGGCGCAGAGGGCCTGGAAATGTGTCACATCACCTGGGTCCTCATCATTACTGTATTTACCCATGGTGATGGCGATGCTGAGGGGGATTCTCCGAACCTGCGGGAATAGGAGGCGTGCCGAGTAGAAAAGTCCGACGGCCATTATAAGTGCAACCAGGGGAAGCCCGAATATATAACTCGCCACAACTTCCAGGGCGTTAGTTACACTATCCATAGAAGATGGTTATCAGTTTTCATGCCCATTTTCAAGTGGTTTGTTCTACCTTGGTTTAGAGGCCCTTTAGGTAGGGGGGGTTGTGGTTTGTTATATAGGGGTAGGGGTTCAAAATCTTGAACCCCTACTTCAGTCTATTTTTCTTAAGAAAATACCTTACGTTGCGCAACCAGTTTTCATTCAATTTTATTGTGTCTCCACTCAATCCCTCACCGCTGACCGGGGCGTATCTGGAGGCTAGAAACTCCAGAAAGGTGCGGTACTCCCTGTGTCCGTATTCCTCATACCGCCTGCGGTTTTCCCTTATGGTATTAAGGCAGATTCTTCTTGCGTCGGCAGCATCGCTGTAGGCAACAGACCTGACCCCGTAGAGATACCCGGCCTTCTCGCCCCCTTCCGCCTTATAAATGGCGTTTGCTATTTCCTCGTCCGTGTAGGATTCTGCTAACCCAATGGCCGGAAGGCTTATTAGCATTGTCAACGTGAAAAGTACGATGATATATATTCTCATGTGAACCAAACTCCGTAGAAGGAAAGGAAAACCCTGCAAAACACGGCAAAACAAAAAGGTCTTTTAGCAGCGTATAGCTTGTTCTTCAACGGTCTTCGCGGGAGTTATATTCGAGTTTAAAGAAGTCTTTCTTTCTATCCATCCCCCTCCCAACACAACGTCCCCTCTGTAAAAGACCGCTGCCTGACCGGGTGTAACGGCCCTTTGTGGTTCGTCAAAGACAACCCTTACCACGTCGTCTCCGGTTGGATAGATGGCAGCAGGAACGGCCTTATGGTTGTACCGTATCTTCACGTCTGCCCTAATCCCGCCCATAGGCTTCTCTATAGACACCCAGTTTAGACCCGTTACAAGAAATTCCGTCACAAGGGTCTCCCGGTCCCTGCCCACAGTTACAGTACCTTCCACCGGGTCTATATCTACCACGTAGTAGGGTTCCCCCATGGCTATGCCAAGTCCCCTGCGCTGGCCTATGGTGAAGAACTGGATGCCGGGATGGCTTCCCAACACCCTTCCCTGGATGTCTTTTACAAGTCCTGTCCTGACGTTATTCCCTGTACACTCCCGTATAAGCCCTCCGTAGCCGTCATCCGGTACAAAGCAGACCTCCTGGCTGTCCGGTTTCGCTCTGTTCCTCAGGCCCAGTTCCGATGCCTTTTCCCTCACCTGCTCTTTGGTCCACTCTCCCAGAGGAAAAAGGGCATGGGCAAGCTGTTCCTGAGATAGTGAAAAGAGTACGTAGGACTGGTCCTTTCGCCCGTCAAGCCCGGTCTTTAGGATATAGCGGCCTTTCACCTCCTCCAGTCTTGCATAGTGGCCCGTTACAAGGATGTCGGCGCCGATGCTGTGTGCAAATTTGAGTAGTTTCCCGAATTTTAGATTCTGATTGCATATTATACAGGGATTGGGAGTCCTGCCTCGCGCATACTCTGCACAGAAATAGTCCACCAGCCCTTCAAACGCCTCCTTAAAATTGAGCACATAGAAAGGGATGTTTAGATACTCGGTCACCCTCTCTGCATCGTAGGCATCTTCCAGACTGCAGCAGCTCCTCGCCCTGGATTCGTGCGCTGTGCCGTCACCATACAGGTTACCCATTCTCATGAATAAACCTATAACATCATAGCCCTGCTCCTTTAACAAACAGGCGGTGACACTGCTGTCAACACCACCGCTCATGGCTACCACTGCCTTTTTTTTATTCATAACGTTACATATCCAAACCAACGTGATTTCAGTGCTTATAATTAAGGTGCTTCGAGTCTCAGCGGTACAGGCGTAAAGCACAGTGCAAATATGACAAGCATGGCCACGCCTAACAGTTTTCTCCTGACGTCGAGGCCGGTGAATTCGTCTAACGGTGCAGGATGGCGAAAGCCGAATACGATTAGCAGCATAGCGAACAATATCCATCCCGGATAATAAAACAGTGCGATACCGCAAAACGCAATGATTCCTATCTTATAGACAAGCTCGCTTTTTTTGCCGAAGAGGGCATAGATGATATGACCTCCGTCCAGCTGGCCTATAGGCAGGAGATTCAATGCGGTTACAAACAACCCCGCCCAGCCTGCAAATGCGACGGGGTGGAGGTATATATCAAGTCCCTCTGCCACGTCTCCAACCACCGCCTTTGCAAGCCAGGTAAAGAGAACGGGCTCGCCGAGTCCCAAATAATGAGTGTCCTCCGTAGTAGGCACTGCCCGAATCTCTGAAAGACTGAGGCCGATGATGACGGCGGGTATGGCAAAGAAAAGGCCGGCAAGGGGCCCGGCCGCCCCTATGTCAAACAGCGCCTTTTTGTCTGGGATATACCCCCTCATCTTAATAACCGCACCGAATGTGCCAAAGGGTGGAAATGGCACCGGGATGAAAAAAGGCGCCGTGGCCTCTACGCCGTATTTCTTGCACATAACAAAATGACCCATTTCATGGGACAATAATATTGTCATTATGGCCATCGAATAATACGGCCCGTTTATTAAACAAGTGGTGAACGCCGTACAAAAAAAGAGGACTATGTTGATTCTGTATTTTTGTAAAAGCTCCATGAAGGAATTTCCTTAAGATACGGAAGAAGAAAATCTTATGCGCTTTCGGATTTTAGCCTGCTGCGGAATTGTTGTCAAGCACAAACGGTTTGACAACCCTTTCCGCTAATCATATAATGCGCTTTTTAATCACTGGTTACATAAGGAGATATCCGTCACATGCCGTTTCCAAGTTCCCGTCCCAGGAGGCTCCGCAGGAACGAGACACTAAGGAGACTGGTCAGGGAGACTAACCTCAGCGTAAACGACTTAGTAATGCCCCTGTTCGTGCGGCCGGGTAAGGGCGAGAAGAGGGAAATTGCCTCTATGAAGGGTAACTACCAGATGTCTGTTGACGTATTGGCTAAAGAGGTGCGGGAGTTGGAAAAACGGGGCATACCCGGCGTGATACTCTTCGGCATACCGGATGGTAAGGACCCACAGGCTACAGGCGCCTATGCCGAGGACGGTATTGTGCAGAGGGCCACCGCAGCTATTAAGGAAAAGACAAGTAGCATCTTGGTGATTACGGATGTCTGCCTTTGTGAGTATACGGACCACGGTCACTGCGGCCACGTAGTCAAGGATAAACAAACAGGGCAATTTGACGTAGACAACGACGCCACACTGGAACTCCTTAAGAAGACCGCCCTTTCTCATGCCAAGGCAGGCGCCGACATAGTTGCACCCAGCGATATGATGGACGGGCGCGTGGGCGCGATAAGGCAGGTCCTCGACGAGGCTGGATTCCAGAACATCCCGATAATGTCGTATGCCGCCAAATATGCCTCAGTTTTTTACGGCCCGTTCCGAGATGCAGCCGAGTCTCCGCCAAAGTTTGGAGACAGACGCACCTACCAGATGGACCCGCCGAATGCCAGCGAGGCGCTCAGAGAGGCGGCCTTGGACATTGAGGAAGGGGCTGATATTGTGATGGTAAAGCCGGCACTCCCGTACCTCGATATAATCCGCATGGTGAAGGATAAATTTGGCTATCCCGTTGCAGCATATAGCGTCAGCGGTGAATTCTCCATGGTAAAGGCAGCCGCTCAACTGGGATGGCTGGACGAGAAGAAGACCGCACTCGAGGTCCTTACATCCATCAAGAGGGCAGGGGCGGACATAATCCTCACCTACTGGGCCAAAGACGCCGCCGAATGGCTCAAGTAAGGGCAGTAGTAAAGATATCTCGGATAAGAAATACGGTACTAGGCCTTCGTGTCTTGCCTCCAAGGGTTGGGCCAGGCCATTCCTCCCACGTAAAAAAACCCCAATGCACACATAAATAGAAACGGCCCAAAGTGAAATTGGGAATCGTTCCAGAGATATTCCACAAATCCAAAGGAGCAATAGAGTCCCAGTAGAATCTCGGTAAACGCCAGATTTGTGGGTAAGGCTGCATATTCCATTTTTTTAATGACCTTCTTACGTTCCTTAATACCATACTTAGGGGTCCTTACAAACTCCCCCCCTTTAGTAAAAGCACCCTCTATTACGGCCAATGTGTTACTTAAGGTGATACCGGCATATATAGCCAGCGTAGCAGGTATATATATGCAGCGCCACTGCCAGTCCTTATAGGCAATCTTTTGTGATACCAGGAATAAGAATGAAGGTGCGATCACTCCCGTTGCCAGCGCGATCTTGGCCAGTACCGACATGGCCGGCTGGTGGGACTGTAAGTGGACGTTGAGGGATAAGGGCACGGAGATAAAGGCGAGAACAAGCAAGAAAGGATATACCGCAAAATTAGTGAGATGAACAAAGGCCTCCAGCTTCTTTGCCATACTGCATTTTGACCTGAAGATATCTGGCAGGAGTTTCCTGGCGGTCTGGGTAGTACCCTTGGCCCAGCGGTATTGCTGGTTTTTAAAGGCATTGACGTCAATAGGTAATTCGGAGGCAGTGGTGACTTCGTAAAGGAATTTTGGCTTCCAGCCCCTTATCTGGGCCCGGTAGGCCAGGTCCAGGTCCTCTGTAAGAGTATCCGCATGCCAGCCGCCTGCGTCTATTATGGCCTCCTTCCTCCATACTCCGGCAGAACCGTTAAAGCCCATGTAGAGCCCGTTCCAGCACTTGGCACCCTGTTCTATCACAAACTGACCGTCATGGGCTATGCTCTCTACCCGTGTCAGGAAGGAATAATTTGCATTTGTATATGTCCAGCGGGTTTGAACAAAGGCCGTCTGTATATCTTCATAAAAAAATGGTATGGTCTTCTTAAGAAAATGCCTTTCGGGCAGGAAATCGGCATCAAAAATAGCAATAAATTCGCCTTCCGCCTGATGCAGACCCTCCTCAAGGGCCCCTGCCTTAAAGCCACGATGGTTATCCCTCGTAATGTGTTTAATGTTGTAATCTTCCCGGCGATATTTTTCTACAACACGCGCCACTATTTCACTTGTCTCATCCGTGGAGCCGTCGAGGACCTGTATCTCATGAAGCTCTTTAGGGTAATCCATACCCACAACAGCCTCCAGAAGCTGCTCCGCCACATATTTCTCATTATAGATGGGTAATTGAGTTGTGACTGCGGGAAGAGACGTTTCCAGAGTAGTTTCCCAAAACTTCTCCAGAAACCGGGCATTCTTCTCCTTCTCTTTGCGAAACCTTTTTAGGAATAGACAGGTGATGTAATACTTATTGAACCCGTAAAGGAGGATTAAGAAAATTGCGAGGCTATAAACGGTTCCTAAACCTAAGTGCATTGTGTGAGAGGTTCTCCATCGCCAGCCACCCCAAATAAAGCCCAAAAGTAAACCAGAACTACACACACTGTCAAGCCAAAAGCCGACAGTAAAAGCAGAGTCAATTTTCGACTATGAGGCAGCACCCCCTTGTCCCACCTTTGGCTCCGTACCGGCAATAAGCCTGCCAATATTCTCCTTGTGCCTTAAGATTATCAGAAGGGCAATGATAACCGATACGCCCATAAGATACCTGCCGTCACCAAAGGGGTCGGGGTGGAAATATACAAACAGGGCACAGAGGGCTATTGCCCCAAATATAGTACCCAGCGAGATATATCTGGTGACTGCTACTATTATGCACCACACCAGTATCGCACCTAAGATGGCCTTTGGTGCAAGTACCAGAAATACCCCCACACTGGTGGCCGCTGCCTTGCCGCCCTTGAAACGTAAATATATTGGAAAGACATGGCCAAGGACGGCGCCCGCCCCACATAGGATGACCAGTGGGTGTACGGGACTGAGGCCGAAATATTTTATGGCGAGATATGCCGGCAGAAACCCCTTGAGCGCATCCAGCAGAAACACAGGGACTCCATAGCGCCAGCCCATTACCCTGGCGACGTTGGTAGCGCCCACGTTGCCGCTGCCATGCTGCCTTATGTCAAGACCGCCAAATACCCTGGCTACTATATAGGCAAAAGGTATGCTGCCAATAAAATATGAAACTATCGGGCCTAGAATAAACGCAAGCTGTGTCTCACCTGTCATTGTTGTCCGGGCCGTTTGTCAAAACCATATATACTAAGACCCACCGTGCGAAGAAGTCCCCACCAGAGCCTGTGCGCCGCATAACTGCTGGTGTACCTTCTTGCTAAATCCTTCCAGTCATTCTTAAGTGTGTCCGGGCCCTCGTTAGCGATACTTGCCGTTGTGTATTCCCGGAGAAATCTAAGTCGATCTGTTTTAGCGATAAGTTTGAGGTCTGGCCTCCACCTATTGAATTTCTCAACCGACCTGTCCAGTCTCAGTATGTTGTCCATCCTCTGCCCCGTTGGAAGTCCCCTGTCGGCCTCATTTGTATTGAACTCAGATTTATCCAAATCTATTATATAAACCTTAGGAATGTCAGTCGGCTTGACCAGTATATTTTTAAGATGGAGGTCGGCGTGGTAGATCCCGGTATCGTGCATCTTTCTCACCGCCTTGGCAATATGTCCGATAAGCCGTCTTTTTTGCGGCAAAACCTCCTCGGCAGTATGCCCGGTGAGAAAGGCTATCAGGTCCTCTGCATCTGCGATTTCCATGGTAAATATGTCTGCCCTGCAAAGTGGACCGAAAAAGTTCTTAAACCGTAGCGCCACCACCTCTGCCGTATCGACACCTTGCTTGAGGGCCTTTTCCGTATTTACCAGTTCATTAAGTGGCCGATTGTGTCCCCAAAGTATGTCCCCCACCAGCTTCCCCCACAGGCCGCCGTGGCTGTAACGCCTGATTATAAGTCTTCTGTCCCTAAGGTCGCTTACCGGGATGGCAAGACATGCCCCGCGTCCGTAAAAGGCGCTTTTACCCTCTCTGACCTCGGCGGAGAATTCCATTACTATCTGCCACAATATAGGGTACTTATACCTCTCCTTCAAGAGGAATGTATCGCTCCCTTTCTGTGTGACAGAAAAGTGCTTTGGGACGTCTATGCCGCTGGACACAAGAGGGGATTTTACGCCCGTGAAATGGAATTGTCAAACACCTTAAGACACCGAAAGTGCGCGGAAAGAGGCCGCTGCCAAGGTCTGCGTATAGACAGTCTGTCTCAAGGCACATAGCTGTCCAAAGATTTAGCACACAAGATTAGAGAGTTATGGACAGGAATAAACCCTGTCCCTGAATCTCCTAACCAGTTTACTACACCATCCAAACGCCTTAGACTCACCTTGACACCCACCAGTGAGGGGGGTATAGTTACGTATTGATATAATCCAAGAAGATTCAATAAGATGCAGAGTTCCAAGAGAATACTTATCGTCCGCTTGAGTGCGGTTGGAGACGTTGCCCATGTCCTCCCTACGCTGAGATGCCTGCGTCAGCATTACCCTTACGCGCACATCGCCTGGCTGGTGGAAGACAGGGCGGCGGGACTGCTGGAGGGGCACCCGAACCTGGATGAGATTATTGTCTTTCCCAGAAGGAGTTGGCGCAATGGTGTTTTTGGACCGATAAGACTCTTCAATACCGCTTCAGAGGTCTTCAACTTCTTCCGCGAGATTCGCACCAAGGGATTTGAAGTAGCCATAGACTTTCAGGGCAATCTAAAGAGTGGCATTATGACCTTTTTTAGCGGTGCACCNTTACGAATCGGATTCGCAAGGGGATATTGTCGTGAATTCAACCATCTGTTCACCAATCGCCATGTAACCCCTCTAAAGGAAAGACAGCATCGTATCGAGAAAAACCTCTCTCTCTTGACGGCCCTTGGAATAGAGCCGGTCTATGAACGGGCCACCATTAACGTTTCCACCGAAGACAGGGACCTTATAACAAGGTCGCTGGCGGACCATATAAATAGCCCCGGATCTCTGGTGGTAATACACCCGGGGACCAGCCAATTCGGAGTATACAAGCGTTGGCCTGTCAAATCGTTTATAGAGCTGGGCAATATGCTGGTAAAAGAACTTGGGGCGCAAGTGATGGTAAGCTGGGGTCCTGGTGAGTTGAATATGGCGGAAGAGATTGTATCTGGTATTAAGGAGGGCGGCTGTCTTGCGCCAAAGACCGTTAACCTGACACAACTTGCCGGCATTATAGGGCAATCCGACCTATTTATAAGCGGAGACACGGGTCCCATGCACATAGCGTCCGTCCTGGGAGTGCCCCAGGTGGCCATCTTTGGTCCAAAAGACCCGGTAATATGCGGACCCTATAATGAACGTTCCATGGTAGTCAGGAAAGACGTTGAATGCAGCCCATGCACCAGACGCACCTGCAACAATCCTGTCTGCATAACCGCCATCACTCCGGAAGAGGTGTTTGCGGCTGCCAGGGAATTGCTGGCAAAGAAGGTAGAGATGAAGAACAATTGACAGTACACTTGATACGGTCTTTCAAACCCAGTTAACTCAGATAAACTGACCGTACCGCTTTTCCAGTAAAAAAAGACCCCTCTGAGAAAGTATCGCTCTATAAATTCTAAGCCGAGGTTCTGGAGATACAAATGTGTGGTGGAATTTGAACAGGATTATCCTGTTGAATAAGAGGTATTGTGTACACCCTGAGTACTGCCTTATCGCTTCCCGCTATCAGAAGGATTAATGGGTCAGAGACGCGGTCACAAAATCTACTGTGAGTACAAAAAGGAACCAAAGGTGCACGTTTTCAACCTTCTACAGGAGTTTTACTACTTTCACTGCTTAATTATGCGGGTCTCCTGCCCGCAGGCCCGTGCCTGGGCTAGGTTGACGGAAGATTTGCTACATACACCCTTGGTTCCCCTCACGTAAATCTCTCCTAAACTGTAAGAAGTATACCACATTTTCTTGGGAAAGCAAACGACCAGGGCTGCACACTTTGGATTGTTTTGAACACTAGGCACCGGGGACCTAAAAATGTACTCTACAAGGAGACCATGTGGACAAGAAAGGAGTTATCTGATGAGATTGTTTGTAATGCTTGTCTTTATTGTGCTGATGAGTGGACAGGTTTGGGCGGATAAGACGGAAGAGGCCATGAACCACCTCCATTCCGGCAATTCTTTCTTCAAGGAGGGCAAGTTTGACAAGGCAATACACGAATTAGAGGAGGCCGTAAGGCTGAAACCCGATTTTGCGATGGCGTACAGTCTGCTTGGGGCATGTTACGTAAGCATGGGGCAATACGACCTGGCAATACGGCATGTTGAGAAGGCAATAAAACTGCAACCCGAGGACGCAGGGTACCGCTACAACCTCGGTATCGTATACACCAAAAAAGGTCAGTACGACTTAGCAATAAGTCAGTTTGAAGAGGCCCTAAGGCTCGAACCCGATTTTGCAGACGCTCGCAAGGCATTGGATCAGCTTTATCAGTCGCAAGGACCTAAGGAAAAGAAAACAGGTAAATAGGTTGGTGCATTACCAAAATGGTGTGGCTGGAGATTAAATATGCCAAAACGAATTAAGAAGAGGTCCAGAAAGGCCGGTCTTCCTCCCGGTACTCTCGTGCATATAGGAGAGGAAAGGACAGGGGAAGTAAAGATTAAAATCATAAGTTACAGCGAGACTGAATTACAGGAAAAGGACGTAAAAACGGTTGAAGAATGTTTTGCCTTTAAAGACAAACCCGGTGTCACATGGATAGATGTAGCAGGCATTCATAAGGTAGAGGTCGTAGAAGCCATCGGCAATTATTTTGGANTGCACCCGCTTNTACAAGAAGACATCCTGAACACGGACCAACGTCCCAAATTTGAGGACTTTGACGATTACATTTACATCGTTATGAAGATGCTTTCCTACAACGACAAGAATAATGAAGTGGACAGCGAACAGGTAAGTATGATCATAGGCACAAACTTTGTAATTTCTTTCCAAGAAAAAGAAGAGGATGTTTTTGGTCCGCTCAGGGAGCGGATTAGGAGCGGTAAGGGACGCACAAGAAAAATGGGCCCGGATTATCTTGCCTACTCTTTGTTAGACCTTCTAGTTGACAACTATTTCGTTCTCTTGGAAAAACTTGGAGAAAAGATAGAGTCCCTGGAACAAGAATTAGTAACCAATTCGACACCGAAGACCTTGCATACAATTCACAATTTGAAAAGGGAGATGCTATTTCTGCGCAAGTCCATTTGGCCACTAAGGGAGGTAATCGGCGGACTGGAGAGGGAAGAACTCCCCTTGATTAAGGATTCCACCAGAATATACCTTAAAGACGTCTACGACCATACCGTTCAAGTGATTGATACGGTAGAGACGTCCAGAGACATGCTTTCCGGGATGCTCGACATCTACCTTACAAGCATCAGCAATAGATTGAACGCCGTAATGAAGGTGTTAACCGTCATCGCCACCGTATTTATGCCGCTGACGTTCATCGCCGGCGTTTACGGAATGAATTTCAGGTATATGCCGGAACTCGAATGGCGTTGGGGCTATTTTGCCGTTTTGGCCGTTATGGTTACCATCGGGATTTCGATGTNCGCNTATTTCAAGATAAAGAAATGGATATGAAAGACGTCCAATCGCGTTCCACATGGGGAGTCAAAGGTGAAGCCTTCNGTCTACAGGTCGTTCGCTAAAAAATTCTATTGTTTGTTTGAGATTATACCAGACCGTATGGACGGGTCTTTAGGCCCATCCACAGCGGAAACGACGAGACTCCCGAACTTATTTCTCACGACAGTTCTTATGAGGAGCTGAAAAAGTAGGAAAGGCATGAAAAAGTCGTTCATACTAACAGCGTTATTGTGTTTCCTGCTCCTCTCACCCACCGGGGCACAAGAACAGCCCTCACCGCCGGGAGGCCCNTCTCCGGAGGTCATTGAGGAGTTGAAAAAGGCAAAGGCAGAAATTGAAGAGGCAAGAAGGCAAACAGANGCGGCAACAGCCAGTCTAAAGACATCCGTTCTAGAGCTCGAAACCAGACTTCAGAAGATTGAGGAAGAGTCCGTTCAGGCAATGGGCGCAAAAGAGGCACAGGCCGACACGATGATTAACGCCGTGGAGCTGGCACAGACAGCCCAGCTTGAAAGTGTCTCAAAAGAAGGCGTAAAGGTCCTGAGTGAAGAACTTCAAATCTTGAAAGACATAATACGTACTCAAGAAGAACTTCTGAAGACGAGGGAGGACAGGGTGGCCCTCCTGGAGCGGAAGATNGGGTTAGCGCAAGAAGTTGAGACCGCGTCTATCGAAAAGGCGGCAACCGCTCAAAAAGAAGTAGAAATCGCCGAGGCATACCTTCAGGCAGCCAACTCTAAATTGAAGGAAAAAGAGGCATCCTTGGAAAAGTCACAGAAAAAGTTTGCAGAAGTGCAAGAAAAAGTCGAACTGGGAAAGAGGGTGCTCGAAAAGGAATCTGAGACACTCGCAAAACTTCCTTTGCAAAAAGAAGAAACATCGCAACGTTTTGTCCGCAATCTTAAACTCCTGAATAAGAGGCGTCTGTCCAATCTGAGCGACGAGGCGGCCACGGCCGAGAAGGACGTTCAGTTGGCCCAGACAGAGCTGGAAAAGACGGAAGTGGACGTATCAAATGCACGGCATAAGGTGGCGTTGCTGCAGGAAAGGACATTGCTCCTTGAAGAAAGACTGAAAGCTGAACGGCTTAGAAAAATGGACGAAGAGGCGGAACTGGCCCGTAAGGCTGAAGAGGAAAGAAAGAGAAAGGCGGAGGAAGAGAAAGCCGCCATCCGGAGAGAAAGGGAAAAGGCCCTAAGAGAAGGAGAGGCGTTGGCTAAAAAACAGCAGGCGGTGGTATCTTCTGAACAAAAAAGGGTGCTGGAGCTGGAGTTCTCCCTCTTAGCACTTAGAGAGCAAATAGCCAAGAAAAAAGAGGCCCTTATCACTGAAGAAACAAGGGCCTCAGAGTATGCTACCGAGTTTAGGAAATTGGATAGGGAAGTACTCATAATATTGAGCGGAGATAACACTCCATCCGAAGTATCCTACGAATTGACTCAATTGCAGAAGGAAACGGAAAGATGGAAAAATAAACTGACCGCAATAAACAGTCTGGCAGAGGCGACCTATAAGGAGAAGGCACTCCTTACGGAACAACTCCAAGAGGCCCAGGCGGAATTAACGGCCCTACCCGGTGAAATACCGAAAGTTGTAAAGGAGGCTCAGACCTTTCAGGACAAGGCCATGGCTGACAAGCTGATGGCCCATGCAAATGAGAGGGTTAAACTACTTGAAGAAAACCTAAGACTTATAGACGAACTGACCTCAGAAATAGAGAAGGAGAGAAACATCATCCTTAATGATGGACTGGAACTCCTTGCAGATGCCGTGAAGAAACTCAACGAGATCAAGGTGTCCAATCTCTGGATAAGACGACAATGGACAGATAGCTGGTTAAACATGAAGAATGGTTTGACTAAGTTATCGCTTCCCGGAAGGACCTCAGACCTTATAACGACCGCAGAAAAGTCTGCTGAGGAAAAACAGCACCTGCCGCTCACCATAGCAGGTGTCTTAGCCATTATAGCGGCAACGGTATTGGGTTCGTATTATTGTAGGAGGTGGTGTCGAATAAATCTTAAGAAACTGGAGGATGCAGGTCGCCAAAATGGCAGCTAATCACCAAAGCTACGTACGTGCCAGCTTATTGCCCGCCTGCTTCAGGGTATTGCGGGAAGGGATAATCTTGTGGCTTCTTACGGGTCTTTGCTTTGGCGCAGACCTCCTGCTGAACATCAAGGGCCCCCTTGTTTCCTCACTTGAATACGGACTCAGCGTGTTCTCCGTTTATATGGTTTTGCAGGGGTTTTTGTCAGAGGCAGTGGTGCAGAAGAGCTGTGGGAGACCCCTCCTTGCCTTACCCTCTTCCCTTGCCCGGCACAGTTATTTAACGTTTCATGTAATCCTGCTCTACTCGGCAATCTTTATCACACTCGCAGGCATTCTGGGTTCTTTTATGCCCAAAACAGGAGAACTGCTGTGGAGGGTTTATTCAATCAGCATCCTGGCCCTCTTTATATGGTTTGTGGCCCCCAAGCACGTATTCTTGGCCTTGTTATCCCCGCCGGNAACCAGGTTAAGAAAATTTCAAAGGGGCTGCATCCATACTGCCCACCCGCTGACNATAGCCTTTCTCGTGTTCCTCATAGTTCTGAACGGCCTGGGTTTCATTACCATGACATATTCTCTCATCGGCACCGTGATAAGTTCCGTAATNACCATNGTGGCCGTGGCAGTGGCAAGAAAGCTTATTACGGGATTAATATTGGACAGAATTAACCGCAAAAGACTTGNAGAGGGGAGGGAGGCGGGCCTCAAGATCACCAGGGTCATAGTGGATTACTCTTCAGTCATTGTATCCATCGCGGTAATATTAGGTCTATGGGTGGCGACCTTCGTAGACATCTCCACCACACCTACCGCCCCGGAGCCTTTAAGCGCCTTTTCCGTAAATACCGGTCATGTCTTAGAAAAAATCAGAGATGTGCTGGGATACAAACTGAGTATGGGGGGGGAGGGATACACAACACCTTTCAATCTCATAGTCGCCATAATCATCGTCGTCATCTTCTTCTTTATCATTATGCTCATAAAGCGGATTCTTGAGAGAAGAATAATAACGAAGTTAGGAATAGAAAGGAGTGTGTGGGCCACCATATCGTCAATTATCACTTACTTAATTGTTGCCTGTTCCGTGCTCTTTGCCATGAGCATAGCCGGGGTGCCCATAAGGAGCCTTGCCTTCTTCGCCGGTGCCCTGGGTATCGGTATCGGCTTCGGGCTGCAGCACATAGTAAACAACTTTCTTAGCGGCATTATCCTTCTCTTCGAGAGACCGGTCAAGGTTGGGGACATCGTTATGTTAGAAGGAGGCACCGGAGGCGTCGTGGAGCGAATAGGCCCCAGGAGCACCACCATCCATACGTCGGACAACATAATGGTAGTGGTGCCTAACGCCAAGCTGATGGAAGCCAATATAGTAAACTGGAGTCAACCTACGGCGTTGATGAGGGTGCATCTCTATGTGGGTGTTGCCTACGGCTCGGAGTTGGAGACGGTAAAGAACTGCCTTCTGGAGGCGGCAAAGAATCATAAATTGGTGCGGAAGTACCCTGAACCAATTGTTCGCTTTGAAAAGTTTGGAAACAGTTCTCTTGACTTTGAACTTGTATACTGGGTGGACGGCGCACATGAAAGGTGGGTAACCATGAGCGAACTCAACTTTGCCATAGACAAAATTTTCAAAGAAAATAATATAAAGATACCATTCCCTCAGCGAGACGTCTACATACACACTATTCAACCCGAATTCCCAACCAACATACAAAACATAAAAAATGCCGGTAAGGAAAGCAACGGGAAGAAAGAACCACCTTAATTCGTTCTGGGAACGCAGGCAAAGCGGATACGGCGGCCGCTGAACCCATATTCAATAGATGTCCACACAAGGAGGTGTCACTATGAGCTGGTTGTTACTGGCAATTGTCCTGGAAGTATGCGGCACCACGTCTATGAAACTGTCGGAAGGATTTGCGAAACTCTTACCATCCATACTGATATTCGTTTTTTATGGCCTCAGCTTTGCCTCTCTGACGATAGCGCTCAAGAGCATTGACGTAAGCATTGCCTATGCCGTTTGGTCGGGTGTGGGAACGGCGTTGATAGCCGCGATAGGCATTTTGTGGTTCAAAGAACCGTCAGGTGCATTGAAGCTTGCCTCCTTAGCGCTGATTATAATTGGTGTAGTCGGCCTTAGTTTGGGTAAAGGAGTGCATTAAACACACTAAGACCTCTTCAAAACTATTATTTGAAACCTCTGAAAAGATCTCGAATGCCATTCCCGTAAAAGCGGGCAGTACGTCATTCCTGCGTAAGTAGGAACCTAAATTCCGCATCAAGTGCGGAATGACACAGCCAACAAACGCCCGATAAATCGGGCAGCTACACCCATCGCCTTATTTGCATCAGCCCTTCAAAAAGTATCCCATAAGTTCATGACCCTTGTCGAAGCTGAATCCGGCACTATTCGCATTAGATTCAGAGAAGGTGAGATTGGAAGCCGGCCCTATCCCGGTGCCGCAGACTGCAAACGGTACCGGGTCGCCGGAATGGGTCTTTTTCTGGGT
>C687J35504_10001639_pt1 | contig 15586 bp, 17 predicted proteins | sample RifCSPhighO2_02_FD_35504 | JGI IMG/M metagenome (IMG submission 35504) | reverse complement strand
TCTGGATAGCCGACCGTATCAAGGAGGTAAAGTATCTGCAAGGGAAGGAGATAAGAGTAAGCTCCGCAGATGAGGTATCATATCAACTGGACGGCGACCTGGGCGGCCCCCTACCCGCCAGGTTTCAGGTGGTGCCGGGGGCCCTGAATATTATTGTGCCTTGATAGAAAAGAAAAAGAAATACAAAGTTAGCAGTTCAAAAATGGCTAACCCGATGCTTTTTGATTCTCTTTTGAATACTCCCATAATGCCTTATCAATCGTTCTGATAGGCAAATCCAGCTCCTTTGAAATCTCACGTATCTTGTCACAATACCTTTTGCCAAAAATCAAAATTGTAGCTTTTGGCTTGCCAGCCCAGGGACCACAGTGCCCTTGTGTCTAATATTGGGTATTTATCGGGAAAGGCAAAATGTAAAATTACTGAGGCTAGTGGATAAGAAACCCCGCTTAAAACGAAAAGAGATTTAATTCGTGCCTGTTCGTTTTTCGTATTAAAGNAAAATTGGGTAATTTCTTTTACAGTTGAATCATCGTTCTGCTCGTAGTGTTTCTTNGGTCTTTTTGATTTCCAGCAACCTATTTTTATAAATTCTTCCCTACTTAAATATTTACGATTCTTTAATAACTCCTTTATTTCTCTTTCAACTGACTCATCAGGAGCCTTGTAACACTTATCGTATCTTTCAGCATATTCAATGATGTTATTCCTGTTGAACTCTAGCATAGGCAAACACCTCAAGCACTTTTAGGCTGCGTTTTTCCCTGGATTTTTCTAATCAACTCCCATGCCTTAGCTAAATCAGCTCCTATCTCCTCGTAGCTGTACTGTGGGGCAGGGCTAGGTGGGTAGCGTTCTTCTATATAATACCTTGTAGCCTTTCTACAGAGGTCAATGAATTCATCAAAGTCTTTATCAAATTCTATTGCCCTCTTTAGTAAGAAGTCTAGGTTGTGGGTTTTCCTTGGTGAAATGCCTTTGTATACAAGGAAACCTTTCAAGTATTTTTCAATTGCCTGTTGGATAAGAAAGGCTATTGTGTCTGTGTATCCTCGTTCGTCATAAAGGAGTTGGGCCATTTCAATATCGTGCCTTCCACGCTCAAACCATTCAGCGGCTTGTTTTTCTAGCCCCTCATCCATAAAGGACTTCCCCTTTTTCTAAAATCTCTCTTACAAAGAAGTCCTTTATCTTGAGCCTTTCTTTTACCTCTTCTTCAGTGTAAACCAACGGAGAGATGGGGATATCTTTTTCAATATCCCACAACAGCTTTTTTACTTCTATCCATCTATCTGTGGGCCTCTTTTCAGTGTTCTTTATAATGAAGAGGTCTATGTCGCTATCTTCGGTTGGATGCCCAGTGGCATAGGAGCCAAAAAGGATAATCTTTTTGGGGTTATAGTCTTTTGTAATCTTCTCTACTATTTTAGAGATTACTTCTCTGGTCTCAGTAGCTATCATTCCTAATCATTCTCCCAGCCTTCTGCAAAATAGAGATTCTTCGCTTCCCCTTCGCTTCGTTCAGGGCTTTGGCTCACTCAGAATGACACCATGCGAAAGACTTTTTCTGTACGTCCTTTTACGAGACATATATGGTTGTGTTAGCCTATTTAACGACATTTAAATAATAATTTCAACGACTTTAAATGCCGGCCCCCGTTCTCCCATGTCTCCCCTTTATCTGCACCCGGTCTTTGACGTCCTTTTTAAGGACTATCCTATCCGCATGTTTCTCAAACAGGTCATAGCCTGAACCTCCCTGCCCTATAATCTCCATGACCCTATCAGCGTCGTTTATCCTGATTCCGCCTATAGTGGTTATACCCTTCTGAAACAGGGCCTCTGGATACAGGCTGGCCGTTGGCCCTACTAATACAATTTCCCTGGCCTTCTTGCTCCACTTGAGTATGGGTTCAAGGGTATGGTTTACCAGTGTAACGCCTGTGATGATGAGGACGTCGCAGTTGGGTAAGATATCCCTGGCGAGGCCTTCGGGTTGGAGTTCCTCCATGCCTACCTCTCTGGCAAGCTGTGGGTTTTTTTCAAATACGTGGAGATTCTTGCAGGTCCCTTTTAGTCTCTTTATAAAAGGTGGGAAGGCCCCAATCATACCCACCGTGTCTTCTTCCCTGATTTCCACGAGGTCCAGGACGTCCCCCGTCCCCGCCAGCTTGTAGGGGCAGTCCTTTTCTTCAAGCAGGATGGCAGAGAGGGCATTGAGGGTGGCTACTCCGATGGCGGCCCTCAGGGGGTTTTCCTCCAGGGCGTAGTCCATCAGGGTTTTTATGTCCAGCTTGAGGAGTTCTCCAGCCTGGGGCATACGGGCATGGGCCTTGGGACAGCAGATGGCCTCGGGGAGTTCGTGGATGGGGGTATAGGCCAGCCCTGCGTGGCCACTGGAGAGTTTTACGCCGGTGTAAAAGACGCCGAGTCTGACGTCTGCAGGACAGAGGGCTTGGGAGTTTATAATTCTTCTATCTTTTATATGGTCAATAAGTTCTTTTAGAATTTCCGACATGAAGTTTTATCTCAATGTATATTTTCAAATCAGAATGGGATATTCTCCTCTTCCTTCTCCAGCGCCCATGTGTCTTTATGAACCGCTTGACGGAATGCATAGTAATTTACGTCGGCGACCTCACTCACCTCTATAGCACCTATTCGCCTCAGGGTTTTAATCGCTATCCCCAATAAATCAGCATAGATAGCAGGGGTAAGGCGCAAATTCTCAAGAATTTCAGCAAGACTATAGGCCTGGTCTCTATTTGATTCTAAGAGTTCGTAAACCTTAATCATCAGCTCGTTAACCCGATTGTCAATCCCAAGCTCAAACTGGCGTCTAGTGATTGGCATGTTTTTCTACCTCCCTTTTGAAAATCCAATGTTTCGTTGTTTAATACTATACCATACTTTCCCTCCAATAGCTTTACTTTCAATATCTCTCTCCTTAACAAGGATTTCCAATGCCCGAACTACTTCTTCCAAGGATAGAGAGATATTTCTTTGAATCATTTTCAAAACGCCATCTCTTATTTCTTCGGCAGTAAAGGCGGAATCTTTGTCCTTTTCCAAAAAGGCTAATATTTGTCGTATAGGGCCAATATGTCCTAACTCAAACTCTTCCCGGTTTATGGGCAATTTTTATCCTTTCCGGTCCGTGTTTTTCTAGGCACATAGCCGGTATTTCAGACCCCTCTGAAGCCAGGGTACTTCTCTACTAATGGTTTGTCGTCCCCGTTCACGGTCTTTTGTGTCCTTATTGCCTTACGGAGGTACTTTGGGAGGTTAAAGAGGCCGAGGTGGGTAGTTCTATCGTAGTACTTAAGTCCTCCCCGTTTCTTGGGGGGGGGGATTCCATGGGATTCTGGCCCTTAATGGCTAGGCGTCGTAAGGCCTGACCTGCTCTTTCGTCATTGATTTCCTTCGCCGGGTTCTGAACACGATATTATCCACGGTAGGCCTCGTACTGAGCGGTGACGATAGTATCCCTGCGGCGAATTTAGGTAGGACATATACATTCTTTCGCTTAACTCAGGACACGCCTGGCGAGGCCTCAGTTCTGGGTCGGTACTCCGGGCTTGGGGCTAAGACTCGGGACGTATCACGCCATGGATGGATATGCCTTTGGCATGACTCAAGCGGATTGCTGAGCAACCTCTCTGGTCCGCATACTTCCCCTCTTTAACTCAAAGGTGGTAGAGTCTTTGGCCTTTAAACTTGAGATGAGGTGCTGGGCCGCTAGTTGTGGGTCTGTATGTTGCCCACACGTGAAGATGTCTGCGGCCGCATACCCCTCATCTGGCCAGGTATGGATGGTCAGATGAGACTCGGCCAGGAGTGCCACCCCGGTTACTCCCTTCGGGTTGAACTCGTGGCAAAAGACCCTGATTACTGTGGCCCCTGCTTCCTCAGCGGCCTTGCGTAGAATTTCTCTCAACCTTTTTGCGTTGTTCAGGATTTCCCTGTCGCAATCCCACATTTCCAGTACAAGATGGCGACCGAAGGTTTCCAATTCTCTACCTCCTTCCTAAAAGAGTAAAGGTTTGTGGGGAGATAAGGACTAAAGTCTCCCACTAATGGGACCTCACCATGGTCTCAAACTCCCTCTTCCGGCCCTCTATGTCTTCCATGGTTAGACGATTGAGCCGCTGGATACTAAAGTCCTCCACGTTAAAAGACGCAATTATAGTACCATAAACCATAGCCTGTTTAAGGGTCTCCTCCGTTACGGTCCCACGCTTGGCCAGATAGCCCATGACGCCCCCTGCGAAACTATCTCCAGCACCAGTGGGGTCCTTAACATGTTCCGTTGGGTAACCGGGCATAAGGAAAAGACCTCGCGGGGTGACCAGTATGGCACCGTGTTCGCCTTTCTTAACTATTATATATTTAGGTCCAANTGCCTGGATGCTCCTGGCGGCCTTGATAAGGTTAGGATGGCCTGTCAGCTGTCTGGCCTCCTCATCGTTTAGTATGAGGGCGTCTATCTTTTTGAGTACCTCCAGTAGTTCCCCCTTCTTTTCGTTTATCCAGTGGTTCATCGTGTCGGCGGCCACAAACTCTGGTCCCCTTATCTGCTCAAGTACCCGCTGCTGGAGGGAAGGCAGTCCGTTGGCCAGGAATACGAACCGGCTGTCCAGGAAGGTTGCAGGGACCCTGGGTTCGTATCGTTCAAAGACGTTAAGCTCTACCGCCAGGGTAGTAGCACTGTGCATGTTGCCCTGATAGCGGCCCCTCCAACGGAAGGTCTTTCCTTCTATCTCTTCCAGTCCGGTGGTATCAATAGCCCTTTTAGAGAGGAGTTCCCTGAAGTGTTTAGGGAAGTCGGTGCCCACCACGCCTACCAGTCTCACAGGGGCAAAGAAATGGGCCGCCCAGGAGAAATAAACGGCTGAACCCCCGAGTACCTCCTCCACCTTCCCGTGGGGGGTCTCCACTGAATCAAGTCCTACGGAACCTACCACTAATAAAGGCATCTACCAGTCTCCCCAAAATAATATAATGCTACCGTCCGTCCTCTTTCCATTGGATTTTAACTGTCGTGCGAGGTCTAGACGTTATGCCCTGGGCAGATTTGCCTCAGGCGAACTTTCTGCCCTGCAGAAAGTATGGAGACAATGGGACAGTCTCTTCAGGGTCTTCTCCTTNCCCAGTAGCTCCATGGTCTCAAATATTCCGGCACTAACCGTCCTGCCCGTGATTGCCACCCTCAGAGGCTGTGCCAGCTTGCCAAAGCCGATGTGTTTACTCTCCACCAACCTTCTCAGACAACCCTCCAGGGTCTCCTTCTTGAAATCTTCCAGGCCAGAAAGCTCGTCGTGAACCTCCTGGAGGACACCAGTGAGGGCTTCCTTCTTAAGGAATTTGTCTACTACCTCTGGCTGATACTCCACTTCTTCGGTGAAAAAGAAAGAAGTCTGGAGGAAGAAGTCCTGAAGGGTTTTAAACCTCTCTCTGTAGAGTTCTACAAGGGCCTTCAGCCAGGACTCCTCCAGAGCTCCTACGTCCACACCTGCACGACTCAGGAAGGGTTTTAGTCCCCTGAGCAGTTCCCCGGCAGGTGTCTGTCTGATATACAGACTGTTCATCCAGTCTAGCTTGGTCTTGTCAAAACGGGCGCTGGTACTCCCCACCCGTTCCAGGGTAAAACACTTGACCATTTCCTCCCGTGAGACTACCTCCCGGTCCTCCCCTGGAGACCACCCTAACAGGGCAATAAAATTTATCAAGGCGTCCGGCAGGTAGCCCAAATCCCTGTACTCTTTAACGGCAGTAGCCCCATGGCGTTTTGAGAGCCTGGCGCCGTCTTCTCCGAGTATCATGGGCAGGTGGGCAAACTGCGGGGGTTCTAGCCCCAGGGCCTTATAGAGGGCAAGCTGTTTTGGGGTATTGGCGATGTGGTCGTCCCCTCTGATTACGTGGGTTATCCGCATCTCGGCATCGTCCACCATGCAGGCAAAGTTGTAGGTAGGAAACCCATCTGCCTTCCTCAGTACAAAATCCTCAATTAGAGAGGCATCAAAGGTGATGGTGCCTCTGATGAGGTCTTTAAATTCCAGNGCATCGTGGGGCATNCTGAAACGAACGGCCTTCTTCCCCTCCTCTTCACTGTGATAGGCCTTATCGGAAGAGAGGAGCGTTTCTATGTATCGGTTGTATAGCTCCAGTCTCTGGCTCTGGAAGATTGGGCCAGTATCCCAGTCAAGGCCCAGCCACTTGATACCTTCCAGGATGTCCTCCGTAAACTCCTGACTGGACCTCTGGCGGTCTGTATCCTCTATCCTCAGGCTGAAGGTGCCGCCGTGGTGCCTGGCGAAGAGCCAGTTATACAGGGCCGTTCTGGCACCTCCAACGTGCAGGAATCCAGTTGGACTGGGGGAAAACCTAACGTGTACCACTACAGTTTAGAGTGAACCTCTCCAATAGTACCAGGAATTAGCTAAATTTTGCCCAGGGCAGGCGTTATGTTACAAAATTGATACCTGGGTGTCAAGAATTTTTACTCCCCCGCCCTACGCCATTGACATTTCTTTGCCAATAAAATAATGTACACATGATTCTAATTGCAAGGGGCATGTTGTAAAAGGCCATTTTAGACGATGAAACAAGCTAAAGTAAGTCCTGGGTATCACATTGCAGTTGAAAAGGAAGGGGCTGAGCACTGGCATCTTAAACTTAGTGGTAGCGTGTCGTCAGCAAACTCCTCCAGGTTCTTCGCCGACTTGACAAACTACCTGTCCGGAGGGCCAGTCGGAGACGTGACATTAGACCTTGGTGAGATTAGCTATTTTGACAGCACCGCCGCCGCCATTATTGCCCAGACAAGATTGAGGCTGGAGAAACAGGGTTCTCACGTAAGGCTAATAAATNTCAAGCCAGAGATTCAAGGGTTATTTGAGATACTTAACCTGGAGTCGCTGCTGAGTGAGAGGGACCGCCTGATAGAGAAAGGCCCTAGCCTTATTGCGCTCCTTGGCGGGGCCAGCTTGAACTTTATAAATGATACGCGCTTTACGTTTGTTTACCTCGGGGACGTTACACTGGCGCTGGGTTATGCCTTCAGGTATCCCAATAAAGTACGGTGGAATGATGCCTTTCTCTATATGGAGAGGACAGGGATAGAGGCCGTACCTATTGTACTGCTCATTAGCTTCCTTGTGGGTTTTATAATGGCCTTCCAGGCCGCAGTCCAGCTCAGGCAATTTGGGGCCGATATCTTTGTGGCCAACCTGGTAGGACTCTCCATTGTCAGAGAATTAGGCCCGCTCATGACCGCCATCATAGTAGCTGGCAGGTCGGGTACCGCCTTTGCCGCAGAGATTGGTACGATGAAGGTATCCGAGGAGATAGATGCCTTAAAGGTCATGGGGCTTGATCCCACCCGCTTTTTAATCATACCCAAGGTCCTGGCGGCCCTAATTACCGTCCCCACCCTGACCTTGATGTCTGACGTGGTTGGCATCTTAGGGGGGTTNGTGGTAGGGGTGGTATTTCTNGACCTGACGCCGTGGGGTTATATATTGCAGACGCAGAGGGCCCTTGNTATACTTGACGTGTTCTCTGGCTATTTCAAGAGCATGGTNTTTGCCNTGCTTATATCAGGCGTTGGGTGCATGAGGGGACTGCAAGTGGAGGGTGGGGCACAGGGGGTAGGTCGTTCCACCACCTCTGCCGCAGTGTCAGGGATTTTCCTTATCATCCTCTATGACGCCCTATTTACTCTAATGTTTAACTACGTTAAATGGTAATATCATGGGGAAAACCCTGATTATACAGGTTAGAGGTCTGACTGCCGGATACAGGGGCGAGGTAACCCTTGACAATGTAAACTTTGACATCTACCGGGGTGAGATATTTATAATCCTGGGAGGAAGCGGGTGCGGGAAGAGCACCTTGTTGAAAAATATGATTGGACTTCATGACCCCTACAGGGGGCAGGTCCTCATAGAGGGAAGAGACATAGTCCTTGCGGAAGGCAAGAAACGCCTGCAAATCTTGCGGAAGTTTGGCGTACTCTTTCAGTCCAGCGCACTGTTAGGTTCAATGACNATTGCCGAAAACATTGCACTGCCATTACAAGAATATACGTCTCTGCCCAGGGAGACAATTGATTTCCTGGTACGCATGAAACTAAATATGGTGGGCCTTCGTGGGTATGAGGGGTATCTGCCGGCCGAACTCAGCGGAGGGATGAGAAAGAGGGCGGGTATTGCACGCGCTATGGCACTTGACCCGGAGATACTCTTCCTTGACGAACCCTCTGCCGGTTTGGACCCGGTTACCTCCGCAGGCCTTGATAATCTAATTGTGCAATTAAACGCCAGCCTTGGGACAACCATGGTCGTGGTGACCCACGAACTACCAAGTATTTACTCTATTGCGCACAGGGTAATCATGCTGGATAAAAGGGAAAAGAACATCATAGCCGAAGGTAGCCCTGCGGAGTTGAGGGATAAGAGTGACAACCCCTTTGTCAGGAATTTCTTTAACCGTCAGGTCGGAGAGGGCTTAAGCGTCTAGGTTAGTTAAAGTAGGACACAGAAGTTAGTGGACTGACTGATAGGAGGTCTTTGCCATGGCTGGTACGGCTCTAAAAGTTAGGGTTGGGATTTTTGTTATAGTGGGTATTGTCCTGGCTGTGGGGGCAGTAATTGGACTATTCTCCTGGCTAGGAGCAGANGACAGGACTACCTACGNAAGCTACTTCTCNGAGACCACCACAGGTCTAGACCCGGATGCCCCAGTAAAGTACAAAGGAGTCAAGATAGGACGCGTTGCAGAGATTAATGTCGCCCAGGACGGGGAACACGTTGAGGTNGTGATGAGGATTGACTCATCATTCAANATGAAACCAGAGTTTACCGCACGTGTAGAATATGCAGGCATAACAGGCCTGAGATACATTGAGGTTGAGGCCCTGAAAGAGGGTACGGACGCCAAACCGGTGAAATTATCCTTTGAGCCAAAATATCCTGTTATCCCTTCTCAATTTTCCAGCCTGGAGCAACTTACTGGTGCAATTGACAAGACCTTGAAAAACGTCAACCAGCTTGACGTTAAGCTAATCTCTGATAAACTTAGTACCTTACTGGATAATTCAAACAAACTCTTTGCAGATCTTAAGTTGCACGAGACTGTCGGAAACCTAAATACCACCGTCAAATCTCTTAATGAGCTAATGGCTGACCTTGATGCCAAGACGCTTTCTAAGAAGACGAATGCCTTCCTGGAAGAAGGGATACTCTTNTCNCGNAATCTAAACGCAACGACAGTTGANCTGCAAAACATGTTGGAAATGGACGATATCTTGAGGGCTACCGGAGAAACGGTTAAGGAGTTAAACCAGACACTCAAACAAAGCCCCTCCGCCATGCTCTTTAGCCAACCCCCTCAACCAAGGGTGATTTCCAGGGATTAGACATGAATTCACATCTCGGCCTGGCATTTATATCCCTGCTCCTGTACACTGGCTGTCTTAATCTACAACACCCTCCGGCAAAGGTTGATTATTACCAGATTGAATATGGCCCCATGGGTTCTCCTGCCTCAGAGCCGCTGGATGTAATATTGGGTATGCGCAATTTTACTATTGCCTCTACTTATGACCACGACAGGATAATCTACAAAGAGGANACCTTCAAACGACAGGCCTATTATTATCACCGCTGGATCACAAACCCGAGTGCGATGGTTAAGAATGCACTCTTAAAAGACCTCCAGGATTCTGGCTGTTACCGTGCCGTTACGCCTATTCCGGGGGGCATGATATGGGATTATGAGATTCTGGGCCACGTCCATGAGATCTCCGAAGAGGATTTAGGTAAAGACTGGACCGCCGTCATTGACCTGGAGGTTACCTTTATTAAGTCCCCATCCAAAGAGTCAGCGAAGAAGATACTCTTCCAGAGGAACTACCANTATTCTGCCGTCTGTGAGAAAAAAGAACCGTTNTCAGTCGTTGTGGCCATGAGTACGGCGGTGAGGGAACTGTCCGTTAAATTACAGCAGGACGTCTATAAGNCAGTCCAGGACGACGTCAAGGCAGGAAAGACCCCGGAGGACGTGAAGACTTCCTCTAATAAGAATTTTGGAAGAAGATAGTCCNGTGAAAGATATTAGAAATATCAAGTCACTCCCGGTGGTCGTACTGTTCGTTAGTCTCTGCCTCCTGGTCTCATGTGCAACAAAGCCTCANAAGCAGACAGGGTTTCTTGGAGACTACTCAAACATGGTGCAGACCAAAAACTTCCATCGTTTTTATGCCGAACCAGGGGTAGACTTTAAGACCTATAAGAATATCGTCATCAAGCCGGTGAACATAGATTATTTGCAAAAGCTAAGGTGGTATGACGAGCAGTACAACCAGATGGAAGTGAAAGAACTCACCGACTTTATGAAGCAAGAGTTTGCGGAGGAATTGGGGAAATCCTATCTTATCAATCAGTCCCCTGCGAAGGCAAGCGAAACATTGGTCCTTGAGACGGCCCTGGTAAAGCTCGCCCCGGTGGACGTGGGCTCTAATGTCATCACCAGTGCCGTCATAGCCATGCCGCTCTCCAAGGGCGAGGTTGCCATAGAGGGACGCCTGGTTGATGCCGCCAGTGGTAAGACGGTCATACGGTTTACAGACACACGGGCGGGTAAGGATAGTCTCGTAAATGTAAAGGACTTTACAAAGTTCGGCCACGCCAGGGTTGCTGTCACTGAGTGGGCCGTGGAACTGCGCGGTATCATGCAACTGGGAGAGGCCGAGAGGAAGGGGTACTTTGGTGGGACTTTTGAACTTAAACCATGGTAGCCGTAACTAGCTTTCCTTAAAACGCTTGCTGGCATTTAGTATAGTAATACCAATTATCTCACCCTTCTCGTAACGGACGATAATATCGTCCGTTGTCATTTTGCTGTCATCGGCATGAGCAGGTTTCTTAAAATTTAAATACAGGACATCTGCTTCTTCGTCATAGCTGGACCACATTCGTTTAGAAGGGATGTTAAGTAGATGCGATACCATCTTTTTTGCTTCTTCCAGGGTATTTAAGGCCACAATCTGATTTTTAGCCTGGACAATATCCATTCATGTCCCTACAGAAGCCCCANCGCCTCCTCAAACCCAAACATNACGTTCATNTNCTGCACTGCCTGCCCTGAGGCACCTTTGATGAGGTTATCTATCGCCGAGAGGAGGATGACCCTCTCCCCTACCACATTCAGGGAGATGTCACAGAAGTTGGTATCCGTAACCTCCTTTGTCCTGGGGAACTCCCCTGCCTCTTTTATACGGACGAAAGGTTCTTCTTTATAGAAATTCTTTAGGGCCTCTCTCAAGGCCTCCTCTCCTATACTCCCCTTGTGCCTGGCGTATATGGTGGAGAGGATCCCACGGTCCATGGGGGCCAGGTGGGGCGTAAAGTATACCTTTACCCTCATCCCCGTCCTGTCCNTAAGCACCTCTTCTATCTCAGGGGTATGACGGTGGGTGCCCACGCTGTAGGCCTCTATATTCTCATTACACTCGCAATAATGGGAGGCCTCCGTTGCCTCCCGCCCCCTCCCCGACACCCCAGACTTGGAATCCACGATTATATCCGTAGGCTCCACGAGCCCTTTCTTTAATAAAGGGGCAAGGGGAAGGATGGTGGAGACAGGGTAACACCCGGGGTTACTCACCAGGGATGCCCCTATTATCTCTTTACGATACAACTCCGGCAGGCCGTATACCGCCCTCTTAAGACCCTCCGGGTCGGTATGGGAGACCTTATACCATTTCTCATAGACAGCGGGGTCCTTAAAACGATAGTCTGCACTGAAGTCAATAACCCTCACTCCCCTCCGTAGGTACTTGGGGACGTAGTTCATGGAGACCTTTGGTGGGAGGGTGACGAAGAGGAGTTCCACCCCCTTAGGGACGTCCTCAGGTTCAAGCCCCGAGCAGGGCAACTCTATCAACCGCCTCAGGGAGGGGAATATCTCGGATATCCTGGGAGAGCCTTCCCTCCTGACCCCCAGGTAACTAATCTCTACCCTTGGGTGCCTCAGGAGGAGCTTGATTAACTCAAGACTGGTATAGGCCGTTGCCCCTGCTATGCCGACTTTCATGACAGAGTACAGGATACAGGATTCGGAATATAGAATCAAGAATACAGAATACAGAATCCTGACGACTGCCTTACCTTCCCGTAATCACAAATGCCTTCTCTGTGGAGAGTCCCTGGTCATCGTAGGCCACTATCCTGACAAGGTTAGGGCCCCTGGTTATGGGGAGGCTGGCGGTGAAGGTATGCTCCGGGGTTGGTTCAGGGTTATAACCGAAGAAGACCTTGCGTTCATTTACCAGCACGTAGGCTCCTTCCGGGTGACGGTCGTCTCTTGCCGTGAAGGATAACTCCACGAACCCCTCCGTGGCCAGCAGGACGGCATTCTGAAGGATTATGGAAGGTGGCAGGCCGGATACCTCCTCCGTACCCCTTTCTTCCTGCCCCGTGCCAATAGGATACTGGGTTTGTAGGGGTAACCTGGCAGATAACTGGGCACCCAGAAGGATGTCCGTGATAAGCAGCCTTAGTGGTCTAGCCGTGGTTGGGAGTGGACCCACACCAGGTGGCGTAAAGGTGAAGGCGAGTTTTACCTCCCTCTCTTCACCAGGTTTCAGTACACCAAGTTCTTGCCGCCCCTTCAGGACCGTCACTCCTGCCTCTTCATCTCCTTTCAGTACCACCACGTTCCGATGGGATACCCCATGACCTATATTCTTCACCTTCAGCAAGAGTTCCGTCTCCTTTCCAGTCTTTTTTGCTGGTCCGTCTGAGGCGGATACCGCCTTATCTATACCTGGTCCGCCTGAGGCGGAAACTGTCTGGACCCGGGGCAATTGGCAGGAGTAGGCAAATAAGGGGGTTGGGTGGGCCCAGATAGTAACCCAGTCCACAATATCTGCGGGAGGAAACCCGTTATCCTCCGTGAACCTCAATACTATTTCATCATGCCTGTCCAGTGAATCATCAGGGACTTTTATTTTAAGGCTATGACTGACCTTTTTACCTGGTTCTACCTTTCCCATAGGGAACTCCAGTCCGTTAAGGGTAGGATTTCCTGAGATGCCTTCTGCCAGGACCCTGAAAAGGGGGTATTCCCCACGATTTTCCACAGAGAGGGTGAGGGTGACGGTATCTCCTGCCTCTACCTCTTCTTTATCAATGGCTAGACTGGCAACAGAGACAGGGATTCCCTCAGTCGCTCCCGTGGACCAGTCTATCTTCCTGGACTCCAGGGCCTTTACAATCCTACTATCCTCTTCGGCCTGGTACTCTTTTACTACCCCCAGGGAGGCCCTGTTACCGTTAGAAAGGACCGCTTTTAGGAGGTTCTTAGCCAGTTGTATCTGGAAGTCTTTTTGAAATCCACTGACGGGAGCGGCCTTGCTACCCGAGGCGTATTCCACTGGTGGAGGTGGGCCTACCACCTCTTTCCTTTCCAGATAGCACAGGATAATAGGGTCACGGTGTGCCATGCCCTCACCATTGTCACCAGTAGGGGCAGGTTTCAAACCTGCCCCTGTAGCCTGGGCATAATGGGTCCTGCAGGTAAGGGCAGTCTTATCCCCTTCCACCTTTATTGGTACAAGGAGGATGTCTGGGGTAAGGCCCCTAAGGTTTATATATTCGCCCCCGGGGGTAAAATACTTGGCGGTGGTTAGTTTGAGGGTGTGCCTTCCATGGAGGCGGAAGACCTGTTGGATGCATGCCTTGCCAAAGGTTTGCTCCCCCACGAGCAAGGCCCGCCCATTGTCCCTTAAGGTGGCTGACAATATCTCTGCACCTGAGGCGCTCCCCCCGTCCATCAAGACCACGATGGGACACGCCTCCTCTACCCTCCCAGAGGGACGGGCGGTAACAAACTCGGGCATTACCTCGCCGGTTCGGGTCTTTATGGTGATGATTCCATCCGGGAGGAAGAGGTCTGCCACGTTTATTATCTCCTCCATCACCCCCCCATAATTATTTCTAAGGTCAAGCACCAGCCCCTTCAGTCCCCCGACCTCTTCCAGCCCTCTTATGGCTTTTACCATGGAATAAAAGGCCCCCTCCTGGAAGCCCTTTAGTTTTATGTATCCCAGGCCATAATTGGGAGCGTCTCCGCTACTATCGGAAGTGGCCCTGCCACCTTCTAAGAGGGCCCACTCAGCAGGCTCTGGCTCTATACGCTCCGTTTTCAAGGTGAAGCTCAGTATCTGGCCGCCTCCGTCGGGAGCAGCCCTGCCGCTTTGATGAGAGTGGCCTTGCTTTTTAATGGGCGAGTTGGATACCGCCGACCTCCATACCGAAAGGGTGATGCTGGTGCCCTGCGGGCCGCTCATGCGGCCCAGGGCCTCAGTAAGACCCATATTCCTGGTGCCCTCTCCCTCTATCTCTACTATCCTGTCCCCGAGCTGCAGACCTGCCTCATGGGCGGGTGAGTCCTTGTGAAGGTACGTTACCGTTAGAAAACCCTCCTTAAATTCTACCTCCATTCCCAATCCCATGAAACTCCCTGACCCCAGGTTCTTTATCCTCTCNAGGTCTTCTGGACGGTACAGCCTGGAGTAGGGGTCAAAACTATTCAAGATGCCATTCAGGGTTGCGTACTCNAGCTCGGGTGTGCTTAACGGACAATTCCCCTTGTTGTCAGTGGTGCTACCACTAGATTCTACGAAGGTTAATATCTCTTTCAGTAGTTCCCGCAGTACCAGCCAGTTCTTTATTCCTACGGTGTCAAAGGTCTTAGTAGAGCCACCCAACTGGACCAGGACTTCTTTTTCGCGGACGTCTATTTTCAGGTTGGGTGCCATGCCCTCTATACCCCTGAGGGCATCCCCCACGACCTCCGTGGCTGCCAGGTTATGGAAATCTATGTAGTAATCCTTTATATGGGCAAAGACGGTGTTGGTCAGGCGGAATCGCAGTCCGCCTGAGGCGGGTTCTTCCCTTGTCATCTCCCAGGGCTGTCCCCCTGCCAGGGCCTGAACGGAAAAGCAGAATTCAGGATACAGGATACAGAATGTAATACACAGAATTCTACCTGCCGTATTCTGAACTCTGGATACCGGATTTTCTTTCGTAAAGGCCACCATAAGCAAAATTATAATGGATTCCATCAGCGTAAAGCCAGAGGAACTTATTCTGTTATTTTGAGACCTCTGAAAAACGCCCAAAATGTCATTCTGAGGGAGCGAAGCGACCGAAGAATCTCAGCTAAATAACGAGATTCTTCGCTTCGCTCAGAATGACAAGGTAGACTTTTGCAGAGTTCTCATTTTTTAGGATGTAAGGGGGCTTTGTCCCTCGTGCCTGAGGCAGGTCCGCTTCTGGCGAACAATCTTCCAGTCACCCATAAAGGGAAATACGAGATTGTTTCGTCCACCTCAGGCGGACTCGCAATGACATCTCGCCTACCCTTGAGCGGAGCGAAGGGACGGATTACCCATCCTTAACAGCAAATACACATACTTGTAGGGGCGTATTGCAATACGCCCCTACGGACTTCTTGGCCTCATAGAGCATGGGGAAGGAGACGTCCAGACCTACATAAGGCATGTCCGATGGCCCTACGT
>C687J35504_10001569_pt1 | contig 15880 bp, 15 predicted proteins | sample RifCSPhighO2_02_FD_35504 | JGI IMG/M metagenome (IMG submission 35504) | reverse complement strand
ACCCACTCCATGCCACTAAGGGTCGAGCCGATCACGTTGGGTTTGCTCATTTCCTGCAGGCTGCGGTGCAGCTTGGCGGCGCGGCGCTTCACATTCAGCCCGCCAGGTAAGATGCCCTCGTGCTGCAAGCCTTGCTCGACACAATCGCGCATGGCCTGCCACAGGCGCATCAGGCCGCTGCGGATTTCGGCTTCGCTGCGCCAGGCTTTCTCGTTAGCCATCATCAGCTCGGAAACCCGCAGGCCATGAGCCTTGCACAGGCTTAGCAGCTCCTCCGCGCTATTGAAGTCATACGGCAGCTGCGTGTGATCCTGATCCAGCTGACCGCTGGCGGCCTGCTCGGCATCCACGACAAAACCGCCGCCCACCGAGTAATAGGTGTTTTCGTGCAGCAGGCTGCCATCAGCGGCAAAGGCGCTGAGGGTCATGGCGTTGGGGTGATACGGCAGGTTTTCTTCCAGCAGCAGCATGTCGCGCTGCCAGTCGAAGGCGATGCTGACACGCCCGCCGAGCGGCAACTGCCCGCTGGCCAGCAGCTGCGCGATACGCGGTTCGATGCTGCTCGGGTCAACCTGATCCGGCCATTCGCCCATCAGCCCCATGATCACCGCACGGTCGCTGCCGTGACCAACACCGGTGGCCGATAGCGAACCGTACAGACGCACTTGCAGCCGCGCTGTACGTTCCAGCAAACGCCGCTCAGTCACTGCACCGCTGAACAGCGCCGCCGCACGCATCGGTCCGACGGTATGCGAACTGGACGGCCCAATGCCGATCTTGAACAGGTCAAACACGCTGATAGCCACACCACTCTCCTGCACGATTGCTACATGCAGGCATGATCAGGATTTCCCCACGCCACCGCCGCTCCACACCGACCCGCCCATATCTAAATCCGTCAGCACCGCAAACGAACGCGACGTGTGCGACAGCGCGCAGTTTCAAGCGCCGCAGCAGCAATTCACGACAGCAGCGTTCTACTTGCGACTTCACGCATAGGCAGCGAAGGAAATCTGTCGGCATGATCGCCGCGCCCATGGACCGGCCAGCTGCATTCGCCTGCCACCCGTGGCCCGACTGCGCGTTTGCACGCGCGCCCTGTCACTGCAACCGGGAGAGGCTTGATGATACGCAACACACGCTGGCTGCTGGCCGCCACCTTCTGCACCACCCCGCTGCTGGCCCAGGCCGCAGAGCCGGCGCAGTGCGGGCTGATTCGCTTCGCCGATATCGGTTGGACTGACATCACCGTGACCACCGCCGTCACGCGGCAGGTATTCAGTGAATTGGGCTACCGCACCCAGGTCAAACGCTTGTCCGTGCCCGACACCTACAAAGCCATGCAGGACGGCAAGATCGACGTGTTCCTCGGCAACTGGATGCCGAGCATGGAAAACGACATCAAACCCTACGCCGCTAACGGCTCGGTAAAGACCCTCGGCGCCAACCTCATCGGTGCCAAATACACCCTGGCGGTTAACCAGGCGGCGTATGACGGCGGCGTGAAAAACTTCGCCGATCTCGCGCGCTTCAGTAAAGAACTGGGCGGCAAACTCTACGGAATCGAACCGGGCAACGATGGCAATAAGCTGATCCAGTCAATGATCGACAAGAACGCCTTCGGCCTGAGCGGGTTCAGCCTGGTGGAGTCCAGCGAGAACGGCATGCTGGCCCAGGTCAAACGCGCCGAGCACCTCAAACAATGGGTGGTATTTCTCGGCTGGGCGCCGCACCCGATGAACAACCAGTTGCAGATGCATTACCTGGACGGCGGTGATGAGTTCTTCGGCCCCAACTACGGCGGCGCAACGGTGTACACCAACGTGCGCGCTGGCCTGGCCGAACAGTGCCCGAATGTCACCCATCTGCTGAAAAATCTGCGCTTCAGCCTGGAGATGGAAAGCTACCTGATGGGCGCCATCCTCAACAAAAACACCAACCCGCGACGCGAGGCCAAAGCCTGGTTGAAGGCTAATCCGCAGACGCGGGCGAGCTGGCTGGAAGGCGTCACACGATTGAACGGTCAATCAATAAAAACCGCCGAAAACCTCGCCAGTGGAAATTAATTTGTCATTTTTTCCGAACAACGCGCAGCCCCAACGCATAGTACCTGTGGCCATTTGAAACGCTGCAAACCACGGCCGCTGTGGCTTGCAGCCTTGGCAACGGAACAAACAAGTCTGTTATGGTTTTTAAAGCGTCTGTCGCCGCGCAACACGTCAGAGTCGCAAACCGACAATTGCGACAGGCCGAAGACTATATCGTTGAGTCAGCCGATTTCGTCGCTGTCGCCTTAGCAGGGTCGACAGACCGGGCGCCCACAGCCCCGGACCGAAGAATATATAAGTGCTGGCTCACCACGTGATGGGTGCCAGCCCAACAAGAAATTTCGGATGTACGCGCGCCTCGGGTCGAGGTGTGTAAAACCCAAGGATGGGACTTCGTAACACTGCCAGAGGGTTTGGAACGCGGTTTGCAGCACGGCACAGCAAGGTTGACTCAACAGTACGCCCCCATAGCGTCCATTGCCCACAAGGCAACCGGAGCGTTGCAGCGGTTGTGCCTGAGCACCCTGAATGTGTTGCGCGGCAAGGCACGGCCCCGACCCCGGAACCCAGTAAACCCACACAGGCAAGAACAGTCGGCATCACCGTACGTACGCCAGCTGGCGTAGGCGCGGTTCCGCAGCACTGATCTGGATGTCTACTGAAGGGGAATCATCCCATGCAGTCTGGAAAAATCGTCGTCGAAAACCTCTACAAGGTGTTCGGCGCAGAGCCACAAGAAGCCATCGACCTGCTCAAGCAGGGCTGGAGCAAGGAGCGGATTCTTGCGGAAAAAGGCGCAGTTATCGGCGTCAGCGACGTGTCCTTCAGCGTCGAGGAAGGTGAAATTTTCGTGCTGATGGGCCTTTCCGGCTCGGGCAAATCCACCCTGATCCGCCTGATCAACCGCCTGGTTGAACCCAGCGGCGGTAACGTCTACATCGACGGTCAGAACGTCGCCAAGATGCCCAAGGCCGAGCTTATCGACCTGCGCCGCCGCGACATGAGCATGGTCTTCCAGTCCTTCGCCCTGATGCCTTCGCGCAGCGTGCTGGACAACGCCGCGTTCGGCCTGGAAGTGGCCGGCAAGAGCAAGAAGGTGCGTGAAGAGCGCGCCATGCAGGTACTCAAGCAGGTCGGCCTGGACACCTTTGCGCACAAGATGCCGCATGAACTGTCCGGCGGCATGCAACAACGCGTCGGCCTGGCCCGCGCCCTGGCGGTTGACCCGTCAATGATCATCATGGACGAGGCGTTTTCCGCCCTCGACCCGCTCAAGCGCCGCGAGATGCAAGACGTGCTGCTGGAGCTGCAGAAAACCGACCGCCGCACCATCATCTTCGTCTCACACGACATCGAAGAAGCCATGCGCATCGGCACCCGCATCGGCATCATGGAAGGCGGCAAACTGGTTCAGGTCGGCACCCCGCAGGAGCTGATCGACAACCCCGCCAACGATTACGTGCGCAACTTCTTCAACACCGTCGACACCAACCGCTACCTCACCGCCGGCCAGCTGATGGCCAACAGCGTGCCGATCTACGTGCACAACGGCAAAGCGCCGGATGCGCAGAAGGTCTGCCAGGAGCTGCAGGCGCTGGACAAGCACTACGCCTTTGTCGTCGACGAGCAGAACAACTTCCAGGGCTCTATCAGCCTGGAAAAAATCGCCCTACTCGTCGAAGGCGGCGCGACCTGCAGCCTTGACGCAAACGTACTCAAGCATATCAACCCCGTTTCCGAAGGCACCCCGCTGGATCAGGTGATTGAACGCCTGGTGGACAACGAAGGGCCGATTCCGGTGATTGACGCGCACGGCCACTACAGCGGCGCCATCAGCAAAGGTCGCCTGTTGACCCGCCTGCAGGGAGAGTCCCATGAGTGAGAAACAGCTCGACCTGGGCAGCTGGGTCAACGACGTGGTGCAGCACCTGCTGGACAACTACAGCGATGGCTTCGACAGCATCGGCGCCGTGGTCAATGGCTTCTCCGAAGGCATCGAATGGCTGCTGATGCTGCCACCGGCCTGGCTGCTGATTGCCATCTTTATCGGCCTGGGCCTGTGGCGCATCGGCTACAAGTTCGCCATTTTCACCGCCATCTCCTTCGTGCTGATCGTGCTCACCGGCTTCTGGGAACAGACCGTGGTAACGCTCGGCCTGACCTTCTCCGCCACGCTAATCAGCCTGCTACTCGGCATCCCGCTGGGCATCTGGGCCGCGCGCAGCGAGCGGGTGGCAACCATCATCCGGCCGATTCTCGACTTTATGCAGACCATGCCGGCGTTCGTTTACCTGATTCCCGCCGCCATGCTCTTCGGCCTCGGCCGTGTGCCGGGGATCATCGCCACGGTGATCTTCGCCATGCCCCCGGCGGTACGCCTGACCAACCTCGGTATCCGCCAGGTGAATAAAGAGATCATCGAAGCCGGCCAATCCTTCGGCTGCACGCCGCGTCAGCTACTGTTCAAAGTGCAGCTGCCGAACGCCATGCCGTCGATCATGGCCGGGGTCAACCAGACCATCATGATGGCCCTGTCGATGGTGATCATTGCCTCGATGGTCGGCGCCGGCGGCCTGGGTAACGACGTACTGGCGAGTATTCAGCGCCTGGATATCGGCCTCGGTTTCGAAAGCGGCATGGCCGTGGTGTTGCTGGCGATCATTCTCGACCGCATCACCGAAAGCTTCGGCACCCCACAAACCGCCAAGCGCAGCAGTCTGTTCAGTTGGTTCAGCGGCAAGCTTCAACGCCAGTAATCTAAATTTAACCATCACAGGGAATCGCAGATGAAGACGATTAAACAGCTCGCAGGTGTCGGCCTGCTCTCCGTGGCCATGCTGCAAAGCGCATGGGCGCAAGAGCCGGAGAGTTGCAAAATGGTGCGCTTCGCCGAAATCGGCTGGGCCGATATCGCCGCCACCACTGGCGTGGCCATGACCCTCAGCGAAGGCCTGGGCTACCAGACGCGCAAAATCATGGCCTCCGTGCCTATCGCCTTTACCGGCGTGCAGAAAGGCCAGATCGACGTATTCCTCGGTTACTGGGCGCCCTCGATGGACGCCGTGATCGAACCCTTCACTAAGGATGGCGGCGTCAAAGTACTGCCCAAAGCCAATCTTGAAGGCGCCAAATACACCCTCGCCGTCCCGACTTACGCCGCTGAAGCTGGGCTGAAAAGCTTTGCCGACATCGCCAAGTTCAAGGACCAGCTGGGCGGCAAGATCTTCGGCATCGAGCCCGGCAATGACGGCAACCTGCTGATTGACGGCATGATCAAGAGCAACCAGTTCGGCCTCGGCGAATTCAAGATGGTCGAGTCCAGCGAAGCCGGCATGCTGGTTCAGCTGCAACGCGCAGTGAAGAAGAATGAACCCGCCGTGTTCCTCGGCTGGGCACCACACCCGATGAACACCCAGTTCGACATCACCTACCTGGAAGGCGGCGATGACGTATTCGGCCCCGACTTCGGCGCCGCCAAGGTCTACACCGTCGTGCCGCCAGATTACGAAGCACGCTGCGCCAACGTCGGCAAACTGCTGAACAACCTGCAGTTCACCGTGGAAATCGAAAGCCAGCTGATGGAAAAGGTCCTGGATAAACAGAACCCGACCGAAGTCGCCAAAGAGTGGATCAAAGCCAACCCGGCGATCCTCGACCAGTGGCTGGCCGGCGTTACCACCTACGACGGCCAGGACGGCGTTGCAGCGGTGAAAAAACACCTCGGCCTGTAAGCCACAACGCGCCGCCTCCTTTACCTGCGGGCGGCGCGGTTAGTTCAAGCACCTGAATCAGCACCACACCCGCGAGGCCATACGGCCATCGCCGGGTTTGCTGCACCCCGGATTTAACACGCAACACCGTACGACCCAGCTAGGCCCGCAAGAAGAACGCGCCAGTAACTCACTGAACTGCCACTCTCACTGACGGAGCACACCCTATGCGAAACCTGAAAAACCTCTGCCTGCAAAGCCTCGGCGTCGCCGCCCTGGCCCTCGGCATGAGCAGCGCCATGGCGGCGGACAAAGCCACCCTGAAAATCGGCTACGTAAACGGCTGGGACGACAGCGTCGCCGCCACCCACGTAGCGGGTGAAATCCTCCAAAGCAAACTCGGTTACACCGTCGAGCTGAAACCTGTAGAACCCGCCATCATGTGGCAAGGCGTAGCCCGTGGCGACCTCGACGCCACCCTCTCCGCCTGGCTGCCCGCCACCCACGGCGAATACTTTGCAAAACTCAAAGACAAGGTCGAATTGCTCGGCACCAACTACGCCGGCGCCAAAATCGGCCTGATCGTGCCTGACTACGTACAAGCGAAAACCATCGCCGACCTGCAAACCTACGCCAAAGACTTCGACGGCAAAATCACCGGCATCGACGCCGGCGCCGGCGTGATGCGCCGCGCCGAAGACGCGATCAAGGAATACGCCCTCACCGACATCAAACTGATGCCAAGCTCCGGCCCAGGCATGGCCACCGCCCTGACCCGCGCCGAGAAGGACAAGAAGGCCATTGTCGTCACCGGCTGGATCCCGCACTGGATGTTCGCCAAATGGAACCTGCGCTTCCTCGAAGACCCGAAAAAAGTCTTCGGCGATGACGAACACGTCGACACCGTCGCCAACCCCAGCATCACTACCAAGGCACCAGAAGCCGCTGCCTTCCTGAAGAAATTCTCCTGGAGCGGTGAAGAAGTCGGCGCGGTAATGCTCGCCATCCGCGACGGCGCCAAACCGGAAGACGCAGCCAAAGACTGGATCAGCAAAAACCCAGAGCGCGTCGCCGAGTGGCTTAAATAAGCCAAGGCTCCATCTCTATATAGAAGCGGGCTACGGCCCGCTTTTTTGTGCCTGCGAAATGACGGTGGAGAATGTTCTAGACATTGGGATGGGGGGCTGGATAGGGTTGGAGGACGGGTATGGCTACATATTCTCGAACCTTGCCCTGCAAGGTACCGATGTAGAAGGTTCGTTGCAGACAAAGCTGCGCTATAGAACAGGTAAGAACGACATTGATATGTCGCATAATTAATGTAACCAGCGAGGCAACCGCCCTCATGGCAATACTGACAAAATTTGACGCCGCAGAGCGCCAGCTAATTCAAGCAATTCGACTATTTTTCAGAGAGGAAGATTCAGTATCTATCCACACACTCTCGGAAGCAGCATCACAAATACTGTATGACATAGGAAAAGACGTCGGCGCACAAAGTATGATTCGTGACAGCGATTTGATCCGAGAGGACAAAAAGAAACAATTCCTAGGGTATTTGTTTAAATCAAGGAATTTTTTCAAGCACGCCGATAGAGACAAGGATGAAACACACGAATTCAAAGATGAGATAAATGATTTCTCATTAATAGACACCATACATCTACATCGAGCAATCAAAAAAAGCTGGATACCTGAAACCCTCGTATTCTATCTTTGGTTCGGGCTCAAATGGCCAAACTTACTAATCGCCAATACTGACTACTCAGACCTCCTTGATAAGTTAAGAGCCAACAATTCTACGCCGCCAGAAAATGACAAATCATTATTTATCGAAGTTATTGAACGTTATCGAAGCGGCCGCACAAAAGCAAATAACGTAACTCTTGCGTTTGGGTTATAGCAATGTGCTCAGATCGCTTACTTCGTTCGCTTAGACTTGCTAAAGCTAAGCCCCTTAGCTTAATCGTTAGACCTGTATGACAGAAATTATTTCTACACTAAAGCATATATTTATAAGTGAGAATTCGTATGGATAGCACAGAAACCCCGAATACCGCAGCACCAATAGACTCCGAGGTTCCAATAGTCAAATTTTCCGCTTGGTATGGGGTGGGAAATGTAAGTGATGCTGGATCTGACCCTCTTCAAATAAGGATTTTTATATTTGATGCACGAAAAAAACCAGACGGGGAGAACTTTAGGAATGAACTTTATATTTTGAAAGATTCTGCGTATTCCAAGCTCCCAGAAGCATTCCAACTTCCAAATGGAGTAATTAGGTTTTTCGCCTACGAATCGCAACTATCGTCAATACTTCTAATGCTTAGCAATTTCAACCAACTTTGGCTAAAAAGCACAGGCGGCCGAGTTAGCATTATTAGCGGTGTAAAATCAATCATTTAGACAGATACTGAAAAATATTACCGCTCTGGTTTAACCTTTAAAAGCCAAAGTGAAATAGCGCATGAAACAGTATTTATCTAAAGCGGTAGAAGCTATTTATTTTTGACCCACTCAAAATCACTAGACATGTAACCAAAATCGTTTTCTTTGTATACCAACCACTAACCAACCGGTCTAAAACATGAACCGCCGCAAGAAAATCAAACAGCTACTAGAAGCTCATGCCAAAAAGGCCAACGCCAAATTGGCACCCAAGAAAAAATCCACCTATATCAGCAAAGCCGACCGCCTAAAACTTGCAGCTGAACCCAACCAAGAATCAGAAACTATCTCTGAAGTGAAATAAGCGCTAAGAATGACCTGCACGGCAAACCTAATCACCATTAGTTTTCTCCAACACACAACTGCCTAGAGTAAATTGCAGTGCCGCCCGGCAGCAAAAGGAAACTTTCCAATATGAACGTACTTATACTTCCGGGCATCGGAAATTCAGGGCCAGATCACTGGCAAAGCCACTGGGAACAGACGAATAGCAACTACATACGCGTCAACCAATCGGACTGGGACAACCCCAGTTGCGTTGACTGGGTTGCGGCACTCGAAGACAGCGTCAAACGTTCTGGCGCAGACACTATTCTGGTTGCACATAGCCTGGCATGCCTGCTGGTTGCGCACTGGGCGGCGCAAACCAATCTGCAGATCAAAGCGGCCTTGCTGGTCGCCGTGCCAAACCCGAAAGGCTCAATATTTCCCACCCAGGCTATAGGCTTTGATCCATTACCAATGCTGCGTCTGCCGTTCAAATCTACGGTTATCGCCAGCACCAACGACCCCTACGGTGGAATTGCATACGCCGAAGAATGTGCCGCTACTTGGGGCAGCGATCTTGTAAATGTCGGTGAGGCCGGCCACATCAACAGCGCTAGCGGCTTGGACACTTGGCCCGCAGGGCACAGGCTCCTGCAGCAACTCAAAGCAGACTGACGACGCTTAATCTTGCTCGCCTCATCCGCAATTAATGGGTAAAGCTCGCAGCTTAATAAACCGTGCTGGACTACAAGGAAGAAGCTCATATGCCTGGCCAATACCCAAACAGAATCAAACAACTGCCCTTATTCGATGGCCGCTTCGACGCCTATAAGCTTGAGGCAAAAGACAGCACCGTTCTTTTTGCCTCCTACCCCGCCGGCACCTCTATCCCGCCGCACAGCCATGACACTGATAACCATGGCGTGATTACGCGCGGCGAATTGATCCTGAGTATGAATAACCAAACGATCAGGGTTGGCGTCGGTGAGTGGTATCACGTACCTGCAAACGTTGAGCACTCGGCTTTATTTGAGGTCGAGACGGATGAGGTTGAGTTCTGGTTTGTGTAAGGCATTACAACCCCGGAATAACCCTGCCGCCTTTTGTGTAGATCACCATGCAAGCAAAGTTTCGCGCCGACGTACTGCATAACCGCCATAACGCACAGATCATTGAGCGCTGGGATGCGTTGAACCTCACGGATGGCTGGCTAGTGGCCGGCTGCCTTTTTCAGACGGTGTGGAATGTGCTTTCTGGGCAGCCGCCAGAGAGCAAGATCAAGGATTACGACTTCTTCTATTTCGACCCTACCGACCTGAGCGAAGGGGCTGAAAGCGCTGTGCAGCGTCATGTAGAAACAGTGCTGGCAGACCTGAGCATCACCGTGGAAGTCGCCAACCAGGCGCGGGTTCACCTTTGGTATGAAAAGCATTTCGGCCACCCCTATGCAGCGCTGAGCAGTGCCAGGGAGGGCATCGACCGCTTTCTGATACCGGGAACATGCGTTGGCGTTAACCCCGATGAGGTCTACGCACCAAACGGCCTTGAGCTTTTGTATAAGGGGGCCCTGACGCCAAACCCGCTTACACCGCACAAAAGCCTTTTTGCCCAGAAAGCCGCGTCCTATCAGCAGCGCTGGCCTTGGCTAAGCATCAGCCCAGATGAGTCGCCACACACTAAACAAGCCCGCGGCTAATGGGTCCAGCCCGGTGCTGACCAGCGCGTCAGAGCAAGACCAACAGCCTCTTTTCTAGCGCACTTTTTGCAGGGTTAACCCACATGCGCCTCACTCTTTATCTCTTGTTGTTTTTCGCGCCGGTATCACTGGCCAATGAGTGCGTTGTGCTATTGCACGGCATGGGCCGAACCAGCTACTCGATGAATGCAATCGAAGACTCGTTAGCCAAAGAGCATTACACCGTTATCAACAACAGCTACCCGTCCACGGAACAAGACATCCAACAGCTGGCGTCAGTAGTTGGGGATGGCATTGCCGAGTGTAAAAAAGCGAACGCGCAGAGCATCCACTTTGTTACCCACTCTTTGGGCGGCATCTTGGTCAGGCAGTATTTTCAGAACAACGTCGTTGCCGAAGCCAAGCGGGTGGTCATGCTTGGCCCACCCAACCACGGCAGTGAGGTGGCAACGAATAAGAAAGACCAATGGTGGTACAAAATGGCCACCGGCCCAGCCGGACAGCAGCTCGGCACTGAAGCCGACAGCATGCCCAACCAGCTTAAATCGATCCCTCTGGAGATCGGCATAGTTGCCGGCACGGAAAGCCTGGACCCATGGTTTTCAGGCGATTTGCCCGAGCCAAACGATGGCAAGGTCTCGGTGGAGAGCGCAAAGCTCGCTGAGATGAAGGACTTTATTACTGTTCCGCACAGCCATACGTTTATGGCCAATGCAGATGTTGTGGCCAGTCAGATCAAGCTGTTTCTGCAACACGGCCATTTCAACCACGATCCCTAACGAGTTGCTGGGAGCGCGAATAATCGAATATGGCCACAACTAGCCCGCCCGATAGATCCAAGCCAGACCGCAGCGCCTTCTGGGCCAGGCGCGTTAATACGCTTGCGCTGCTTTGCCTACTCGGCCTGCTACTGCCGCTGCTCTCGCACCTGCTCGCAGACTCCTCCGGCACGCTGGCCTGGCTGATCGACCTGGCCAGCCATTGGCAGTGGCTGTTCTTGTTGGGCCTGGTGGTGTTTGCCGGATTGGCCTGTTGGCGCGATAAGCGCTGGGCCGTTCTGTTGTTGGCGCTGCCGTTGCCCTGGCTGACAGCATCCGCGCCGGCACCGGCGGGCGATCCGCAGGCCCAGCTGTTTGCCGTAGCCAGTGCCAACGTCCATCTAGATAGCCGCAACACGCAAGGGTTAGCCACTTGGTTGGCCCAGGAAAAGCCGGATGTGGTGGTGCTGCTGGAGGTTTCCCCGGCCTATGCGCAAGGCTTACGCACGCTGCGCGATTACCCCTTTCAACACATCGTTGCCCAGGACAGCCCCTTTGGCATCGCCGTGCTGTCGCGCCATCCGCTGCAGCAGATAAAGGTGATAGAGGACGCGCAGGGGATTGCCCATATCGAGGCGCAGTTGCAGTGGCACGGCCAGCTGATCGGAATTATCGCCCTGCACCCGATGCCGCCGCTTTCGCCGCAGTATCACAGCGTGCGTAACACCAAGTTGGCAGCCCTGGCCAAGCAAGCCACAGCCAGCGCCATACCGACGGTTTTAGCCGGCGACCTGAATGCCACGCCTTGGTCGTCGGCTTTTAGCGAACTGGCGCAATTGGGTTTGCGCCGTGCCAGCGGTTTGGTCGCGACCTGGCCGGCCGTCTTGCAGGGCGTGCTCGGTTTGCCTATCGACCATGTGCTGGTCACGCAGCATTGGGCGGTGGTGGCGCGCCAGGTAGGCCCGCAGCTGAGCTCGGATCATTTGCCGGTACTGGTACGCCTGGTGCCCGCGCTAGAGAAATAAAGGCGACAGGTTTACTTTGCCTAACCGCCTACACCCGAACAGCAAGCCATTCCAATCATTGAGGGACCACCATGATCACCTGCCATATCCGCTATGTGCTCGACCCGCGCAAGCTCAAGGAATTCGAGCATTACGGCAAGCTGTGGATTGCCCTGGTGGCGAAGTTTGGCGGTACGCATCACGGTTACTTTCTGCCTTCGGAAGGGGCCAACAATATCGGCCTGGCGATGTTCAGCTTCCCCAGCCTGGCGCAGTACGAACAGTATCGGCTGAAGTCCTTTGCCGACGCCGAGTGCCTGGCGGCCTTTAACTATGCGGAAGAGACCCAGTGCATCATCAGTTACGAGCGCACCTTCTTCCGCCCGGTATTTGATGCCTGACTGAACCTTAATTGCCGAGCTAAGCGCATGTCCCAGCTAGCCCACTTTCAGTTAATTGCCCGCTATAACGCGTGGATGAATGACAAGCTCTACGCGGCTGCCGGCCAGCTGTCGCCGCAGACGCTGAGTGAGGATCGCGGGGCGTTTTTCCCGTCCATCCTCGCCACGCTTAACCATATTGCGCTGGCCGATATCATCTGGCTCAAGCGCTTTGCCGAGCACCCGGCCTGCGCTGAGCTGCGTGCAGCGATCAGCGATCAGCGATCTGCAACGGCCAGTGGCACTGGATCAGCTGCTATTCGACACCTTCGCGCCGCTACACGCTTTGCGCATCCGGCTGGATGGGCATATCAGCGACTGGGTAACGGCGCTGACCGAGGCGGACCTGGAGCATGTACTGGCCTACGGCAATATGAAGGGCGTGCCGGCGCAGCGGCCGTACGCCAGCCTGATGCTGCATTTCTTCAATCATCAAACCCACCATCGCGGCCAGGCCAGCACCTTGCTGCACCAGGCCGGTCAGGATATCGGCGTGACCGATTTGCTGGCGCTGATTGCCGACGTTGAGCCGCGCTAATGCGCTCAACAACCCGCCAGAGCCAAGACAGCCAATGAAGCCACTCGCCCTGCTGCTGGTTTATCTCCCGCGTATCGCCTTTCGCCGGGCGGCGCAGGCGCAGCTGGGTGCTTGTTTGCCCGCGGCTACGGCGGCAGCGGTATGGGCCAGAACCCTGGAAGTACAACGTGAATTGCAACGCACGCGGGTAAGCCATTCACCTGGGGTGAATCTGCTGCTGCGTTATATGCAGTGGGATTACGCGCTGTACCGCGCCCTGCAGGAGCAGGGCATTAGCCAGCAGCAGGCCGGCGAGTGGATTGAGCAGATCAACTGGCAGATCTTCGCCCCGGCCAGCGCCATGGCGTTCAAGCTGTCGCGCCTGCGCAGCCGCCGCTTGCAGGCACGCATCCAGTGGCTACTCGATGCGCTGTTCAGCCTGGTGTTTACCCGCCCGTTTCGCCGCACCACCCTGCCCGCCATCGCGGGCGTGGCTTTTGATGTGCAGGTGTGCCCGCTGGCCAGCTACTTGCGCGAGCAGGGTGTGCCGGAGCTGACCCACTTTGCTGCGTGCAGCCTGGATTACCGCATGGCCAGCGATTGGGGCGTGACTCTGCAGCGTACGCAAACCCTCGCCGGCGGAGCGACCTACTGCGATTTCCGCTTTAGCGTGCCACCCGTTCAGCTGATTGCCCGTGAAGGCGCGGGCGTCGATAAAACCGCCACCGATCAGACTGGAAAATAGCGCCGTTGGCCCTCGCGCAGCGGCATGCCCCTGACCGACAGGTCATCCCTGGAACGCCATGTTTGATTGATCGTTCAACAATAACCGGCCTAGACTGCGCGCATTCCGGGGACGCCCCCCTATCGACGGAGAAGCCGATGCCCAAGGTTGGAATGCAACCAATCCGCCGCTCGCAATTGATCGCGGCGACCCTTGAAGCAGTGGATCAGGTCGGCATGAGCGATGCCAGCATCGCCTATATTGCGCGGATCGCCGGGGTCTCCAACGGCATCATCAGCCACTATTTCCGCGACAAGAACGGCCTGCTCGACGCCACCATGCGCCACCTGATGCAGGCGCTCAGCGATGCCGTGCGCGAACGCCGCGCCAGCTTGCCGCCGGACCAGCCGCGCGAACACCTGCGGGCGATGATTGAAGGCAACTTCGACGACAGCCAGGTCAATGGCCCGGCGATGAAAACCTGGCTGGCGTTCTGGGCCACCAGCATGCACCAGCCGGCGCTGCGGCGTTTGCAGCGGGTCAACGATCACCGCCTGTATTCCAACCTGTGCGGGCAATTCAGCCGGGTATTGCCGCAGGATCAGGCGCGCAGCGCGGCCCGTGGCCTGGCGGCATTGATCGATGGCTTGTGGCTGCGCGGGGCGCTGTCCGGCGAGGGCTTCGATACCCGCCAGGCGATTGAGATCGCCTACGAATACCTCGATCTGCAATTGCTCAAGGCGCAATAGCCGCCCTCTTTTAAACAGTCTGAAGCCACCGCCGGCACGCCCTGCGTGTCGCGTTTGGCTGTGACCTGTCGCTTTTGTTGATTGATCGTTCAATTAAGATAATTTAGCCTTGGGTCTATGTTGCCTACACGACGACCTGCGCCAGGCGGATCGCGTCGACCACCGCACACGAGGAACGCGCCATGCCCCGCTTCGACGAACAGCAGCTATTTATTGGCGGCCGCTATGTAACGGCCAGCAGTGGCGAAACCTTCGACAGCATCAACCCTGCCACCGGCGAAGTACTGGCCCGCGTGCAGCGCGCCAGCCAGGCGGACGTGGAACTGGCCGTGGCCAGCGCCACCGAGGGCCAAAAGGTGTGGGCAGCAATGACCGCCATGCAGCGTTCGCGCATCCTGCGCAAAGCCGTGGATATTCTGCGCGAGCGCAACGATGAGCTGGCCGAGCTGGAAACCCTCGACACCGGCAAGCCATTGAGCGAAACCCGCTACGTCGATATCGTCACTGGTGCGGACGTGCTGGAGTACTACGCCGGCTTGATTCCGGCCATCGAAGGCGAGCAGATCCCACTGCGCGACACCAGCTTCGTCTACACCCGCCGCGAACCGCTGGGCGTGGTCGCCGGTATTGGCGCGTGGAACTACCCGATCCAGATCGCCCTGTGGAAATCCGCCCCGGCCCTGGCCGCCGGCAACGCGATGATCTTCAAACCCAGCGAAGTGACTTCGCTCAGCGCATTGAAACTGGCGGAAATCTACAGCGCCGCCGGCCTGCCGGATGGCGTGTTCAACGTGCTGACCGGCAGCGGCCGCGAGGTCGGCCAGTGGCTGACCGAGCATCCGGGCATCGAGAAGATTTCCTTTACCGGCGGCACCGTGACCGGCAAGAAGGTTATGGCCAGCGCCTCCAGCTCGTCGCTCAAGGAAGTGACCATGGAGCTGGGTGGCAAGTCGCCGCTGATCATCTTCGAAGACGCCGACCTCGACCGCGCCGCCGATATCGCGGTGATGGCCAACTTCTACAGCTCCGGCCAGGTCTGCACCAACGGCACCCGCGTATTTGTGCCGCGCATGCTGCAGGCACGCTTCGAGGCCAAGGTGCTGGAGCGGGTCAAACGCATCCGCCTCGGCGATCCGCTGAATGACGCCACCAACTTCGGCCCACTGGTCAGTGCAGCGCATATGGACAGCGTGCTCGGCTATATCGAAAAAGGCCGCAGCGAAGGCGCGCGCCTGCTGATCGGTGGCAACCGCGTGACCGAGGGCGACTACGCCAAAGGCGCCTATGTCGCGCCGACGGTATTCACCGACTGCAACGACGGCATGACCATCGTCCGTGAGGAAATCTTCGGCCCGGTGATGAGCATTCTGATTTACGACAGCGAAGAAGAAGTGATCCGCCGCGCCAACGCCACCGAGTACGGCCTGGCCGCCGGCGTGGTCACCCGCGACCTGAACCGCGCGCACCGGGTGATCCACAAGCTGGAAGCCGGCATCTGCTGGATCAACACCTGGGGCGA